>ERZ1066121.112-NODE-112-length-74191-cov-10.285421_pt1 | contig 74191 bp, 68 predicted proteins | sample MGYA00382768_ERZ1066121 | MGnify/ENA primary metagenome ERZ1066121 (study PRJEB33369, sample SAMEA5778351) | biofilm metagenome | biome: Industrial cooling water; feature: Water cooling tower basin; material: Biofilm | place: United Arab Emirates | collected...
GCTGCACCACCTTCACCCAGTTGCCGGTGGCATTCTGCGCCGGGATCAGCGCGAAGGCGGCGCCCGTGCCGCCGGCGAGGCCCACCACCCTGCCGTGATAGGTGACGCTGCCGCCATGCAGATCGGAGGTCAGCTCGACCTTCTGGCCGATGCGGATTGCCGCCAGCTGGCTTTCCTTGAAATTGGCGTCGACGAACAGGCCTGTGGTGGGCACCAGCGTCATCAGCACGGCACCAGCCGCCACGCGCTGGCCCACCTGCACGTTACGGTTGGTGACGATGCCGGCGATCGGCGCCCTGATCACGCTGCGCTCCAGATCGAGCCTCGCGCGGGCCAGGGCGGCTTCAGCGGCGCGGATGTCGGGCGCGGTGGCCGGCGTGGTGCCCTGAACCAGCGCAGCCGCCGCAGCGGCATCGCCGGCTGCCGATTGCGCGGTCTCCTGCGCGGCAGCGACGGCGGTGCGGGCGGCATCGCGAGTGGCGGTGGCGGCAGCCAGCGCAGCACGGGCGGTGGCCAGTTCCTCGGCAGAGACGGCGCCCGATGCCGCCAGCTGGGCGCGCCGGCCATATTCACCCTCGGCGCGCTTCAGCATGGCATCGGCCTCCACGAGGCGACTGCGCGCCGAGGCGATCTCGGCCGAACGCGCGGCCACCCGGCTCTTCGCGGCATCGGCCTGGGCGCGGGCCTGGCCATAACGCTGCCGTGCTTGGGCCAATGCGGCGTCGGCCTGCGCCACCGCTATGCGGGCATCGGCATCATCCAGCACCACCAGCACATCACCGGCCTCGACCGCCTGGGTGCCGCCCACCTTCACCTCGCGCACGGTGCCGGCCAGCTGCGGCGTCACCTGCGCAGTGTCGCCGCCCACATAGGCGTTGTCCGTCTCCACCCGGCCACGCGCGAAGATCGCCCACCAGCCCGCCGCCAGCACGGCAGCGGCCACGACCACCAGGGCCAGGGTGCGCAAGGCTTTCGCGCGCTTCGGGTTGTTGCCTGGCTGCACCATCTCGTCCGCCATCAGCGGGCCTCCTCGTTCCGGTATCCGCCGCCCAGCGCCCGCACCAGCGCGACATCGGCCTGCAGGCGTGCCGCTGCGATGCTGGCCGCCGCCTGCTCGGCCGCCACCACGGCATCATCGGCCGTGAGCACCAGCAGCTGGTTCGACAGCCCGGCCTCATAGCGCAGCGCCGCCACCTTCTGCGCCGCCCGCGCCTCGGCCAGCGCGGTGCGGGCCGCCTTGTCCTGCGCGTCCAGCGCCGTCACCGCGCTTGCCGCGTCGGCCACCTCGTTCAGCGCCTTCAGCAATGTCGCATCATGCTGGGCCACCGCCATCGCACGGCTGGCCCGCGCGCCTGTCAGGTCTGCGGCGCGGCGTCCGCCATCCAGGATGGGCAGGCTGAGCGCCGGCCCGAACTGGGCGTAGCGGCTGCCGCCGTCGAGCAACGTGTCGAAGCCCAGGCTCTGCTGGCCAACAATGGCATTGAGCGTCAGATTGGGCAGGAAACTGCGCCGCGCCGCCACCTCGCGCCACCCAGCCGCCTCCGCCCGCAGCCGCGCCGCCACCAGATCGGGGCGGCGCGCCATCAACGCGACAGCAGCATCGCCCGGCAATCCCGGCGGCAGCGGCTTGAGTGTTGGCGATGAAATGCCGTTCCCGCGATCCGGCCCGGCGCCCATCAGTAGCGCCAGACGGTGCCGCGCCACCCGCACCTGCTGCGCAGCGGCGGCCCGGTCAGCCGCGGCGAGCGCCAGCCGGCTGGCGGCCTGGGCGCGGGCGCCATCATTGTCGAGACCGGCCGCCACCCGCTCCGCGGTGAGTGCAAGTGTCTGCCGCCGAATGGTTTCGGCGCGCGTCGCGACCCGCTCAGCCTCCAGCGCAGCGGCGAATTCGGCATAGGCGGCAGCGACACTGGCGGCCAGCATCAGCCGGGCCTGCGCCGCCTCCACCGCCACGGCCGCCGCCTCGCCGCGCGCCGCCCGCAGGGCCGCCCGGCCCTGCCCCCACAGATCGATGGTCCAGCCAGCCTGCAGGTTGATCAGGCCCTGTTCCAATATGCCCCGCGGCACGAATTGCGGCGGAATGCCAAGGTTTCGAGACAGTTGCTGGCCGCCGCCACTGGCATTGGCTGCAAGGGTTGGGCGCAACCCGGCACGGCTCTGGCGGGCGGCCGCATCAGCAGCTTCCAGGCGGGCCACCGCCATTTTCAGGTCGGGATTGCCGGCCAGCGCCTCGGTGATGAGCGCATCGAGCTGCGGATCACCCCAGGCCTGCCACCAGCGGTCTGCCGGCCAATCGCGCGGTGGCGCTTCGGCCAGACTCTGGCTGGCGGCCACCGTGCCGGGCGCGCGCAGCTGCGGCGCCGGGCCCAGCCGCGGCGGCACGGCACAAGCGGCCAGCAGCAACAGGGGCAGCAGGAGGAAAGGCTTGCGATGCACCGGCAACTCGCGCGATACTGGTCAGTACAAGGAGGTCAATGAACCGTGGCCAGCGCGGCGTCAAGCGAAATGATACCAGTCGGTACAGCACAGGATGCCGCAGCCGCCAGCGACGCGCGGCGGCAGGCCTATGTCGATGCCGCGCAGCGCCTGTTCTTTGCCCATGGCTATGGCGCCACCTCGATGAACGCCATCGCCGCGGCGGTGGGTGGCAGCAAGACGACGCTGTGGAACCTGTTTCCGTCGAAGCTGGCGCTGTTCGAAGCGGTGGTGGAAGCGGTGGTGGCGGTCTATGGCACCGCCCTCACCGTCGATCTCGACGGTGCGCCAGACATTGAATCCGGGCTGGTTCGCATGGGCGATTCGATCATGGAAACCATCATGTCGGAACCCATCACCGAACTGCATCGGCTGGTGATGGGCGAAGCGGCCCGCGTGCCGGATCTGGCGCGTGTCATGTTCGAACGCGGGCCCGGGCCCGGCATGGCGCGCTTTGCCCAGTGGCTGCAGCGGCAGATGGCCGCCGGCCGCCTGAAGCCAGGCGATCCCGCGCTGGCCGCCCAGCAGTTCAGCGGCCTGTGCCGCGCTGGCGTGGTGGACCGCCACCTGTTCGGCCTTGCCGAACCCGATGCCACTGCCACGGCCGCCGCCGAAGTGCGCGCTGCGGCCGCCACCTTCCTGGCGGCATGGGGTGCCCGCTGATCAACCGGCCAGCGGCGCGGCCGTGGTGAACTTCAGCGCCTTCTTCACGAACGCGGTTTCATAACGGCGCACCACCGGGTTGCCGGCCAGATGGGCATCGGCAAAATCGTTGAAGGCCGGCATGTCGGCCACGCTGACCAGCAACATGAGATCGCCTGGTCCAGAGACTTCCAGGCAGAGTTGCACCTCAGGCATGGCGATCAAGTGGGCGCGCAAAGCAGCAAGGCCAGCCGCCGGCGCATGATCGTGCAGCTGCACCGTCACCAGCGCGCGCAGCCGCCGGCCCAGCAGCGCCTCGCCCAGCACGGCGCGGGTGGCGGCGATGCTGCCCTCGGCCCGCAGCCGCCGCACCCGCCGCGCAATGGCGGAAGGCGACAGCGGCACCTGTGCCGCCAGCTGATCAGCGGTGGCAAGGCCATCCTGCTGCAGCAGATCGAGCAGGGCGCGGTCAAAATCATCGGTCATGCCAGCAGTGTGCAGCAATGTCCGGTCTGGCGCCAGAATCTGGCACGACAGGGCACCGCTTTGCCCACACATGGCAGCGGCTTTGGCTTAGAAGCACCGCTATCCCCCTGTTGTATCGAAGGAAGCTTCCCCATGCCCGCCGCCCTGCCCCGTGCCAGAAGCACGCGCACCGCTCTCGCCCCGGCGCTGGCCGCGCTGCTGATCGCCGGCACCCTTGCCCTCACCGCCCGGCCCGCACACACCGCCGAGGCTGGCCAGGCCAGCCAGACGGCGGAGCTGGTCAATGCCCTCGCCTGCGAACTGGCCGACAATTTCGTGTTCCCCGATGTCGGCGAGCGTTACGCGGCCGCGGTGAAGGCGAAGCTGGCCAGCGGCGCTTATGCCGGCATCAATGATCCCGACACACTGGCAAAGACCATCACTGCCGATCTGCAGGCCGTGGCCAGCGATGGTCACCTTAAGCTGTTCACGCCCGCCATGCTGGTGGACCGCGCCCCGCGCCCGAATGGCACGCCGCCGCCCATGGCCGCCATCCCGGCCAGCGGCTGGCTGGCCGATGGCGTTGCCTATATTGGCTTCACCGTGTTTCCCGGTGACGAAGCGACGCTGAAGACACTGGATGGCTTCATTGCCGCCCATGCCGGCGCACGCGTGCTGATCATCGATGCCCGGCGGCATCGCGGCGGCGGCCTGGACGAGATGGACCGCATCTTCCCCCACTTGTTTTCCCGCGAAACGCCACTGGTGCTGATGGACACGCGGGAAGCCGTGGACCGGCGCGGCGGCAATCCGATCATGGACAGCCCGACCGTGCGGCGCCAGCCATCCCCGGCCAGCGTGGTGCGCCGCCTGCACCTTGCCGTGCCGGCCGCGAACCCGGTGTGGCGCGACACCAAGGTCCTTCTGCTCACGTCGCAGCGCACCGCCTCGGCCGCCGAGCATCTGGCCTTGTCGCTGAAGCGTACGGGCCGCGCCACGCTGGTGGGGGAGACGACGCGCGGGGCCGGCCATTATGGCGGCATGGCCGAACTGCCGGGTGGGTTCGGCGCCTTCGTTCCGGTGGGGCGCACCTTCGATCCCGATACCGGCCAGGGCTGGGAAGGCACCGGCGTTGCCCCCGATGTGGCGGTGCCGGCGGCCGACGCGCTCAACCGGGCGCTTGAACTGGCCGGTGTCAATCCCGCCACGGCGAGAAAGCCCGCCGGGGTCAGCTGATCACAGGAACGCCCTGAGCTCCGCCATGAACCGGTCGAACTGGTCGTGGTGGAGCCAGTGGCCGGCGTCCTCGAACGTCACCACGCGCGCGTTGGTGAAATGCTGGATGCGGCCATCCTCGACCGGGTTCGACGCCCAGCTTTTCGCGCCATACATCAGGAGGGTCGGGCAGGTAATGCGCCGCCACAGCTCCGCCACCTGTTCGGGCGCCGTGTCGTGCGCCCAGGGCAGGTGCAGATAATTGTCGAACTTCCAGCTGTAGCTGCCATCCTCGTTGCGGTGGGTGCCGTGGATGGTCAGGTGCCGCGCCTGCTCTTCCGACAGGAAGCTGTTTTCCGAGATCATGCGCGCGAATGCATCTTCCAGCGTGGCATAGCGTTTCGGCAGGCGGGCGGCCGCGGCGCGCTTGGCCTCGATCCACTGGCGCTCGCGATCCGCGAAGTCGGTCTTCAGCCGCTCTGCCAGCATGCGGGGTGACGGCCCCAGCCCCTCGATCGCCACCAGTTTCCTGACATTCTCGGGGTAGAGGCCGGCATAGCGCAGCGCGATGTTGCCGCCCATCGAATGCGCGACGATGGTCACCGGCGCCAGCTTCAGCTGGTGCACCAGCTGGGCCAGATCATAGACATGGGCGTGGGTGTTGTAGTCGCCATCGGGCGCCCAGGCGCTGTCGCCATGGCCGCGCCAGTCGGGCGCGATGATGTGCCAGTCGCCCTTCAGTTCGCGCGCCACCCAGTCCCAGCTGCGGGCATGATCGCGGCCGCCGTGCAGCAGCAGTAGCGGGGGCGCATCGGCATTGCCCCAGTCGCAATAATGGAGGCGCAGCCGCTGCGAGATGAAGCTGTGCGAGGTGGGGCCCCAATGGTCGATTGCGTCGGTCATGCGCGCTTCATGGCATGAGGTCTGGCGCAAGGCCAGAATCGCAGGCATGATGCGGATGGGGGCTTATGGCAGTCTGCCAGAACGAGGAGACTTCTCATGGGCTGGATCATCGCATTGTTCGTGGGCGGCTTTGCCGGTTTCATCGCCAGCAGGCTGATGAACCGCGATGGCGACATGGGGCTGTTCCTCAACATCGTGGTTGGCTGTGTCGGCTCGGTGATCGGCAATGCCATCCTCAACCAGGTTGGCATCGCCGGCTCGGTGCAGCGGTTCTCGATCACGGGCCTGCTGGTGGCGGTGGTCGGCGCTTCCGTGTTGCTCGGCATTGTCAACGTCGTGAAGCGCGGCTCGCTGCGCTAAACCGGCAAGCGTTCCGAAGCGACGTGGCTCTGGGTCCCGCGGGTGAACACGCGATCATCGGGCAGGATGGTGTCGATGGCGATGTCCGCCATCCCGTCGAGCCGCTGGTAGAGCGGCCCGAAGTCCGTTTCCAGCGTGGTGGTCAGCAGCTCCTCGAAGCTGTCGATGACAAAATAGACCTGCTGGAAATCATCGATTCGATAGGGCGTGCGCAGCAGCCGTTCGAGGCCCCAGCCAAGCCGGTTTGGGCTGTCACTGTCGAGCGCGAACAGCGTCTCGCCATGGCTTGAGACGATGCCGGCGCCATAGATGGCGAGGCCGTCACCCGATCGCACCAGCCCGAATTCCACCGTGTACCAGTAGAGCCGGGCCAGCTTGTGCATGGCACCATAGTCCAGCGCCCTGAGCCCGCCCTTGCCATAGGCTTCCAGATAATCGGCGAACACCGGATCGGCGAGCAACGGCACATGGCCGAACACGTCGTGAAACACGTCCGGCTCCTGCAGATAGTCCAGCTGGTCGGGCCGGCGGATGAAATTGCCGGCCGGGAAGCGGCGATTGGCGAGATGGGTAAAGAACACGTCATCAGGCACCAGGCCGGGCACTGCCACCACCTGCCAGCCAGTCAGCTTCATCAGCTTTTCGTTCAGCCGGGCGAAATCCGGCACGCCGGGGCGGGTGAGATCGAGACGCTTGAGGCCATCGAGGAATTCCGGCGCCACCCGGCCCGGCAGCAGCCGCGTCTGGCGATCGAACAGATGATCCCACACGCGGTGATCGGTGGCGGTATAGTGGCTCCACTCCTGCGGAATGGTCCAATCGGTGGCGGGCGGCGCAGTGTTCACCCCGCGATTGTAGCAGGGGCGTGGCGGCTTTGCGACCGCCCGTGTCGGCTGTAACAGTCCGGGCAAGCCAGAGAAGGGGAAACGCCATGTCGCTGCCAGCCGATCGCACGCCGGTGATCATCGGGGTGGGCGACGTGCTCGATCGCCCGGCCGATCCGGCCGCCGCGCTGGAGCCGCTGGCGTTGATGGAGACAGCGGTGCGCGCCGCCGATGCCGATGCCGGCGGCGGCTTCCTCGCCCGCATCGACAGCCTCGACGTGATCAACCTCGTCTCGTGGCGCTACGACCGCGTCGCCAAGCGCCTGGCCGAGCGGCTGGGCATCGTGCCGCCGCGTGCCGACTATGCCATCGTGGGCGGCGAGACGCCGACCACCAAGATCCACGAAGCGGCGCTGCGCATCATGAACGGCAATAGCATGGTGGCGGTGGTGACCGGCGGCGAGGCGCAGAACGCCGTCGCCAAGGCCAAGGCCGCCGGCATCTCGCTGCCGTGGACGCCGCCGGCCAGGGAGCCGGAAAATCCGATCATCCCGTCAGACCATGTGACGCCGCTGGGCCTGCAGCACGGCATCTTCCAGCCGATCCACATCTACCCGCTATACGAAAATGCCACGGTCGCTGCCTGGGGGCTCACCCCGCGCCAAGCGCTGGCCGAAAGCGGCGCTGCCTATGAACGCATTTCGCAGGCCGCTGCTGCCAATCCGTTCGCCTGGGGGCGCAAGGCCTTCCCGGCGGCCGAGATCACCACGGTTTCAGACGACAACCGCATGATCTGCTGGCCCTATACCAAGCGCATGGTGGCCAACAACAATGTCAACGCCGCCGCCGCCGTGCTGATGACGACACTGGCCGCTGCGCGCGCCGCCGGCATTCCGGAGGAGCGCATCATCCATGTCCACGGCGGCGCTTCGGCGGGCGAGCACATGGATTATCTGAAGCGCGACCAATATGTGCACAGCTGCGCCCAGGATGCCGTGCTGGGCCAGGCGATGCGCATCGCCCCCAATGGCTTTGACCGGGTGGAGCTATACTCCTGCTTCCCCACCGTGCCCAAGATGGCGCGGCGCACGCTGGGGCTGGGCGCGGACGTGCCGCTCTCCGTGATGGGCGGGCTCAGTTTCGCCGGCGCCGGGCTCAACTGCTACATGCTACATTCGACCTGCGCGATGGTGCGCTCCCTGCGCGAACGCCCTGCCGACCAGGCCCTGCTCTATGGCCAGGGCGGCTATGTCACCAAGCACCACGCGCTGGTGATCGGCAACCGCCCGGCGGAAGCGGCCTGGCTGATGCTCAACAAGGACGTGCAGGATGTGGCCGAAGACGCGCGGGGGGACGTGCCGCGCTTTGACGGCGCCCACGAAGGCCCGGCGGTGGTGGAGACGTTCAGTATCGTCTTCGGCCGCGAGGGCCAGCCCAGCCACGGCAGCGTGGTGGGCCGCACGCCCTTTGGTGCCCGTGTGTTCGGCAAGCTGGACATCGCCGATGCGGACGCCGTGGCGACCTTGCTGAGCCTCGATGCCAGCCCCATCGGCCTGCCGGGCCGCGTGCGCCTGAGCGATGACGGCCTGCAGCGCTGGACTTTCGCCTGACCCGCAACACCGTTTCGTCATGACGTGGTTCTCATCGGATATGGGCGCTGGCAACTGGCACTCACCATCACCGGCTGCTAGCCAAAAGCTGTTATATTTCCGTTATTTACCCGGTTGACGGCGGGGGCATTCGTGGAAAATCATGGCGCTGTCAAGCAAGGGAGCGCGCATGACCGACCTCGAACGGCAGCTGAGGGGCTACAGCCTCGCCACCGTGGACATCAACTACTGGCGGCCCGATCATCCCAGCCTGCTCCAGCAGTTCAGCTGGCAGCTTTATGACCTGGCGCCGCAATTCCCGGAACTGCGGCGCTTCCTCGATCACTGGCGGCACGAGATCGAGGCGACCATCCATTCGATCCGGGTGGCGCACAATGGCCTGATCGGCCCGCGCGAATGGCGCAGCGTGGACGAGGTGCTCAGGCTGCACTGAGCCGATCAGCCAAGCCTGTCCAGCGCGTGATAGAGCAAAACCCCGGCGCACACCGCCACGTTCAGGCTGTCGGCAGCGCCCAACATCGGCAGCTTCACCAGCGCGTCGCATTGCGAAGCATAGTCGGCGGGCAGGCCTGACTGTTCGTTGCCCATGAACAGGAAGCAAGGGGCCTTATAAGTGAGCGCACGATAGTCGACCGTTGACCCGGAGAGCGCGGCACCCACGAGCTGGCCTTCGCCCTGTCGCAGCCACGCGAAGAACTCCGCGCCCGATGCCCGCGCCACCTGGCGGCTGAACAGCGCGCCCATGCTGGCCCGCACCGCCTCCACACTGAACGGATCGCACGACTGATCAAGCAGGATCACCCCGCCCGCGCCCGTGGCATCGCAGGTGCGCAGCATGGTACCGAAATTGCCGGGGTCCTTCAGATTCTCGGCCACCAGCCAGAGCCTGGCAGTGCTGCGGTCGATGCGGTCAAGATCGGTCGAGGGAATCTCGTAGGCGGCGGCCACCCCGGCGGCATTGTCCTTGCCGGTCAACCGCTGCATCAGATCGGGGGTGACGCGCAGGGACGTCCGCCTGGCTTCGGAAGTGGCGCGGATCAGGGCGACGGTCAGCGGGTGCTGCTCGGCTTCCGGGGTGAACACCAGCGTGGCCGGCACATGCCCGGCGGCCAGCGCCTCGGTGCAGACGCGCAGGCCCTCGGCGAGGAACAGCCCCTGGGCGCGGCGGCCCTTCTTGTCGGCCAGCGCCTTCAGGGACTTGAGCACGGGGTTGGCGGGCGAGGTGACATCTGTGATGCGGATCATCGCCGCCCCCTATCAGAGCGCCCAATCACAAGGCGACGATATTGTAATTGTGCCAGAGGAAGATCGACAGCGCGCCGCGGTGCGGGCGCATCGGTTCGGCAAGCTGGCGGGCGCGCTTCTCGGTGGGCCGCGCCGCCTCCCCCAGCAATCGGCCCAGCTGCACCTGCAACGCCAGATCGCCAGCCGGGAACACATCGGCCCGGCCCTCGGCAAACAGCAGGTAGATCTCCGCGGACCAGCGGCCGATGCCCCTGATCGAGGAGAGCAGCGCAATGGCCTCCTCGTCATCTTCGGGCAGCGCGGCAAAATCGATCCGGCCCGTCGCCACCGCCTCGGCCAGCGCGTGGACATAGCTGGCCTTCTGCCCCGACAGGCCGGCCGAGCGCAGCACATCGAACGGCGTTGCTGCCACCCTCGTCAGATCATCCATGTCGCCGCCGCAGGCCGCCTCCAGCCGGTTCCAGATGCTGGCTGCCGCCTTGGTGCTCACCTGCTGTGCCACGATCGCCCGCATCATCGTGCCTGCGCCCCGCGGCCGCAGCCGGGGTTCGGGATAACCGTGCTGCGCCAGCGCCTGCGCCACCGGCGGATGATCGCTGGCCAGCGCGTCGAGACAGGTTTGCAGCTGTGCGGCAGAGAGGCCCATGGGCAGCAGCCTAGCCGTGCCGGGGCGGGCTGACCAGACACAGGGAGGATCATGGCCGATTGTCGCGATTTGGCCTTTCGCGCCCGAGCCGCTATGGTTCGCGCAATGCCTGAACACCGCCTGCGCACCGGCTTTTTCCACGACAAGAACCGCGCCTTCTGGATCCTGCAGGGCGGCGGCTGGCTGGCCTATCTGCTGCTCAGGGCGCTGTCGGGCCTCGCCAACTCGATGGGGCTGGCCTTCGTGCTGCCCGCCGTGATCGTCACCGCCACCGGCTTTTCGATCACGCTCCTGCTGGCGGCCGCCTATCGCCGGCTGATCGCCATGAAGCCGATCTGGACATGGACGCTCACTGCGCTGCTGTTGGCCGGCGCCTCGGCGCTGTTCTCGGTACTGGAAGTGTGGGCGCACGCCACCTTCTACCAGCCGGGCTGGCAGCCGCAGGGCATCGAGTTCCTGGGCGCCATCCTGCTCGATTTCGCCGTGCTCGGCGCCTGGACCGGGCTTTATTACGGCATCAACTATTATCTGCTGCTGGCTGACCAGTCCGAACGCATGCTCACCATGGCAGCGCAAGCCAACAGCGCCCAGCTCGCCATGCTGCGCTATCAGCTCAATCCGCATTTCCTGTTCAACACGCTCAACAGCATCTCCACGCTGGTGCTGCTCAAGCAGACGGAGCGCGCCAACGCCATGCTGTCGCGCCTGGCCAGCTTCCTGCGCTACAGCCTGGTGGGCGAACGCGAGGGGCTGGCCACGGTGGCGCAGGAGGCCGAGGCGCTGAAACTCTATCTCGATATCGAGCGCACCCGCTTCGAAATGCGGCTGCGCACCCGCTTCGACATCGCGCCCGACGTGATGGAGGCGCGCTTGCCCAGCCTGCTGCTGCAGCCGATCATCGAGAATGCCATCAAATATGCTGTCACTCCGGCGGAGGATGGCGCCGATATCCTGATCGATGCCCGCCGCATGGGCGACAGGCTGGTGATCACCATTGCCGACACCGGGCCCGGGCTGGGCGCGGTGCCGGCAGAGGCGGGCGGCACGGGGGTTGGCCTCGCCAATATCCGCGAGCGACTGGCGCAGACCTATGGCGCCGATCACCGCTTCGAACTGGCCGACAACGAGCCGCACGGCCTGATCGTATTGATCGATGTGCCGTATCAGACCGACAATCCCGCACAGCCCGTCGCAATTCAGGTTGCGGTGCCGCAACTGGCTGCACAGGTCTGATCCCATGCCCATTCGCACCATCATCGTGGACGATGAACCGCTGGCCATCCAGGGCCTCGAACTGAGGTTGCAGCCGTTCGAGGATATCGAGATCATCGAACGCTGCGCCAATGGCCGCGAGGCCATCCGCGCCATCCGCACCCACAAGCCCGACCTGGTTTTCCTCGACATCCAGATGCCGGGCTTCGACGGCTTTTCGGTCGTCTCCGGCCTGTCGGACGTGGAGCCGCCACTGTTCGTGTTCGTCACCGCCTTCATGCAGCATGCCCTCAAGGCCTTCGAGGCGCAGGCGGTCGATTATCTGCTGAAGCCGGTCGAAGAGGAGCGACTGGCCGCGACCATCGAGCGGGTGCGCCAGCGCCTTGCCGAGAAGCAGGGCGCGCAGGGCGCCGAGCGGCTGAAGGAGATATTGTCGGAAGTCGCGCCCGAGGCCCTGCCCGATGACCTTTCGGACGCGCCGCAGTCCAGCCGGTTCGAGAAGATTCTCAACATCAAGGATCGCGGCCAGATCTTCCGTGTCGAGGTCAAGGATATCGAGCGCATCGATGCCGCCGGCGACTATATGTGCATCTACACCGCCGATCAGACGCTGGTGCTGCGCGAGACCATGAAGGACCTGGAAAAGCGCCTTGATCCCAAGATCTTCCAGCGCATCCACCGCTCCACCATCGTCAACCTCGACAACATCAGGAGCGTCAAGCCGCACACCAATGGCGAGTGCTTCCTGGTGCTGGGCTCGGGCGCGCAGGTGAAGGTGTCACGCTCCTATCGCGACGTGGTGGCGCGCTTTCTGTAAACCCCGGTTCCTCCCGATCGCATCGATGGGGAGGGGGACCAGCCGCAGGCTGGTGGAGGGGCGCTTGCCACCATGACCCCTCCACCAGCCTGCGGCGGTCCCCCTCCCCAAGCAAGCTTGGGGAGGACCTAAAAGCCATAGCGTCCCAGCCAGTCGGTGACGATGCCGGCGGCCTGCTTCAGATGCTCGGGCTGGAAGGCGTAATAATGGGTGGCGCCGTGGACCAGTTGCAGCTCTCGGGCGGGCGCGTTCACCACGCAATCGAACAGGCGCTGGGTGTGGCTGGGCGTGCAGGCATCATCCGCCGTGTTGCCCACCACCAGCACCGGCACCCTCATGCGATGCCCCACCTTCAGCGAGCAGGCGTGGGATTTCAGGCTCCACTGCGACAGCCAGGACCGCAGCGTGGTGAAGCGGCCCAGCCCGCCGGGCGAATCGTTGATGAGGCGCGGATCGCCCAGATAGCAGCGACCCGGCTGGCGATCATTGGCGTCCACCGCCGGATCGAGCCAGCACGGCGCCGCCATGGTGCCGTGGACGATGAAGGCCCGCTCGGCGTGCGGGCCCTCGCGCTGTTTGAGTTCCGCCAGCCTTTCCTCCGCCCACGCGGTGATGCGGTTCGAGCGCGCCACCTGCCGCGCGGCATAGTCGGCCAGGAACTCGGCGCTGTAGGGCGGCTGGGCGCAGGCGGGATCGTAGAGGTTCCACTTCGGGTCGCGCACCGGGCCATGTTCGTCGATCACCGAGGCATCGAGCCATTCGGTCAGCGTCTGCGCCCGGCTGACATGGGCGGCCAGCAGCATGATGCCATCGACCGGCGGCAGCTTCGCTTCGGCCAGCGGGAATGGCTCACCGGCCGGCGTGTGCGTCACCTGCGGGTCGGCCGCTTCAGCCTGGTAGAAGAGCGCGAGGCTCCCGCCACCCGACCAGCCGGCCAGCACAACCTTGCTGTAGCCCAGCACCTCGCGGGCATGCGCCACCCAGCGCCCCAGATCGACCGCCACTTTCTCCATGATCAGAGCGCTGTCGTTGTTGGGATAGCGCGAGACAGCGGTGAGCACGTGGCAGCCGGCTTCAGCCAGTGCGCCGGGCAGCGGCAGATAATGCATGATGCCCATCGGGTGCATGAAGATGACAATGGTATCGGACGGCGCCTCCGGCTTCAGGTGATGCGCCTGCAAGGCCACCACGCCATCGATCCCACCATAGGTGTCACGCAGGCCCACTGCCTCCCGAAAGGCGATCAGCAGGGGGATGCGCTGATAGCTCACGCCGCCTTTCCTTCCGCGGCCTTGCGGGCCGTCCAGGCCTCGATCACGGCATGGGCGGTCTTCGCGTCTGCTTCCAGGATGGCGTCGTGCGCGGCCAGCCGCGTGGTGATCTCCAGCGGCAGCCCATTGGGATCGGAGAAATAGACCGATTTCACGAAGCCATGATCGATCGGCCCGAAGCAGGGCACGCCGGCTTCATTCAGCCTGCGCTGCCAGTCCAGTAGCTTCGCCTCGTCGTCGGCTTCGAAGGCGACATGGCGGTCAAAGCCGTGGACCAGGTTGAAGTCCCCCTCCTTGACCGAGCCGGGTGCATCGAAGAAGGCGATGAAATTGCCGTCAGGCATGCGGAAGAACAGGTGCACGAACGGGTTGGGCCGGCCCGAGCCCGGCTCATTCTCCTCCTGCACCACGGCCGCCAGCGGCAGGCCCAGCACATCCTCATAGAAGGCGCGCGTCTCTTCCGCATCACGGCAGCGATAGGCGCTGTGATGGATGCCCTTCAGCGGTGTTGTCATGGCATGTCCTCCCGTACAGCAAGGCTGGCACATGCGATGCCCGGCGCCAAGCCTGCCGAAGTTGCGCGGAACGCCGGTTGCGGTGGCACTGAAATCGCCCATAGTGGGCGCAGCAAGGGGGATGGGGATGATCGACCGGCGCAGCCTGATGCGGACCAGCGGCCTCGGCCTGGCTGGGCTTGCCATGAGCCTGCCGGGGCGGGCGCAGTCCGCCTTTGCGCCCCGGCCGGCGCTGGTGCCGGTCGATGCAAGGGCAGAGCGGCTGATGCGCATCAGCGTGTGCCTGCGCCCGTTCCGTGCCGCCGGCCCGCGCATCGAGATGGAGCGCATCGCCGGCCGCCACGTGATCCATCATTATGGCCACGGCGGTTCCGGCTGGTCGCTGAGCTGGGGATCGGCGATGCAGGCGGCGCCGCTGGCGCTGACCGCCGGCGCCAGAGAGGTTGCGGTGGTTGGCGCCGGCGCCATCGGGCTGACCACGGCCCTCACTGCCCAGCGCCTGGGCCTGAAGGTGGTCATCTATGCCGCCGAACGCTTCCCCGATGTTCGCTCGGCCCGCGCCACCGGCACCTGGTCCCCGTTCAGCCGCATTGCCATGGCCGGCGCCGTGGCCGCCGGCTTTGCCGACCGCTGGGAACAGATGGCGCGGCGCAGCTGGGCGATCTACCAGAGCTATCTGGGCCGTGCCGGCACTCCGGTGGAATTCCTGGAACGCTATGTGCTGTTCGATGCGAACACGCCGCCATATCGCCCGGAGCCGGTCGCCCTGCCCGGCGGCGGCAGCGATCATTTCGTCGATTACGAAGAGCGGCTGCGCGACATCAGTCCGCGCAACCAGACACTCGGACCGGATCAGCACCCGTTCCCGGTGGCAGTGGCGCGCCGCAACCATTCGATGAACTTCAACGTGTCGGCGCTGGCTGCCACGCTGGAGCAGGAATTTCTGCTGAACGGCGGCCGCTTCGTGCCGATGACGCTGGCCAGCCCGGCCGATTTCGGGCGGATCCGGGAGCGGGTGATCTTCAACTGCACCGGCTATGGCGCGCGGGCGCTGCTGCGCGACGAGAGCATCATCCCGGTGCGCGGCCAGATCGCCTGGCTGCCGCCGCAGCCGGAGGTTCGCTATGGCCTTTACTATCGCGATGTGTCGATGCTGCCGCGCCCGGATGGCATCGTGGTGCAGGCGATCGGCGCCAGCGAGGCCTTCGGCTTCAACGATGCCAACGAAGCGCCCGACGTGGCAGCGGCCAGAAGCTCGGTCGAGGTGATCGCCAGCCTGTTCCGCCCGCGCTGAGGCCCATTGGGGAGACACCGGATGCCGATCCACTATGACGCCAGTGCCGATTCCGTGTTTCGACCGCACACCACCCGGTTTCCGCCGCAGTTCACGGATGAGAAGCGCCGCGCGGTCTGGGCGCTGGAAGCCTGCCGGCTGGCATATTGCCCGGCCGAGGATGGTGATGCGGGACGGCAGCAGCTGGAAGCGGGGTTGTCCCTGCTCGGCTTCAGCCTGTTGCATCACACGCAAGGCAATGAGGAAAATGCCAACGCCTTCATCGCGCGCCGGGGAGAGACGGTGCTGGTGGCCTTTCGCGGCACCGAGCTGGGGTCACTCGCCAACTGGTCCAACAACGTGAACGCGGTGATGGAAGACTGGCCGAAGGGCGGCAGGGCCCACAGGGGCTTCCGGGGCTCGCTGGCCGCCGTCGCGGCCGAACTTGAAGCCGTGCTGCCGGCTTCGAACGATCTTGTCGTGGTGGGCCACAGCCTGGGCGGCGCCATGGCGACGCTGTTCGCTTCTGGCCGGCCCGGATGCCGGCTGGTCACCATCGGCAGCCCGCGCGTGGGCGACGCGGCGTTCGCTGCGACGCTGGCAGGCGTTGCCATCGAACGCTGGGTCTGTTGCGACGATGCCGTGCCGACGCTGCCGCCGCTCTTGCTGGGCTACACCCATGTCGCCCCGGCAATCTTCATCGATCGCGGCGGCACGGTGCATCACCCGGCGCCGGGCGACGACCCGGATGCCGTGCCGGAAACCAGCCTGGCCGAAAGGACCGCCGCCGCACTCCGCAACGTGAAGGCGGGCAGCCTGTTGCCGCCCAGCGTCACCGATCACGCGCCGATCAACAGCATGGCGGCGGCGGCCGGCGTGATGGAGTGATCAGGCTTTCGTTGCGGCGAGGAAATAGTTCAGCGAGACATCGCCGCTGATGTGGAAGCCCTTGCCCGGCCGCCACGACAGGCCGGCGGGTTCGCCAGGACGCAGGCCGGCGGCAGTGAGGGCCTCCGCCAGTTCGGCCGGCGTGAAGAAGCGATTCCAGTCGTGCGCGCCCTTCGGGATCGTGCGGGTGATGTGCTCGGCCCCGGCGATCACCACCGCCCAGCTCGCCGGCGTGCGGTTGGGCGTCGAGAAGATGGCCAGGCCGCCGGGCTTCAACAGGCTGGCCAGCGCAGCAAAGAAGGCATCGCGCCCGGCCACATGCTCGACAACTTCGAGGCAGGTGACGAGATCATATTGCGCGCCCGTCGCCGCCAGATCCTCCACGGCAACGCAGCGATAATCGATGGCCAGCCCGCCGGCCTCGGCATGAGCGCGTGCGGCTTCGATGTTCTCCGGCGCGGCATCGATGGCGGTGACGACCGCCCCCATGCGCGCCAGCGGCTCGGCCATCAGCCCGGCGCCGCAGCCGACATCCAGCGCCGCCAGCTCAGCCAATGGCCGCCGGCTCTTCGCGTCCAGCCCGAAATGCGCCAGCACCAGCGCCCGGATATGCGCCACCCGCACCGGCGTGATGCGGTGGAGCATGGCCGACGTGCCCTTGGGGTTCCACCAGTCCGCCGCCAGCTTGCCGAAGAAGGCGGCTTCATCGGGATTGATGCTGGCAGCGCCAGCGGTGTTTGGCGACATGTTCTTTGCCCATATGGAGGAGCGCTTGCTTGCCAATGCCCCCGGCCATTCCTATCAGGCAAGGTGAATATTGGCGCACGCAAGAAGGACACCGCCACCGATGGCCCGCATCGTGATGAAATTCGGCGGCACCTCGATGGCGGGGACGGAGCGGATTCGCAACGTTGCCACCCGGGTGAAACGCGAGGTGGAGGCCGGCAACGAAGTGGCCGTGGTCGTCTCCGCCATGGCCGGCGAGACGGACCGGCTGGTCGGCTATTGCCGGGAGGCCTCGCCGCTGGCCGATCCGGCCGAATATGATGTGGTGGTGGCCGCCGGGGAGCAGATCACTTCGGGCCTGCTGGCGATCACGCTGCAGGCCATGGGGGTGCAGGCGCGCAGCTGGCTGGGCTGGCAATTGCCGATCCGCACCAGTGCCGCGCACAGCGTTGCCCGCATCGAGGAGATCGACACCGATGCCATCCTGGCCAGCATGAAGGCCGGCGCGGTGGCGGTGGTGCCGGGCTTCCAGGGCATGACAGCGGACGGCCGGGTGACGACGCTGGGCCGCGGCGGCTCGGACACCTCGGCGGTGGCGCTGGCGGCGGCGGTGAAGGCGGATCGCTGCGACATCTACACCGATGTCGACGGTGTCTACACCACCGATCCGCGCATCGTGCCGCGCGCCCGCAAGCTCCAGAAGATCACCTATGAGGAAATGCTGGAACTGGCCAGCGTGGGTGCCAAGGTGCTGCAGACCCGGTCGGTGGAACTGGCCATGAAGGAAAAGGTGGTAGTGCAGGTGCTGTCCAGCTTCTCGGACGCGCCCGGTACGCTGGTGGTTGACGAGGATGACGAGATGGAACGCGAATTGATCGCCGGCGTGGTGGCCGACCGCAACGAAGCCAAGGTGACGCTGGTCGGCGTGGCCGACAAGCCGGGCGTGGTGGCCGGCATCTTCGGGCCGCTGGCCGATGCCAACATCAACGTGGACATGATCGTCCAGAACATCGCCAAGGAGGAAGGCCGCACCGACGTGACCTTCACCGTGCCGCGCGCCCAGCTGCCGGCCAGCCTTGACGTGCTGGAAAAGGCCAAGGAGGCGATCGGCTTTTCGGCGCTGCTCGCCGATGATGATGTCGCCAAAATCTCGGTGGTGGGTGTCGGCATGAAGAGCCACGCCGGCGTGGCCGCCACCATGTTCCGCGCGCTGGCCAGCCGCGGCATCAACATCCAGGCCATCACAACCTCGGAAATCAAGGTCTCCGTGCTGATCCCGCAGGACTATGTGGAACTGGCGGTGCGCGTGCTGCACACCGCCTATGGCCTTGATGGCCCGGTCGCCGGGGAGTCCGACGCATGAGCGCCACCCCGCTTCTCGACGCCGCTTCGGCGCGCGGCCGGGCTTTCCTGGGCACCCGCCATGCCATCATGGCCGGCGCCATGACCTGGGTGAGCGAGCGCAACCTGGTGGCCGCCATCTCCAACGCCGGCGGCTTCGGCGTGCTGGCCTGCGGGGCGATGCCGCCCGAACTGCTGGAGAAGGAAATCGCCGCCACGCGCGCGCTCACGCAAATGCCGTTCGGCGTCAATCTCATCACGCTGCACCCGCAGCTGGACGAACTGATCCAGGTCTGCGCGCGCCAGAAGGTGAGCCATGTCGTGCTGGCCGGCGGCCTGCCGCCCGGCCCGGCGATTGCCGCCATCAAGGCGTTCGGCGCCAGGCTGATGTGCTTTGCGCCCACGGCCGCGCTGGCGAAGAAGCTGATGCGCTCGGGTGTTGATGCCATCATCATCGAAGGCTCGGAAGCCGGCGGCCATATCGGCCCCGTGTCCCTCACCGTGCTGGCGCAGGAGATATTGCCGGCCATCACCGATGTGCCGGTGTTCGTGGCCGGCGGCATCGGGCGCGGCAACGCCATCGCCGCCTATCTCGACATGGGCGCCTCGGGCGTGCAGCTTGGCACACGCTTTGCCGCGGCGGCCGAAAGCGTGGCGCACGAGAAGTTCAAGGCGGCCTTCGTGCGCGCCAGTGCCCGTGATGCGCTGGCCAGCGTGCAGATCGATCCCAGGCTGCCGGTGATCCCGGTGCGTGCCCTGAAGAACGCCGGCAGCGAGGCCTTCAACGAGCGCCAGCGCGAAGTGGCGGCCGCTGTCGATCGCGGCGAGATGGACCTCGCCGCCGGCCAGCTGGCCATCGAGCATTACTGGGCCGGCGCCCTGCGCCGCGCCGTGGTGGAAGGCGATGTCGAGACCGGCAGCCTGATGGCCGGGCAATCGGTGGGCATGGTGACGCGCGTTCAGCCGGTGACCGAGATCATTGACGAACTGGTGACCGAGGCCGAAGCTGCACTCGCCCGCGCCCACACCAGGGAGGCCGCCGCCTGATGCCGCCCGCCAGCGCCGCCCGCAAGATCCTGCGCCGCCTTCACGATGTGATGGCGGGCAAGGCGGCGGCGCAGACCAAGCTCAACCAGGTGGTGAAGATCGTCGCGGCCGAGCTGAACAGCGAGGTCGCCTCCATCTATCTGCTGCGCGATGGCGTGCTGGAGCTGTTTGCCACCTTCGGCCTGGCGCAATCGGCGGTGCACGTCACAAGGCTGTCGATGGGGCAGGGCCTTGTTGGCCGCATCGCCGCCAGCCGCGAACCGCTGAGCCTGGCCGAGGCGCGCGCCCACCCGGATTTCGCCTATCGCCCGGAAACCGGAGAGGAACTGTTCCACAGCTTCTGCGGTGTGCCGATCGTGCGGCGCGAGGCGGCGATCGGCGTGCTGGCCGTGCAACACCGTGAACCGCGCGACTATGACGATGTCGAGATAGAAGCGCTGCAAACGGTTGGCATGGTGCTGTCCGAACTGATCCACGGCGCCGGTCTGGTGGATGATGCGCAGGCGGCGAAGATGCGCGCCGCGAACAGCGGCCCCACGCGCCTCAATGGCCTGAAGCTGGTGGATGGGCTGGCGCGCGGCACGGCGGTGTTTCATCAGCCGCGCGTGGTGGTGGAACACACGGTCGCCGATGATGTCGATGCCGAACGCGCCCGGCTGGTGGAAGCCTTCCGCCGCATGCGCGACCAGATCGACAACATGATGGGCCAGGCCGATTTCGTTGCCGGCACCGATCACCACGAGATCCTCGAAACCTACAAGATGTTCGCCTATGATGAAGGCTGGGCGCGGCGCATCAACGAGGCGATCGAGACCGGGCTGACCGCAGAAGCCGCCGTGGAGCGCGTTTCGGCCCGCAACCGCCTGCGCCTGCGCTCGATCGACGATCCCTATCTGAAGGAGCGCCTGTCCGATCTCGACGACCTGTCGAACCGGCTGCTGCGCATTCTATCGGGCCAGCTCGCCACCGCCGCGCAGATGGGCCTGAAGGGTGACACCATCCTGATTGCACGCAACCTCGGCCCCGCCGAGCTGCTCGAATATGACAAGCGCTTCCTGAAGGGCGTCGTGCTTGAAGAAGGCAGCCTGACGGCGCACGTGATCATCGTGGCGCGGGCCATGGGCGTGCCGGTGCTGGGCCGGGTCGATCAGCTGTTCGGCCAGGTCAATGATGGCGACGAGCTGATCGTCGATGCCGGCAACGGCGCGCTGCTGGTGCGGCCCACCGCGGCCACCATCAAGTCCTACCAGGCGATGCGGGCGCTGAAGGCGCGCCAGGCCGAGGAATGGGCCAAGGTGCGCGACCTGCCGGCCGTCTCCAAGGATGGGCGCGAGATCAGCCTGTTCATGAACGCCGGCCTGGTGGACGACGCCGCCACCATCGGGCTCGCCGGTGCCGATGGCATCGGCCTGTTCCGCACCGAGTTCCAGTTCCTCGTGTCCGCCACGCTGCCGCGCCGCGAGCGCCAGCAGGGGCTCTACAAGGCCGTGCTCGATGCCGCCGGGGACAAGCCGGTGGTGTTCCGCACTGTCGATATCGGCGGCGACAAGGCGGTGCCCTATCTCGATGGCGACGATGAGGACGAGAACCCGGCGATGGGCTGGCGGGCGCTGCGCCTCGCGCTGGGCCGATCGGGCCTGATGAAGGTGCAGGCCCGCGCGCTGCTCGAAGCCGCTGCCGGCCGCACCCTTTCCGTGATGTTTCCGATGATCTCGGAACCCTGGGAGTTCGCCGAGGCGCGCGCACTGGTGGAAGCCCAGAAGGACCGGCTGATCGCCACCGGTCACGCCGTGCCGTCCGAGATCCTCTACGGCGCGATGATCGAGGTGCCGGCACTGATCGAGCAACTGGACGTGCTGCTGCCGATGACCGATTTCGTCTCGGTGGGCACCAACGACCTCACCCAGTTCCTGTTCGCCGCCGACCGCGCCAACCCGCGCCTGGCTGACCGTTATGACTGGCTGTCCCCGGCGATCCTGCGCGTCATCCGCCGCATCGTGTGCGCCGCAGCCGGCCATGATGTGCCGGTGACCGTGTGCGGGGAGATGGGCGGCCGCCCGCTGGAGGCGCTGGCGCTGATCGCGCTGGGCGTGGAACGCCTGTCGATCACCCCGGCCGGCATCGGGCCGATCAAGGCGATGATCCGTTCGGCCACGCTGGAACCGCTGACCGATGCGATCCTGGCGTGGCTGGCGGCACCAGGGGTGAATATCCGTGCCGAACTGGCGAGCGCGGCGAAGCGGCAGGGGCTGGCACTGTAGCGCGGCCAGCGCGCGTGCCGCGCGCGGACTCGCGCAAGGCCGGCCGGGCTGTGGGAGCCCATCGAAGTCGTACTTCGATGGGGCCCGCTGGCTGCCGGCGCCAAGCCGGCAAAACAGCTTCGACGGCGTGGCTTTGCAACGCCGCCTTCTTCCCTTCCTTGCTTGAACCGGCGTGGCAAAGCCACGCCGTCGGACGACTCACGAAAATGGCGACCTGAGGGTCGCCATTTTTGGTCGCCGGCCGGCCTTGGCGGAGTCGGCAAATAGCTCCGCTATTTGTGCGCCCGCCTTTACGGCAGAACCTTATGCCAGTTCGTCACCGAGCGGCTCTCGAACAGGCCGGCCAGATGATAGGGATCGGCATTGGCAAAGGCGATCGCCGCGTCGCGATCCTCGAACTCCATGATCAGCAGCGATCCCATCGCGCGGCCATCGGGGCGCAGCAGCGGACCGGCCACCAGCACCTGATCCTTGTACGCATTCACATGGGCGAGATGTGCCGGGCGCGTTTCGGCGCGCAGTTCGGCCGAATCCGGCCTGTCGATGCAATGAATGGCAAACCAGGGCATGAACGAAACCTTGCACAGCGCTCAGCTTGGCGTCCAGCCCCCGTTTTGCATCTGCCTCTGAGGCGTGCGGCTGTTGACGCGCCGGGCGCGCTGGGCTATGCGCCGCCCCCTGTTGTGGCTGGCCCCGGCACGCCGCATGCACAGATTCGTTGCCAGACCAATTTCTTCAAGGACGTTTCCGCCATGTCGCGCGTTTGCGAACTGACCGCCAAGGGTCGCCAGATCGGCCACAACGTGTCCCACGCCAACAACAAGACCAAGCGCACCTTCCTTCCGAACCTTCAGCATGTCACGCTGATGTCGGACGCGCTGGGCAAGGGCGTGCGCCTGCGCGTTTCGATGAACGGCCTGCGTTCGGTGGAACATGTCGGCGGCCTGGACAACTGGCTGCTGAAGACCAGCGACGACAAGCTGTCGGACCGCTGCCAGAAGCTGAAGAAGGAAATCAGCAAGAAGCTCGCCGCCGCCTGAACGCGCGCTTGAGCCTGCTGCCATGAAGGGCGGCGCCGGAGAGCCGGCGCCGCCCTTTGCGTTTGCGCGCACCGCTGCGATGCTTGCCGGGCGAATCACCATGCCGAAAGGCCGACCCATGCTGCCGATCGCCCGCACCGCTGCTGTGCTTGCCGCTACTCTGCTTGCCGCCGCTCTGGCCGCCCCCGCCTTCGCATTGCCGCCCGATGCCGTGCTGATGTCCGAAAACCCCGCCGAGCGCGCCTTTCAGGAGCGCTATGGCTATGCCGATGCGGTGATCGCCGGCGACACGGTCTATCTGTCGGGCGTGGTGGCCGGGCTGGCGCCGGGGGAGACGGAGATGACGGCCGCCTATGAACGCGCCTTCAAGCGGCTGGATGCCATCCTCGCCCGCGCCGGCGTCACCTGGGCCGACGTGGTGGACATCACCAGCTTCCACACCGACGTGAAGGCACAGCTCGATGCCATGGCCAGCGTGAAGGCCCGCTACATCAAGGCGCCCTTCCCGGCCTGGACCGCCATTGGCGTGTCGCGCCTGCTGCCCGATACCGGCATCACCGAGATCAAGCTGGTGGTGCGCAAGCCAGCCTCGGTGAAAGCGGCGCGATGAGCTCCAGCCGCAGCAGCAGGCTGCGCTGGCCCGGATTGAAATTGTCGTCGGAGGCGACATAGAGCACCGGCAGGCCGCCTTCCTTCACCAGCGCCAGCCCTTCCATGTTGTCCACCGGCCAGGCATCGCCGCCGCCCCATTCGGCCAGCACGCGGCCGGTGGCCAATTCGCCGCCATTGCGGATCGGCTGCACATCCACCAGGCTGATCGCGGCGCGGTTGCTGATGCCGTTGTAGAAGCGGTGCAGCAGCAGCAGGCGGCCATCGTCCAGCCGCGCCGCATCGGTGGGCGCAAAGCCGGCAAGGCCGGGAATGGCGACACTGCGGGTGCTGCCATCGGGCGCCAGCCACAGCGCGACATGGCTGCCATCAGGCCGCCGCGAGGCTTCGGATATCCACAGCATGGCGCCATCGCCGAACACCGCCAGCGCCTCGCCGCCGCCGTTGGGCGGCCAGCCGGCCGTGGCCGTGCGGAAGATGGTGCCGATGGGGCGGCGCGGCGGGCCGATGCCTTCGAACAGCATCAGGCGATGCTGCTGTTCCAGGCTTACAGCCAAGCGGCCATCGGGCGTGAATGTGATGGCCTCGCCGTCCATGGCGTTCTTCTCGCCGGCGCTGGCATAGGCGCCCATCACCGCATCGGCCACGCCGGTGAGCCGGCCACCCGTCACCACCGGTTTCAGCGTCAGCCACTGCCCGGCATCGGTCACCGCCAGCAGCCGGCCATCGGGCAGCGATGCGAGGCCGGAGATGCCGCCAAACGCTGGATCCTTGCTGGTCAGCCGCAGCGCGCCGGCGAGGCGGAAGGGGCCGATGCTGGCACCGCTGCCGGCCAGCGGCTCGGCCGCAACTGCCACCGCCCGCTCGCTCACCGGATTGGCCAGCGAGGGCGGGATGAGTTCCTGCCACAGGATGAAGGCGGCGGCCGGCAGCAGCGCCGCCGGCAGCAACAGGGGAAAGCGCTGGCGCCAGCGAGTCATAGGCTGCACCAACTAGGGCTTGGCCGCCCGCTTGTCGAATGGCGCCCGGCAAATATATGGGGACAGCGGGTTGAGCCAGTGGCGCCGACTGCGCCGCCCGCCTATGCAGGATCGATGCTTCATGCTTCCGCGCCACCCGCCCGCTCAAGCCCGCACGACGTGCTGCGCCGGGTGTTCGGCCACCGGGAGTTTCGCGGGCCGCAGGAGGCGATCATCGCCGATGTGCTGGCCGGGCGCGATGTGCTGGCGATCATGCCGACGGGCGCCGGCAAGTCGCTGTGCTACCAGATCCCGGCGCTGATCCGGCCCGGCACCGGCATCGTCATTTCGCCGCTGATCGCGCTGATGGAAGACCAGGTGCGCGCGCTCCGGGCGGCCGGGGTGCGCGCCGCCACGCTCAACAGCCAGTCTGCCGACAGCGGGCAGGTGTGGCGCGACATGGCCGATGGCCAGCTCGATCTTCTCTATGTCTCGCCCGAACGCGCGCTGACCGATGGGTTTTCCGCACTGGTGGCGCGCGTGCCGATCGCGCTCATCGCCATCGACGAAGCACATTGCGTGAGCCAGTGGGGCCATGATTTCCGCCCCGAGTATCGCCGGCTGCGGCCCTTCTGCGATGCGCTGGCGGGTGTGCCGCGCATCGCGCTGACCGCCACCGCCGACCGCGAGACCCGCGCCGACATCGCCGTGCAGCTGGGCATTGCCTCCGACCGCGTGACGCTTTCGGGCTTTGACCGGCCCAACATCCGTTACCAGGTGGCGGGGCGCGACAATCTCAAGCGCCAGATCCTGGATTTCCTGGGCAACCATGCCGGGCAGGCCGGCATCATCTATGCGCCCACCCGCGCCGCCACGGAGAACATCTGTGCGGCACTGGTGGACAAGGGGGTGCGCGCCCGCCCCTATCATGCCGGGCTGGATCCGGTGTCGCGCGCTCGCCACCAGGCCGAGTTCGTGGCCGCCGAGGACATGGTGATGGTGGCCACGATCGCCTTTGGCATGGGCATCGACAAGCCGGATGTGCGCTTCGTGCTGCACGCCGGTCTGCCACGCTCCATCGAGGCCTATTACCAGGAAACCGGCCGCGCCGGGCGCGATGGCGATCCGGCGGTGGCGCAGCTGATCTGGGGCGGCGAGGATGTCGCCCGCCAGCGCGGCTTCATCGCCGCGAGCGAGGGCACCGAGGGTTTCAAGGCCGGCGAGGCGCGGCGCCTCAATGCGCTGATCGCCTTTCTCGACACGCCCGGCTGCCGCCGTGCCGAACTGCTGCGCTATTTCGGCGAGGTGCCGCCGGCCGCGTGCGGCAATTGCGACAACTGCCTTGATCCGCCGGCCATCATCGATGCCACCGAGGCGGCGCGCAAGCTGCTCTCCGCCGTATATCGCACCGGCCAGCGCTTCGGGGTTGGGCACCTGATCGACGTGCTGGCCGGCAAGCGATCGGAAAAGGTGCAGAAATTCCACCACGACGGGCTGTCGCTGTTCGGCATCGGCAAGGACTGGCCGGCCGAACAGTGGAAGGCGCTGGCCCGCCAGCTCGAAGCGCTCGACGCGCTGGAGCGCGATCCGGAGCATGGCGGCCTGATCCTGGGGCCGGCGGCCCGCGCCATGCTGAAGGGCGAAGTGGCGATCAGCCTGAAGCAGCCGCCGCAGCGCGCCCGCCGGCGCGGCGATGAGGCCGCCGACAGCGGGCTGGCCGCAGCCGACCAGCCGCTGTTCGAGGCGCTGCGCGCACTGCGACGCGCACTGGCGGCCGAAGCCGGCGTGCCGCCCTATGTCGTGTTCCACGATTCGACGCTGCGGGCGATGGCCGCCAGCCGGCCATCCACGCTGCCGGCGCTGGGCCGCATTCCGGGTGTGGGCGCGGCCAAGCTGGAGCGCTGGGGGCCGGCCTTCCTGGCGGCGATCAGCAGCGACCCGACCGCTCGATAGCGCTGCCGGCCAGCCCGCCGACCACGCCGCCCAGCACCGCCCCGGTGCCGCGATTCCAGCGATCGGCAAGGCCATAGCCGATCACCGCGCCGGCCACCGTTCCCACCAGCGCGCCGGAGCCGGTGGAGCGGCAGCGCCAGCCGCCATTCCAGCCCCGATTCCAACCCCCATTCCAACCCCCATTCCAACCATAGCCCCAGGCAGGCGCGCCCCAACCCGGCCCCCGCCAGCCACCCCGCCAGCCACCCCGCCAGCCTGGCCGGCCCCAGCCGCCACCCCAGCCAAACCCGGCCACCGGGGCATAGGCCACTGGCACGGGAACAGGCACGGCGACGGGCACCGGAACAGCGGCGGCATAGGCCATCGGCATCGGCGGCTCGATCCCGTGCCGGCCCATCACCGGCAGCGGCGGCTGGTTCGGCGACGGCTGCTGCCATCCGGCTTGCGGTGACGCCGTGTCACCCGGAGCGGGCGCGAGGCGGGGATCGGGCGCCAGCGGCGGCAGGCTGGCCGCGGCGTTGGCATCGGCCATTTCGGGCACGAATTCGCTGGTCGGCGCGTTTTGGGGGCGCGATTGCGCCGCCGCCGGAGCCAGCAGAAAAAGCCCGATCGGGGCGACAGCGCAGAAAAAATGCTTCATGATGAATTCACCTTGCCACCGGCAATTTGAACCGGTGCTGAGCAACCGGGCGGGGCAGACCCGCAGCACCGAAGTGATGATGCGACCGGCTGGCGCCAACAGCAAGAGCCGCCAGAGATATGAGGGAGAAACCGACATGCGCAAGACGATCCTGATCGCCGCCACCATCGCCCTGGCCGGCCCGGCCGGCACCCCGGTGCTGGCCCAGAACAACCAGCCGGATAATGGCCCGGTGGTGTTTGAAACCGGCGGCAAGCGCTACAACAGCCTGGCCGAATGCCAGCGCGCCAAGAAGCGCGCCAAGGCCCGCGCCACTGTGGCCGGTGCGGCGATCGCCGGGGCCGGCGCGGCGCTGCTGGGCGGCAACCTGGGCGAAACCGCGCTGGTGGCCGGCGCTGGCGCGCTGGCTGGCCGCGAGATCGGCCGCCGTTCGGTGCGGCAATGCTGAGCTCAAGATCAGGGGGCTGAGCTGAGGCTCAGGACCCGCGCGCCACACGGCCCAGTGGATGCCAGCCCAGCGGATTGGCAACGAAGCCGGTCACGCCATCGGCCACCAGCGCCCAGCGCAGCGGGCGCAGCAGCGGCACGAAAGCGGGATCGGCCATCAGCGCGGTTTCGGCGCGATCGATGGCAGCAGCGCGGGCCGGCAGATCACTGCCGGCAGCGCGGGCGGCATCGAGATGCAGATCGGCCTCCGCGCTGCATGGCTGCGCCAGCGCACAGCCCCAGCGCGCCAGATGCGCCACCGCATCGGGCACTGGCGCCACATGGGCGACCAGCGCCAGATCGTGGCGTGGCGTCGGGCCCTTCGCCGGCCGGCGCAGGCTGCGGATCGCGATCCCCAGCGGCGACAGGCTGTCGGCCAGCTGCCGCGCCACCAGTTCAGCTTCCGCCCCCGCCGGCACCAGCACGGTGAGCACGAGCGCCCGTTCCGGCCCGAACCCGGCCTCCGCCAGCAGCGCGGCGGCCTGCACCTGGCGCTGTGCCAATGGCAGCGCGCGGGCATCGGCCGGCGGTGACATCCCGTCCCACAGCCGGTTCTGTGCGGTGAGCGTGGCCAGGCCGATCCGGTCGGCCAGTGCCTCGCTATCGCTGGCCAGCAGCAGCGCGCGGCGCAGGCGGGCATCAGCCAGCACGCCGCCCGGCCGGATTGCAAGGCCGATCACGCCGTGCACGGCCTCGAAGCGCAGCGCCTGGCCGGCCCGCGCCTGCCGCGCCTCGATCAGCCCGGTCAGCCCTTCGCCCAGCACCAGCTGGCGGCCGTTGGTGCGAAAGGCCTTGATCGCATCGGCCGCAGGCAGGGTTTCAAGCCGGATCTGCGCCGGCCGGGCATCGGGTCGCGGCGCCTCGGCCATCCGGTCGAGCCGGATCGTCCGGCCCTCGGCCGTGCGGGCATAGGGGCCTGGGAAGGGCCGGCCGCGCCGATCGGTGACGGCGAGGGCCGGCTGCGCCAGCCAATCGAGCAGATAGGGCGTGGCCGGGCGCGGCGCCAGTTCAACCACGCGGGCGATGGGCGCGCGGGCAGTGCCGCGCCCGGAAAGGCCCGCGGCAGCCAGCGCCGGCCGCGCTGCCGGCGAGCGCCGGCGCAGCGATCGCACCACATCCTGGGCATCAAGTTCTGCGCCCTGCCCCTTGCCGGCCGCTCCCGATGGCCAGCGCAGCGGTGCCAGCCGCAGGATCAGGTCTTCCCCTTCATCGAGGAAGCGCCAGCTGGTGGCGAGGCCAGCAGCGATCCTGCCATCGGCGGCCCGCGTCACCAGCGTGGCGCGGCTGGCTTCCTGCGCCAGCTGTTCGGTCAGCGCGCCAGGCTGACCGGCCATGTCGTCGGCCACCACGGCCACGGCCAGATCGCCGCCAACCGGCGGTGACGAACAACTGGCCAGCAGCAGACCGGCAAGAAGGGGAAAGCCGCGCATCGCGTTCACTCTAGCCCCGCTTGGGCGCACTTCAACAGAGCTTCCTTGTGGGGCCATGGGCTTGCGTCGTAGGAAGGGCCCATGCAGACCGCGCCCGACATCATCAGCCTGATCGGCAACACCCCGCTGATCACCCTGAAAGGCCCCAGCGCCGAAACCGGCTGCACCATCCTGGGCAAGGCGGAATTCCTCAATCCCGGCGGCAGCGTGAAGGACAGGGCGGCACTGGGCATCATCGAGGATGCGGAGGCGCGCGGCCTGCTGATGCCCGGCGGCATCATCGTGGAAGGCACCGCCGGCAACACCGGCATCGGCCTGGCACTGGTGGGCGCGGCGCGCGGCTATCACACCATCATCGTGATGCCGGAAACCCAGAGCCGCGAGAAGCAGGACACGCTGCGGGCGCTGGGCGCCGAGCTGGTGCTGGTGCCGGCGGCACCCTATGCCAACCCTGGCCATTATGTGCACACCAGCCGGCGCATCGCCGAGGAAACGCCGGGCGCCATCTGGGCCAACCAGTTCGACAATGTCGCCAACCGGCTGGCCCATATCCGCACCACCGCGCCAGAGATCTGGCGGCAGACGGGCGGCCGCATCGATGGCTTCACCTGCGCGGTGGGCACCGGCGGCACGCTGGCTGGCGTGGCGCTGGGGCTGCGCGCCGAAAAGCCGGAGGTGACCATCGCGCTGACCGATCCCGAAGGTGCCGCGCTCTACAACTGGTTTGCGCATGGCGAGCTCAAGGCGGAAGGCTCCAGCGTGTCGGAAGGCATTGGCCAGTCGCGCATCACCGGCAACCTGGACGGCCTTGCCGTCGACACCCAGTTCCGCGTGCCCGACAGCGAAGGCCTCCATTGGCTGCGCCGCCTGAATGCCGAGGAAGGCATCTGCCTTGGCCTGTCTTCGGGCATCAACGTGGCTGGCGCAGTGCGGCTGGCGCGCCACCTGGGGCCGGGCCATGTGATCGCCACCATCCTGTGCGACAGCGGATTGCGTTATCTTTCAACTATTTACAATCCGGATTGGCTGGCCGCCAAGGGGCTTGCCGCCGCCTGAGGCGCGCGCGTAGAATCGCAGGCCATGAACCAGCCGGGTGAACAGCAGTCGATTGCCGTGGCGCGGGCGCGCAAGATGCCCCAGCGCGGCGAACGGCTGCGCTGGGGGCTGACCGGGCTTGCCGCCATCTTCCTGATCGTGATGATCGCCGCGGCCGGTCTGAAGCCGGTCGGGCCATCGGAAAAGCCCGGCTCCGGGGAGTCGCTGGCCGTGCTGGGCGTGGCGCCCGGCCCCGCCACCCGCCCGGACGCGCAATGACTGGGCGCGACGCCACCCACCCGGCGACTCGCGGCGCCGCAGCGGCCAGAATCGGCGAATCCGCAGCATCGGTGGGGGCAATTCCCATGACTCTGGCAGCAAAACCGCCCCACAGACTTATCCACAGGCCCAAATTGCACGGAACAGGGCAAGAACAAAGAACATTCCGGCGCGATTTGCCCTCGGATATCCCCATTTATGGTGTCTTCAGCCCATGAGATTCCATTGAGACCCATGAAATCCCATGATACACCCGTTTTCCACAGCGGAATTCGGGTCGTGTGCCTGTTGTCCCGTGCCGGTTTGGTGGCCGTGATCGCCAGCTGAGCCCGGCCAGGAGGCAACGCCCGGTTCCGCAGTCGGGGGACCGGGGTGACAGGCACGAATTTCTTTGGCTTTGGATTGAACGCCGTCGACGCCAAGTCGCGGCTGTCGATCCCGGCTGACTTTCGTGCCGTGCTGGCGACCCGCAACAGCCCGCGCGACGTGCTGGTGGGCCCCGGACATGCCGGCCGGCCCTGCCTGATGGCCTATGACGAAAGCTACAGCGGGGTGCTGCGCGAGCGCGTGGCCGCCCGCCACCCTGATGGCATGGCCGACGAGGCCTATAGCGACAACACCGCGCTCGCCAGCTTCATGCAGAAGCTGGGCATCGATGATGCCGGCCGCGTGGTGCTGCCGTCCATCCTGAAGGGACTGGGCGGCATCACCAGCCATGTCTGGTTCGCTGCCGGCTTCGATTATTTCGAGCTCTGGGATCCCTGGACCTTCCGCGATCAGGCCAATCTCTCGCCGGTGCAGCGCGCGCTGGTGGCTGGCGAGATGCAGGCGCGCGGCCTGCCGCAGGCGCGCCCGCAATGAGCGCCCCTGCTGCCTCTGCCCCCCACATCCCGGTGCTGCTTGGCGAGGTGATGGCCGCGCTCGCGCTGGGGCCAGGCGATATCTATGTCGATGCCACGCTGGGGGCGGGCGGCTATCTGCGCGCTGCCCGCAGCCGTGGTGTCGCCCACGCCTATGGCTTGGATCGCGATCCGGCCGCCCATGCGCTGAACGCCGATCTGGCCGGCGCTGCCGACGTGACGCTGATCCGGCGGCCGTTTTCCGAACTGCGCGAAGGCCTGGCCGATCATGGCGTGACGGCGGTGGATGCCATCGCCTTCGATATCGGCGTTTCGTCCATGCAGATCGACGAGGCGGCGCGCGGCTTTTCCTTCCAGGCCGACGGCCCGCTCGACATGCGCATGAGCCAGGAAGGGCCGAGCGCCGCCGATTTCGTCAACACGGCGAGCGAGGAAGACATCGCCGATGTGCTCTATCACCTGGGCGACGAGCGCGGCGCCCGCCGCATTGCCCGCGCCATCGTGGCCGATCGGCCGTTCACCCGCACCGGCGAGCTGGCCGCGCTGATCCGCCGGGTGCTCGGGAGGGGCGAACCCGGCAAGGACCCGGCGACCCGCAGCTTCCAGGCGCTGCGCATCCATGTGAACGACGAGCTGGGCCAGTTGGATGCCGGGCTGGCGGCGGCCGAGCAGCTGCTGAAGCCCGGTGGCCGGCTGGCGGTGGTGAGCTTTCACAGCGCCGAGGACCGGCGGGTGAAGGCCTTCCTGCGCGAACGGTCGGGCAGCAGCCCTTCGGCCTCCCGCCACCTGCCGCAGGCGGCGGCGAGCCGGGCGCCGAGCTTTGAAAAGCCGGCCAAGGCCGTGCGGCCCTCTGCCGCCGAGATTGCCCGCAACCCCCGCGCCCGCAGCGCCACGCTGCGCAGCGCCGTGCGCACCGCGGCGCCCGGCTGGGGCCAGTTCGCAGGAGACCGCGCATGAAGCAGTATCTCGCTTCGATCCTGTGGATCATCGGCACCACCACGGTGGTGGCCGGCGCCCAGGTGGTGACCACGCGGGCCGCGGCCGAGCGCCGGGCGGTGACCAGGCTGAACATCGCGCTGGTGGAGAACACCGTGCGCATCCGCGAGCTGGAAGCCGAGCTGCGCACCCGCGCCGGCCTGCCGGAGTTGCAGCGCTGGAACGATGCGGTGTTCCAGCTTTCCGCGCCACAGGGCGGGCAGATCCTGCAATCGCCGGTGCAGCTGGCGGCCTTTGCCGCGCGGCCGGAAGCGCCGCCGGCCGTGCGCTATGCGCTGGCCGAAGAGGGCGTGCCGGCGGCACAGCCCGCGCCGCCACCGGCGGCGCCCGGCGGCGCGCGGCTGGTGAAGGCCAGCTTTGAAGCTCAGCCGCCCGCCGAGACTGCAGCGGCCGAACCCGAGGCGTTGCCCGATCCGGTGGAACCGCAAGGCGGGGAGAGCTGATGGCCAGCATTCCGGGCACCGGCAGCGACCTTGCGCCTTCTTCGCCCGCCGGCACCAAGGTTGCTGGCGAGCGCGTCACGGCGCGCGCCCAGGCCCGCCAGCGCCTGGCCTTCCTGATCATGCTGTTCCCGCTGCTGGCGCTGCTGATCCTGGCGCGGCTGATCGATCTGGCGGTCATCGAGGGCCAGCCGGCCGGCGAGGCCGCGCCGATCACCGCTGCCCCGCCGCGCGGCGACATCGTCGATCGCAACGGCGTGGAGCTGGCGCGCACCTTCGAGGCCTATGCCATCACGGTAATGCCGCGGCGCCTCGCCTCCGATCCCGAGATCCTGGCCACCAAGCTGGCCGAGATTCTGCCCGAGCGCAGCCGCGAGGATATCCTGGCCGATCTCACCAGCCGGAAGAGCTTCCGCTATCTGGCGCGGCGCGTGCTGCCCGGCCAGGCGCGGCGCATCAACGAGCTGGGCGAACCGGCCATCGAACTCGCCCGCGAAGCCGAACGGCTCTATCCGAACATCAACCTCGCGGCGCAGGCGCTGGGCTACACCAACGATCAGGGCAAGGGCCTGATCGGGGTGGAAAAGGCCTTCGATGCGCGGCTGGCCGATCCGGTGCAGCGCGCCCAGCCGCTGGTGCTGGCGCTGGATGTGCGCGTGCAGCAGGCGATGCAGAATGAACTTGCAGCGCTGATCACCGATCAGAACGCCAAGGGCGCCGCCGGCGTGGTGATGGATGTGAACAGCGGCGAGGTGATCGCCATGGTCTCGCTGCCGGATTTCAATCCCAATGCCCCCGGCCAGCGCGCCGATGGCCAGAAATACACTGTGGAGAATGATGACGGCAGCCGCTTCAACCGCGTGACGCTGGGCGGCTATGAGCTGGGCTCCACCTTCAAGGCCTTCACCATCGCCACTGCGCTGGAAACCGGCGTGCTGACCAACCTGCAGAAGCAATATGATGCCACCCGCCCGATCGAGGTGGCCGGTTTCCGCATCCGCGACGATCATGCCAAGAACCGCTGGCTCACCGTGCCGGAAATCTTCATGTATTCCAGCAATATCGGCACCGCCCGCATGGCCATCGAGCTGGGCCGCGAGCGCCAGCGCGACTATCTCGACAAGCTGGGCTTCCTGAAGCCGCTGGAGTTCGAGCTGCAGGAAAAGGCCCGCCCGCAATATCCGGCGCTGTCCAACTGGGGCCAGCTCGCCACCATGACGATCAGCTATGGCCACGGCCTCACGGTGACGCCGCTGCACCTCGCCAACGCCTATGCGACGCTGGTCAACGGCGGCTTCTATCGCCCGCCCACCATCCTGAAGCGCGATGCCGCCGCCGTGCCGCCCGGTCGCCGCGTGTTCTCGGAGTCCACCAGCCTCGAAATCCGCCGCCTGCTGCGCCTCGTCGTCACCAACGGCACCGGCCGCAAGGCGGACGTGCCGGGCTACCGGGTGGGCGGCAAGACCGGCACCGCCGAGAAGATCGAGGGCGGCCGCTATGTGAAGGGCCAGAACGTGGTGAACTTCGCCGCTGTCTTCCCGGTCGATGCACCGCGCTACGTGGTGGTGGCGATGATCGACGACCCCCGCGGCTCCAAGGCCACCTATGGCTTCCGCACCGCCGGCATGGTGGTGGCCCCCGCCATCAACCGCATCATCCGCCGCATCGCCCCGGCACTGGGCGTGCTGCCCGATGAAAGCCGCGATCTCAATCTCGCCGGCATGTTGCCCGCCAAGGCCGAAGCGAAGGAATAGCGGGTGGCGGCGCGCGGTCTCACCCTTGGCGATCTGGTAAACGGTGGCGGCAACGCCGCCGTCACTGCATGTGCGATCGATCATCGCAAGGTGGCGCCGGGCACCATCTTTGGCGCCTTCCAGGGCGCGCGGGTGAATGGCGAGGATTTCATCCCGGCCGCCATCGCCGCCGGCGCCGTGGCCGTGGTTGCCCGCCCGGAGGCCCGGGTGGAAGGGGCGCTGCACATCGCCGATACCAATCCGCGCCGCGCTTTCGCCAGGGTGGCAGCAAAGGTGTTCGCCCCCTTCCCGGCCGTCACTGTGGCCGTCACCGGCACCAACGGCAAGACCAGCACCGCCGAACTGACCCGCCAGTTGTGGCAGATGGCCGGGCACCGCAGCGCCAGCATCGGCACATTGGGTGTCACCACCGGTTATGACCGCGTGTCGCCGCGCGAGGGCACCGGCGGGCTGACCACGCCCGACATCGTGACCTTCCTCGCCACCATGGCCGGGCTGGCGCGCGAGGGCATCAGCCATGCCGCTTTCGAAGCCTCAAGCCACGGGCTCGACCAGTATCGCACCGAGGGCCTGCCGGTCAGGGCCGCGGCCTTCACCAATCTCTCCCGCGACCATCTCGATTACCATGGCTCGATGGAAGCCTATTTCACCGCCAAAGCGCGGTTGTTCGGCGAGGTGCTGGATGGCGATGGCACGGCGGTGGTGTGGGCCGATGATGGCGACTGGTCGGCGCGGGTGATCGACATCGTGCAGGCGCGCGGGCTGAAGCTGCTCACCGTGGGCGAACGCGGCGCGGCCCTGAAGCTGGTCAGCCGCACGCCCACCGCGCTGGGCCAGGCGCTGGTGATCGAAGCCGGCGGCTCCACCCACAAGGTGACGCTGCCGCTGATCGGCGCCTACCAGGCCGCCAACGCGCTGACCGCGGCCGGGCTGGTGATTGCCACGGGCGGCGACACGGCCCGCACGCTGGCTGACCTCGCCCGCGTGCAGGGTGTGCGCGGCCGGCTGGAGCGGGCTGTCATCACCCGTTCAGGCGCGGCGGTCTATGTGGATTATGCCCACACGCCCGATGCCATCGTGGCCGCCTGCGCGGCGCTGCGTCCGCATGTGACGGGCCGACTGATTCTGGTTCTGGGTGCCGGCGGCGATCGTGACGCCGGCAAGCGTCCCCTGATGGGGGAGGCTGCGGCCGCCCATGCCGATGTCGTCATCGTAACCGACGACAACCCGCGTAGTGAAGACCCGGCGGCCATTCGCGCCGCGATCCTCCGCGCCGCCCCCGGCGCGCAGGCCATAGCGGATCGCCGCCGGGCAATCACCCACGCGGTCCTCATGGCCCTTGCCGGTGACGTCGTCCTGGTTGCCGGCAAGGGCCATGAACAGGGCCAGATCATCGGAGACAGGGTGCTGCCCTTCGATGATGTGACCGTGGCGCGGGAGTGCGCGGCATGAGCCTGTGGACCAGCGCCGCCATCGCCGCTGCCTGTGGCGGCAGCGCCAGCGCCGAGTTCGCCTGCAACGGCGTCAGCTTCGACAGCCGGGAGGTGGACGCCGGGGACCTGTTCATCGCGCTGAAGGGCGAGGCGACCGACGGCCACCGCTTCATCGAGGCTGCGCTGGCGCGTGGTGCCGCCGGCCTGCTGGTGAGCGAGCCCTGCGCCGCCCCGCATGTGCGCGTTCCCGACACCATGGCGGCCCTCAATGCGCTGGGCGCCGCCGCGCGTGACCGCAGCGCCGCCACCCGCATCGGGGTGACCGGCAGTGTCGGCAAGACCGGCGTGAAGGAAGCGCTGAAGGAAGCGCTGTCCCGCTTTGCGCCGGATGCCGTCCATGCCTCGGTGAAGAGCTACAACAATCACACCGGCGTGCCGCTGTCCCTCGCGCGCATGCCGGCTGAAAGCCGTTTCGGCGTGTTCGAGATGGGCATGAACCACGCCGGCGAACTGGCAGCGCTCACCCAGCTGGTGCGCCCGCACATCGCCATCGTCACCTGGGTGGCATCGGCGCACCGCGAATTCTTCGCCACCGAAGCCGATATCGCGGCGGCCAAGGCGGAGATCTTCGGCGGCCTGCCCGCTGGCGGCACCGCCATCATCCCGGCCGACAATGCGCACGCCCCCCTGCTGGCGCGCGCCGCCCGCGATGCCGGCGCCCGCGTGGTGCGCTTTGGCCGGGCCGCCGATGCCGAGGTGCGCGCCGAACAGGTGGCGCTGCATCCCGATTGTTCCTGCGTGACCGCCCGCATCCATGGCGAGCAGCTGATCTTCAAGGTGGGCATGGCCGGCGCGCACTGGGTGAACAATGCGCTCGCCGTGCTGGCCGGGGTGTACGCAGCGGGCGGAGACCTGGCGCTGGCCGGCCTGGCGCTGGCCGAGATGAACGGCCTGCCCGGCCGTGGCCGGCGGCTGCGGGTGCCCGCCCAGCATGGTCAGGCGATCATCATCGATGAGGCCTATAACGCCAATCCGGCCAGCATGGCAGCGAGCCTTGCCGTGCTGCGCGATGTCGCCCCCGCCCGCCATGGCCGCCGGCTGGCATTGTTGGGCGCGATGAAGGAACTGGGCGCGCACAGCGATGAGCTCCACGCCGGGCTGGCCGCCAACGTGCTGGAGGCCGGCGTGGCCGTCGCGGTGCTGGTGGGGGCGGAGATGCAGCCGCTGGCCGAGGCGCTGAAGCGGCGCATCGATGTGCGCCATGTCGTCGATGCCGATGCCGCGCTGGCCGAGCTGGCGCCATTGATCGCGGCGGATGACGTGCTGCTGGTGAAGGGATCCAATTCGATGCGACTGGCGCGCGTGATCGAGGCGCTTGGGCAGGAGGCGCTGGCATGATCAAGCTGCTCGCCGAACTGGCCGGCTATGAGGGCCTGTTCAACCTGTTCCGCTACATCAGTTTCCGGGCGATCGGCGCGCTGATGACGGCGCTGGCCATCGCCCTGCTGCTGGGGCCGCGCTTCATCGACATGCTGCGCATGAAGCAGGGCAAGGGCCAGCCGATCCGCGAGGACGGGCCGGAATGGCACCTGCTCACCAAGCGCGGCACCCCCACCATGGGCGGGCTGCTCATCCTGATCGGCTTCACCGTTTCCACCCTGCTGTGGATGGACCTGGAGAACGGCTTCGTGTGGGCGGCGCTGGGCGTGACGCTGGGCTTCGGCGCCATCGGCTTCATGGACGATTATGACAAGGTGACGAAGCAGAGCCACAAGGGCGTTTCGGGCAAGGTGCGCCTGGCGCTGGAGTTCCTGATCGCTGGCCTGGCCTGCGCCTTCATCGCCAGCCGCACCGGCTTCACCCTCTACCTGCCGTTCCTCAAGGATTTCGGCCTGCATCTTGGCCTGTTCTACATCGGCTTTGCCGCCTTCATCGTCACCGGCTTCGGCAATGCCGTGAACCTCACCGACGGGCTCGACGGGCTGGCCACCATGCCGGTGGTGATCGCCGCCGGGGCCTTTGCCATCATCGCCTATCTGGTGGGGAACATCCGCTTTTCCGACTATTTGGGCGTGCATCACGTGCCAGGCTCAGGCGAACTGGCGGTTTTTTGCGCGGCGCTGATCGGGGCGTGCCTGGGCTTCCTGTGGTTCAACGCGCCGCCAGCCATGGTGTTCATGGGTGATACCGGCAGCCTGGCGCTGGGCGGCGCGCTCGGCACCATCGCGGTTGTGACCAATCACGAGATCGTGCTGCTGGTGATTGGCGGCCTGTTCGTGCTCGAAACATTGTCGGTGATTATCCAGGTGGGCAGCTTCAAGCTCACCGGCAAGCGCGTGTTCCGCATGGCACCGCTGCACCACCACTACGAGAAGAAGGGGTGGAAGGAGTCCACCGTGGTGATCCGCTTCTGGATCATCGCCATCCTGCTGGCGCTGGCGGGCCTCGCCACGCTGAAGCTCAGGTGATCACCAGCCCCGCCTTTGCCGGCCAGCGCTGGGGCGTGCTGGGCCTTGCCCGCACCGGAAAGGCGGTGGCGGCAGCGCTGGCCGCGTCTGGCGCCCAGGTGTGGGGCTGGGACGATGGCGAAGCGGCACGGGCGAGCTTCGACGGCCGCCTGGTCGATCTGAACAGCGCCGATCTGTCTGGCCTGGCCGGCATTGTCGTCTCGCCAGGCGTGCCGCATTCGGCGCCGATCTTTGCGGCGGCGGCGCGGTTCGGGGTGCCGGTTGTGGGCGATAGCGAGCTGTTCGCCCGCGCGCTCGCCACCATGCCGCCGGTGAAGATCGTTGGCATCACCGGCACCAACGGCAAGTCCACCACCACGGCCCTTGTGCATCACCTGTGCCGCACGGCCGGGCTTCCCAGTGCGATGGGCGGTAACATCGGCCTGCCGATCATGGCGCAGGATGTGCTGCCAGAAGGCGGCGTGTGGGTGCTGGAACTCTCCAGCTACCAACTGGAGATCACCCACAGCCTCGCCTGCGACATCGCCATTCTCACCAACATCACGCCCGATCATCTGGAGCGGCACGGGACCATGGCGGCCTATGCCGGCGCCAAGGCGCGGCTGTTCGCCATGCAGAAGGCCGGCAGCACCGCCATCGTGGGCGCCGCCGCGCAGGCCGCCTGGCAGGTGGCGAACGGGCCGGCCCATGTCATCCGCAGCGAGGATGTCGCCCTGCCCGGCGCCCAGGCCGACTGGCCGGGCCTGCAGGGCCCGCACAATCTGGAAAACGCCCGCGCCGCCGTCGCCGCCGCCCGCGTGCTGGGGATCGCTGATGACGTGATTGCCAGCGGGCTGGCCAGCTACACCGCGCTCGATCATCGCATGGAGCCGGTGGCGACCATCGCCGGTGTGCAGTTCATCAACGACAGCAAGGCCACCAATCCGGACAGCACCGCCCCGGCGCTGACGGCATACCCCCGCATCCACTGGATTGCCGGCGGCCGGCCCAAGCTGGACAGCGCCGGTCGCGCCGATCTGTCAGCGGTGAAGGCCAATCTTGGCAATGTGGTCCACGCCTGGCTGATCGGCGAGGCGGCACCGGCCTTTGCCGGGGAACTGGCGGGCCTGGTGCCGGTCACGCAGGCCGGCACGCTGGCCGCCGCGCTGGCCGGTGCCGTGAGCGCGGCGAAGCCGGGCGATGCGGTGCTGTTCAGCCCGGCGGCGGCGAGCTTTGATCAGTATCGGGATTTCGAGCATCGCGGACAGGCGTTCCGCGATGCGGTGGCAGCGCTGAAGGGGGATGCGGCGTGAACCTCACCGGCAACATGGCGCGCGGCAATCGCGGCCGACCACTGGCGGCGGCGCTGTCGCGCGGCGACCGTTCGATCTGGGGCCGCTGGTTCTGGACGATCGACAAGACGCTGCTGATCATCATCTTCGCGCTGATCGCCGCCGGTATCGTCGCCGTGGCGGCCGCCTCGCCGGCCGCTGCCCGCCGCCTTTCGGGCAGCGGCTTTCGCTATGACGATCTCTATTTTCTCTATCGCCAGCTGGGCTGGGTGGCGCTTGGCGTACCGCTGATGCTAGCCACCTCGATGCTCGACATCCGCAATCTCAAGCGCTTCGCGGTGCTGGGCACGCTGTTCTGCCTTGGTGCGCTGGTGCTGGTGCCGTTCATCGGCGGTGGCGCGAATGGTGCCACGCGCTGGATCCAGCTGCCGGGCTTCCAGTTCCAGCCATCGGAATTCTTCAAGCCCTGTTTCATCATCGCCACCGCCTGGCTGCTCAGCCTGAAGGTGGAGGACAGCAGCCTGCCCACCATGCAGATGTCCGCCGCCGTGCTGGCCATGGCGATCATCTGCCTGATTGCCCAGCCGGACGTTGGCCAATCGGCTCTGATTGCAGCGGTGTGGCTGGTGCAGGCGACGCTGGCCGGCCTGTCGCTCACCATCATCGGCATCCTGGCGGCGGCCGGCATCATCGGACTGGTGGCAGCCTATTTCACCCTAGACCATTTCGCTGCCCGCATCGACAAGTTCATTACCGGCGCCGGCGACACCTTCCAGATCGACAAGGCGCTCGATTGCTTCCGCGCCGGCGGCTGGCTGGGCACTGGTCCCGGCGAGGGCCGCATGAAGTTCCGCCTGCCCGAAGCCCAGACCGACTATATCTTCTCGGTGATCGGCGAGGAATTCGGCCTGGTCGCCTGCTTCCTGCTGGCTGGCCTGTTCATGGGCCTCGTCGTGCGGGCGCTGCTGGTGGCGATGGACGAGGATGATCCCTTCGTGTTCCTTGCCACCGCCGGGCTGGCCACCCAGTTCGGGCTGCAGGCGTCCATCAACATGATGGTCAACCTGTCGCTGCTGCCGTCAAAGGGCATGACGCTGCCGTTCATCAGCCATGGCGGCTCGTCGTTCCTCGCCATTTCGCTGGGTGCCGGGCTGCTGCTGGCCCTGACGCGCGGCAATCCCTTCCTGAAGGGGCAGATGTGGGCGACCCGCCTGCCGATGGCGCGCAGCGCATGACCGACCGGCCGCGCCAGACGACGCCCGGTCCCGGCGGCACCTATGTGCTTTGCGCCGGCGGCACCGGCGGGCACATGGTGCCGGCGCATTGCCTGGCGCTGGAGCTGATGGCGCGCGGCCACAAGGTGCATCTGGTGACCGACGAGCGCGGCCTGCGCTTTCCCGGCCTGTTTCCCGGGGTGCCGGTCACCAAGGTGGAGGCGGCCTCCACCGGCCGCAGCGGCTGGCGGTCGCTGCCGCAGGTGGCGCTGTCGATCTGGAAGGGCCGCAGCGCCGCGCGCCGGCTCTACAAGGATCTGCACCCGCGGGCGGTTGTGGGCTTTGGCGGCTATCCGGCCCTGCCCGGCCTGCTCGCCGGCCTGTCACTCTATCTGCCCTGCCTGATCCACGAGCAGAATGCCGTGCTCGGCCGCACCAACCGCTATCTGGCGCCGCGCGTGCGCGCCATCGCCACCAGCTGGCCCCGCGTCCGCCGCATGGAAGGCGCCTGGCAGCGGCGCGTGCATTTCGTTGGCAACCCGGTGCGCCCGGAAGTGATCGCCGCGGGCAACGCCCCCTTCCCGGCCGACGCACCGCGCCTGAAGCTGCTGGTCACGGGCGGCAGCCAGGGGGCGGCCATCCTCAACAGCGTGGTGCCGGCGGCGCTGGCCCTGCTGCCGGACGCCCTGCGCGCCACTCTCGATGTCACCCACCAGGGCCGGGACGAGGATCGCGACACCATGCTGGCCGCCTATCGCGCCGTCGGCATCGAGCCGCGCATTGCCGCCTATTTCCCCGATCTGCCGGCCGAGATGGCATCGTCTCACATCGTCATCGCCCGCTCCGGCGCGTCGACCGTTGCAGAGCTGGCGGTGATGGGGCGTCCGTCCATCCTCGTGCCACTGCCCATCGCCACGGATGACCACCAGGCCGACAATGCGCAGGCGCTGGTGGCCGCCGGTGCCGCCCGGATGATTCGTCAACAATTATTTACGCCGGAGACCCTGGCCGAGGCCTTGACGCCGTGGCTGGCCGACCGGCAGGCATTGGCCGAGGCCGCCGCTGCCGCACGCGCCGCCGGGCATCCGGATGCAGCGGTGCGGCTGGCCAATCTCGTCATCGCCACCGGACTGATCGCATGAACCCCGCTCCACTCTCCACCACTTCCGGCATCCGCCTGCGCCCCGGCTTCCGCACCGATATCGGCGTCATCCACTTTGTCGGCATCGGCGGCATCGGCATGTCCGGCATTGCTGAGGTGATGGCCAATCTGGGCTTCGAGGTGCAGGGCAGCGACGCCGCCGAAAGCTATGTGGTGGAAGGCCTGCGCAAGAAGGGCATCACCGTCTTCATCGGCCAGAAGCCGGAAAATGTCGCCAACGCCGCCGTGCTGGTGATTTCCACCGCCATCAAGGCCGACAATCCGGAAGTGATGGCGGCGCGTGCGAAGCGCATCCCGGTGGTGCGCCGCGCCGAGATGCTGGCCGAGCTGATGCGGCTGAAGAGCTGCGTCGCGGTGGCCGGCACCCACGGCAAGACCACCACCACCTCGATGGTCGCCACGCTGCTCGATGCCGGAGGGCTGGATCCCACGGTGATCAACGGCGGCATCATCAATTCGATCGGCTCCAACGCGCGCCTGGGTGCGTCGGACTGGATGGTGGTGGAGGCCGACGAGAGCGACGGCAGCTTCCTGCGGCTCACCGGCACGTTCGGCATCGTCACCAACATCGATCCCGAGCATCTCGACCACTGGGGCGATTTCGAAGCGGTGAAGCGCGGCTTTGAAAATTTCGTCCATGCCGTGCCCTTCTATGGCGCCGCCATCCTGTGCATCGATCACCCGGAAGTGCAGGCGCTGATCCCGCGCGTGTCGGATCGGCGTATCATCACCTATGGCTTCGCGGCCACCGCCGATGTGCGAGGGACAGACGTGACCCCGGTGCCCGGCGGCAACCGCTTCGCCGTGCTGGTGCGCACCCGCGATGGCCAGCGCCGCATCGATGATCTGGTGCTGCCGATGCCGGGCCGCCACAATGTCCAGAACGCGCTGGCCGCCATCGCCGTGGCGCTGGAGCTGGGCGTGGACGACGAGGCCCTGCGCGCCGGCCTCGCCCGCTTCGGCGGGGTGAAGCGGCGCTTCACCAAGGTGGGCGAGGTGGCTGGTGCCACCATCATCGATGATTATGGCCACCATCCAGTGGAGATCAGGGCCGTGCTCGCCGCTGCCCGCGAAGGCGCAAATGGCCGGGTGATCGCCGTGGTGCAGCCGCATCGCTTCACCCGCCTGCGCGACCTGATGGGCGAGTTCTGCGCCGGCTTCAACGATGCCGACATGGTCTATGTCGCGCCGGTCTATGCCGCCGGCGAGGCGCCGATCGAGGGCGTGGATGCCCAGGCGCTCGCCGCCGGGCTGGTGGCCGCCGGGCACCCCCATGCCGAAACCGTGACGGGGGCGGACAATCTGGCAGTCAAGCTGGCCGGCGTGGTGCAGCCGGGTGACCAGGTGATCTGCCTTGGGGCCGGCGACATCACCAAGTGGGCCGCGGGACTGGCCGACGGCATCGCCAAGGTGAAGGCCGGGTGAGCCAGGCGGCCGCCTTGCCGCCCGTGAAGGGCCGACTGACGGCAGCGGCACCGCTGGCGCCGCTCGTCTGGTTCAAGGCCGGCGGCGCAGCGGACTGGCTGTTCGAGCCGGCGGACGTCGATGATCTCACCGGTTTCCTGAAGGCGCTGCCGGCCGAGGTGCCGGTGATGGCGCTGGGGCTGGGCAGCAATCTCATCGTGCGTGACGGCGGGGTGCCGGGCGTGGTGGTGCGGCTGGGCAAGAAGTTCAGTCAGGTGACGGCTTGCGGAGACATGGTGACGGCGGGTGGCGGCGCCAGCGGCATCGCGGTGAGTTCCGCCGCGCGCGATGCCGGCATCGCCGGCCTCGAGTTCCTGCGCGGCATTCCGGGCACGGTGGGCGGTTTCGTGCGCATGAACGGCGGCGCCTATGGCCGCGAAGTGGCCGACGTGCTGGTGGAGGCCACCATTGTCACCCGCAACGGCGGCATCGAGACGCGGCCGCTTGCCGCCTTCGATTACAGCTATCGCCATTCCAACCTGATGGATGGCGAGATCGTGGTGTCGGCGCGCCTGAAGGGCCAGCCTGGCGACAAGGCCGCCATCCAGGCCGAGATGGACCGCATCGCGCAGGCCCGCGAGGCCAGCCAGCCGCTGCGCACGCGCACCGGCGGTTCCACCTTCAAGAACCCGGCGCCGCACAAGGCCTGGGAGCTGGTGCACAAGGCCGGCTGCCGGGGGCTCAGGGTGGGCGGTGCCGAGGTATCGGAAAAGCATAGCAATTTCCTGATCAATAGCCACCGCGCCAGCGCCGCCGACATCGAGGCGCTGGGCGAACTGGTGCGCGCCCATGTGCGGCGCACCCAGGGCGTGGCGCTGGAATGGGAAATCCAGCGGGTGGGGCGGGTATCATGAAGGTGGCTGTCCTGATGGGCGGCTGGTCCGCCGAGCGCGAGGTGTCGCTCACCTCCGGGCGGGGCATTGCCGAGGCCTGCCGCAGCCTTGGCCACGACGTGACCGAGATCGACATGGGCCGCAATCTGGGCCAGCAGCTGATGGACGCTGCGCCCGATGTGGTGTTCAACGCCCTGCACGGCACGCCGGGCGAGGATGGCACGGTGCAGGGCGTGATGGATCTGCTCGGCCTTGCCTACACCCACAGCGGCCTCACCACGTCTGCCATTGCGATCGACAAGGAGCTCACCAAGGCGCTGCTGGTGCCGGCCGGCATCCCGATGCCCAAGGGCCGGCTGGTGGCATCGGAACGCCTGTTCGAGGCCGATCCGCTGCCGCGCCCTTATGTGCTCAAGCCGGTGAACGAGGGCAGCTCGGTGGGGGTCGCCATCGTCACCGACGAAAGCAACTATGGCCAGCCGATCCGCCGTGACGTGCCGGGGCCGTGGATGGAGTTCGAGACGCTGCTGGCCGAACCCTTCATCGCCGGCAAGGAACTGACCGTCGCAGTGCTGGGCGACGAGGCGCTGGCGGTGACGGAATTGAAACCCGCCCAGGGCTTCTATGACTATGACGCCAAATATACTGATGGGCTGACCGTGCATATCTGCCCTGCCGAGTTGCCGCCACAGATCGAGGAGGCCTGCCTTGCCCATGCACTGGCCGCGCACCGGCTGCTGGGCTGCCGCGGCACCAGCCGGTCAGACTTCCGTTGGGATCCGGCGCAGGGTCTGGCCGGGCTCTACCTGCTGGAAGTCAACACCCAGCCGGGCATGACGCCGCTCTCCCTGGTGCCCGAGCAGGCGAAGTATCGCGGCATGTCCTATGAACAGCTGGTGCAGCGGCTGATCGATCTGGCCGTGGCGGACCACCGGCAGCGGAAAGGAGGCCAGGCATGACGGCAGCCGTTCTGAAGCGCGGGGCCCGCCCGCCCAAGGCCCGCAGCAGCAAGCCGCGCGCGGCGCCCATGGCCCTGCCGCGCCCCAGCCGCCGGCAGCTGGCGATGGGCGGCGGCGCAATCCTGGCGCTGAGCCTGTTCATCATGGTGCTGGCCGGCGTGCCGCAGCGGCTGTGGGCCGGCTTCGTGGAATGGACGGCGGCCAACGGCTGGGAAGTGCGCCATGTCGAGCTGACCGGCGCCCGCGAGCAGGACCGGCTCGCCATCTATGGCGCGGTGCTCAACGGCAGCACCAATGCCATGCTGGCCACCGATCTGGATGATGTGCGCGCCCGGCTCGCCGCCCTGCCCTGGGTGGCCGATGCGTCCGTGCAGCGCCGCCTGCCCGACACGCTTGTGATCGAGATCCATGAGCGCAAGCCGGTGGCGCTGTGGCAGGTGAACCGCCGGCTGCACGCCATCGACATCACCGGCAAGCTGCTGACCAGCGAGCGGCTGGAACGCTGGAACGATCTGCCGCTGCTGGTCGGCCCGCGCGCCAATGCCCATGTAAAGGAGGCGCTGGCGTTGCTGGCCACCACGCCGCTGGGCAGCGATGTCGATGCCGCCGTGCTGGTGGGCGGCCGCCGCTGGGACCTGAAGTTCAAGAGCGGCGAGACGCTGGCCCTGCCCGATCAGCCGGCGATGGCCAAGGCCGCGCTCACCCGCTTTGCCAGGCTGGACGGCCAGGGCCCGGAACGGTTGCTCGGCGGGCATTTCACCCGCTTCGACATGCGGCTGCCCGGCCGCATGATCGTCGCCGGCCCGGCGGTGGCCGCCAGCCTTGCCGAAGCCGAGAAGGCCCGGCGCGCGGCCGCGCAAGCCCGGGCCATCTGAGGAGGACGAAGGACAATCATGGCGCCCCGCATCCCCCTTCCCCCGCTTGGTCGCGGCCAGTCCGAACGCCCGGTGGCGGTGCTTGATGTCGGCACTTCCAAGGTGTCGGCGCTGATCGCGATGGTGGGCGGTGATGCCCCCCCGCGCGTGATCGGCAGCGGCCAGAAGCCCTGCCTCGGCCTGAAGCGCGGCACCATCACCGATTTCGACAAGGCCGAAATGGCCATCCGCGGCGCCATGGACCAGGCCGAACGCGCGGCCGGCGTGCAGATGGACAGCGTGATCGCCAGCTTTGCTGCCGGCAACATGGCAAGCTCCATGGCCAGCGCCGAGATCGACATTGCCGGCGCCAGCATCACCCCCACCGACATGGTGACGCTGCGCCAGGCCGGGCGCGCCGCCATCGATCCGGGCGGGCGCACGGTGATCCACGCGCTGCCGGCGCTCTATACGCTGGATGGCCTGGCCGGTGTCGAAAGCCCGCTGGGCCTGCATGCCGATCGGCTGGGCATGGACATTCACGTGATCACTGCCGACACGCCGGCCATCCTGAATTTCACACGTTCGGTGGGCCAGGCGCACCTGGGCGTCGCGGGCGTGGTGGCCAGCCCGATCGCTGCCAGCCTCGCCGTGCTCGATGCCGAGGAGCGCGACATCGGCGTGGCGCTGATCGAGATCGGCGCCGGCATCACCAGCATCGCCGTGCACAAGTTCGGCATCGTGGTGGGCGTGGCGACGCTGCCGATGGGCAGCGCCGACATCACCGACGATATTGCCGCCGCCTTCGCCACCCGGCGTTCGGTGGCCGAGCGGCTGAAGACCTTCGAAGGCGCTGCCGTGGCCACCACGCGCGACCAGGTGGACCCGGTGATCATCCCGCCGGCGGTGGAGGATGCCGGCGTGGAGCCGCTGAAGGTGCCGCGCGCCCAATTGATCGGGGTGATCCGCACAAGGCTGGAAATGCTGTTCGGCGAGATCGCGCAGGCGCTTTCGGCGCTGGGCTTCGTGGGCCCGCAGGCGCGCCGCGTGGTGCTGACCGGAGGCGGCGCCGACCTCAGGTCCATCGCCGATTTTGCCGCCACCTATCTGGGCTGCAACGTACGCGTGGGCCGGCCGCGCGGCATCAGCGGCCTGCCGGTGGCGCAGGAAGGCCCGGCCTTTGCCACGCTGGCCGGGCTGGTGCTGTTCGCAACCGCCGATCCGGGTGACATCTGGCACCAGCAGACAAGCACGGAAGGTGCGACATCACGTCGCGGATTGACAGGAGTTTTCGAAAAACTGTGGGGAAGTCTGTGAAGACGCTTCCCACCGATTCGCTCATCAACTAGTATGAATCTGGCAACGGGAGACACGACATGTTGGAATTCGCCAAGCCGGAACTGACGGAATTGAAGCCCCGCATCACGGTTGTCGGCGTGGGCGGCGCCGGCTGCAACGCGGTGGCCAACATGATCGCCGCCGATCTGATGGGCGTTGAATTCATCGTCGCCAACACCGATGCGCAGCAGCTGGCGATGAGCCCGGCCGGCACCCGCATCCAGCTGGGCATGAAGATCACGCAAGGGCTCGGCGCCGGCGCCCGGCCGGATATCGGCCGCGCTGCCGCCGAAGAGACGCTGGACCAGCTGGAGACGGCGCTGGATGGCGCCCACATGTGCTTCATCGCGGCCGGCATGGGCGGCGGCACCGGCACCGGCGCGGCCCCGGTGGTGGCCCGCGCGGCGCGGGAAAAGGGCATCCTGACGGTTGGCGTCGTCACCAAGCCGTTCGCCTTTGAAGGCTCCAAGCGGATGAAGGCGGCCGAGGAAGGCATTGCCGAGCTGCAGAAGCATGTCGACACGCTGATCATCATCCCCAACCAGAATCTGTTCCTGATCGCCAATGCCAACACCACCTTCAAGGACGCCTTCGCGATGGCGGACCAGGTGCTGCACCAGGGCGTGCGCGGCATCACCGACCTGATGATCATGCCGGGCCTGATCAACCTCGACTTTGCCGACATCCGCACCGTGATGAGCGAGATGGGCAAGGCAATGATGGGCACCGGCGAAGCGTCTGGCGACGGCCGTGCCATCGAGGCGGCGCAGAAGGCCATCGCCAACCCGCTGCTCGATGAAGTGTCGATGCGCGGTGCCAAGGGCGTGATCATCAACATCACCGGTGGCGACGATCTGAAGCTGATGGAGGTGGACGAAGCCGCCTCCTACATCCGCGACATGGTGGACACCGATGCCAACATCATCGTGGGCAGCGCCTTCAACCGCGATCTGGAAGGCGTGATGCGCGTGAGCGTGGTGGCCACCGGCATCGATGCCGCCGCCAAGCCGATGCCGGTGCCAGCGCCGGCCAAGAAGGCCAGCGGCCCGGCCTTCATGGCCCAGCCCAGCATCTTCAGCCTGCCGGCAGAGCCGCTGCCGGCTGCGGAACCGGAAGCCGAGCCGGTGGCAGAGCCGATCGCCGCTGCCGAGCCGGAACCGGCCATCGAACTGGCTGCGCCGGAGCTGATGGCCGAGCCCGAGCCGGCGGCGATCGAAGCGGAGGACGAAGAGGCCATCGATCTGGCCGGCATGGAACGCGTGGACGAGCCGGTGGGCAGCTTCAGCTTCACCCCCAAGGCCGCCCCGCCGATTGCCCCCGCTGCCGAACCGGTGGCCGGGCCTGTCGCCGAGCCGCGGCCGATGGCACCGCCCCAGGCCGAGGATCGCCCGCTCACCCTGTTCGAGCGCATGATGGGCATGAGCCGCAAGCCGCGCGCGCCGGAAGCGCCGGCCACGCTGGCGCCGCCGCCGGCCGCGCCGCAGGCCAGCGACGAGGATGTGCCGGCCTTCCTCAAGAAGCAGGTCAACCGCTGATCTGCACCTGGGTTTTCCGTAACTGGAAACGAAAGGGAAGGCCCGGCTGGCAACGGCCGGGCCTTCTCGTTTCTGGCGTCCCGCGCATTGCCGCTACCGGCCGGCAGGGCTATGCTGATGACACAGGCAGGGAGGGCCGCACATGAAGCTGAACATCAACGGCAAGCCGGTCGAGGTGACGGCGGATCCCGACATGCCGCTGCTGTGGGCGCTGCGCGACGTGCTGGGCATGACCGGCACCAAGTTCGGCTGCGGCGCCGCCTTCTGCGGGGCCTGCACCGTGCAGCTGGATGGCGAGCCGATCCGCAGCTGCCAGACGCCGGTCTCCGCCATCGGCACCGGCAAGATCACCACCATCGAAGGCCTGTCGATGAGCGCGCTCGGCCGCAAGCTGCAGGACGCCTGGGTGGCGCTGGACGTGCCGCAGTGCGGCTATTGCCAGGCCGGCCAGCTGCTCGCCGCCGAGGCGCTGCTGCGCACCACGCCCAAGCCCAGCGATGCCGATATCGATGCCGCGATGAGCGGCAACCTGTGCCGCTGCGCCACCTACACGCGCATCCGCGCCGCGATTCTGCAGGCGGCCAGCGCATGAAAGCGTCGCGGCGGGATGTCCTGAAAGCCGGCGTCGTCGCCGGCGGCGGGCTGTCGCTGGGCTGGCAGATGGGCGCCAAAGCCAGCGTGCCGGGTGCGCTCTCGGCTTTCGTGATCATCGACGCCAGCGGTGCCATCCGCATCACCGCGCACCAGCCGGAAATCGGCCAGGGCGTGAAGACCAGCTTTCCGATGATGATCGCCGAGGAGCTGGATGTTGACTGGGCGCAGGTGACCGTAGAGCAGGCGCCGGGCAACCGGGCCGTCTATGGCATGCAGCTGGCCGGCGGCTCGATGGCCACGCCCACGCAGTTCGATCGCATGCGCCGGCTGGGAGCGGCGGCGCGCGCCATGCTGATAGAGGCGGCGGCCAAGGCCTGGCAGGTGCCCGCCGGCGAGATCACCACCGGCAGCGCCATGCTGCACCACAAGGCCTCGGGCCGCAGCGCCCGCTATGCCCAGATGGCCGAGGCGGCGGCTTGGGCGAAGGCGCCCGATCCGAAGACGCTCACCCTGAAATCGCCCGAGCAGTTCCGCATCCTGGGCCGGCGGGTGCCCGGCGTGGACAATCGCAGGCTGGTCACCGGCCAGCCGCTGTTCGGCATCGATGCCCGGCCGGCGGGCATGGTCCATGCCGCCTTCGCCAAGTCCCCGGTGTTTGGCGGCCGGCTGAAGAGCGCCAACCGCGCCGCCGCACTGGCGGTGCCCGGCGTGAAGGGCCTGATCGACATCGCCGAACGCCGCGACCTGAAGGCCGACATCGACGTGCCGCTGCCGGGCATCGAGGTGCTGCCGCAGGGCATCGCCGTGCTCGCCACCAGCACCTGGGCGGCGCTGAGGGGCCGCGATGCGCTGGCCTGCCAGTGGGAAGGCGGCGATGCCGCCTTCCAGTCCAGCGCCGCGTGGGAAGCAGCGGCGGCGAAGGCGCTGAAGGATGGCCCGCAGAAGCCCGGTGCCATCAACGAGGGCGATGCGCCGGCAAAGCTGGCCAGCGCCGCCCGGCGCGTCACCGCCGATTATGCCTATCCCTTCATCGCCCATGCCGCGCTGGAGCCCATGAACGCCACTGCCCATGTGACGAACGGCAAATGCGAACTGTGGCTTTCGACGCAGACGCCGGAAGATGCGCGCAAGATGGTGGCCGTGGCGCTGGGCATCAGGCCGGAGGACGTGACGCTGAACCTGATGCGATCGGGTGGCGGCTTCGGGCGGCGGCTGATGAACGATGTGGCGGTGGAAGCCGCAGTGATCGCCAAGGCCGCCGGTGTGCCGGTGAAGCTGACCTGGGACCGGGCGCAGGATTTCGCGCACGACTGGCTGCGCCCCGGTGGCTGGCACCGGCTGGAGGCCGGGCTGGACGCCAAGGGCGATATCATCGCCTGGCACGATCATTTCATCAGCTTTGGTCGTGGCGGCGTGCTCGATCCGCCGGCCAGCATCGATCGCTCGCTGTTCCCGGCCGGCGTGATCCGCGATTATCGCGCCGATGTGACCGTGCTGCCGCTGGCCTCCACCCTGGGCTGGCTGCGGGCGCCGATCAACAATGCCTTTGCCTTCGTGACCCAGGGTTTCATCGACGAATGCGCCCACGCCGCCGGCCGCGATGCCCTGGAGTATCGCCGCGCCCTGCTGGGCGAGGCGCGCAGCATCGCGATGGCCGCCGAAGGCGGCGCGGAAGGCGCGGAGAACGGCGGCACCCCCTATCACACCGGGCGCATGCGCGGCGTGCTGGACAAGGCCGCCGCCATGGCCGGCTGGGGGCGCGCCTTGCCACCAGGTCGGGGCATGGGGATCGCCTTCCATTTCAGCCACCTGGGCTATTTCGCCAACGTGGTGGAAGCCAGCGTTGCCGATGATGGTTCGGTGAAGGTCCACCATGTCTGGGTGGCGGCCGATGTGGGGCGGCACATCGTCAACCTGTCGGGCGCCGAGAACCAGGTGCAGGGCAGCGTGATCGATGCGCTGGGCGCGGCGCTGGGCCAGCGCATCAGCTTTGATGCCGGCGCGGTGGAGCAGAAGAATTTCGGCGATTTCCACCTGGCCCGCATGGACATGGCGCCGCCGGTGGAGGTGGCCTTCCTCTCCACCGATTTCCCCACCACCGGCCTTGGCGAGCCGGCCTATCCCAGCCTGGCGCCGGCGCTGGCCGGGGCGATCTTCCAGGCCACTGGCAAGCGCCTGCGCCAGCTGCCGTTCGATACCGATCTGCTGAAAGCGTGAGGCCGAAATGACCATCCAGCTCAGCCGCCGCAACTTCCTGTTCGCCAGCGCGGCGCTGGGCGGCGGGCTCTATCTGGGGCTCCGCCCGGAAGCGGCAACCGCGGCGGAGGCCGGGCAATTGAATGCCTTCGTGGTGATCCCGCCCAGCGGGCCCATTCGCATCATGGCGCCCAATCCGGAAATCGGCCAGGGCATCCGCACCAGCCTGCCGATGGTGATCTGCGAGGAACTGGATGCCGACTGGCAGGCTGTTGAGGTGGTTCCGACCATCGCCGACGCGAAACTCTATGGCCGGCAGGTGGCCGGTGGCTCGATGGCGATGCCGACCCATTATGAGAATATGCGCCGGGTGGGTGCCGCGGCGCGGGCCATGATCCTGCAGGCCGCTGCCACCGCGTGGGGCGTGCCGGTGGGCGAATTGACGACCCGCAACGCCATGGTGATGCATGGTCAGCGCCGCGCCCCCTATGGCCAGTTCGCCGTTGCAGCCGCGGCCCTGCCGGCGCCGGATGCGGCCAGTGTGAAGGTGAAGGACCCCAAGGATTTCCGCCTGATCGGCAGCTTCCAGCCGGGCGTCAACAACCGCGCCATCGTGGCTGGCCGGCAGAGCTATGGCATCGATGCGGTGCTGCCCGGCATGGTTCACGCCGCCTTCCACAAATCCGGCGCGCAGGGCGCCAGGGTGAAGGACGCCAACCTTGATGTGGTAAAGCGCCAGCCCGGGGTGCGTGATGCCTTCATCGTGGCTGGCACCGATGACTATGAAGGCCTGGCCAGCGGCGTGGCCATCTTGGCGGACACTACCTGGCATGCCCAGCGCGCCCGCGGGGCCTTGCAGATCGAATGGAGCGACAGCCCGGCCGCCTTCCAGTCCACGGCGGCGTGGGCAAAGATGGCCGCAGACGCCAAGGGCAAGCCGCCGGCCCTGCCCATCCACGCCACCGGCGACGTGGCCGCCGCCATGGCAGGCGCTGCGAAGCGGGTGCGCGCCGATTATGCCTATCCCTTCATCCCGCACGTGCCGATGGAGCCGATCAACTGCACGGCGCGGGTGACCGGAGACAAGGTGGAGATCTGGGCCCCCACCCAGAACCCGGAACCGGGCCGCGCCGCCGTGGCGAAAACACTGGGCGTGGCGCCGGAAAACATCACCATCCACATGATGCGCGTGGGCGGCGGCTTCGGCCGGCGGCTGCAGAACGATTACATGGTCGAAGCCGCCTGGATCGCGCGGGCTGCCGGCCGCCCGGTCAAGCTGACCTGGACGCGCGAGGACGACATCACCCAGGATTTCCTGCGCCCCGGCGGCTGGCATTATCTGGAAGCCGGGCTGGATGCTCAGGGCCGCTGCATCGCCTGGGACAATCATTTCATCTCCTATGGCCGCGACGGCAAGTTCGCCCGCGCCGCCGGCATCGGCCCCGCCGATTTCCCGTCCGGCATTGTCGAGCATTTCCGGCTGGGTGCGACCGTGCTGCCGCTGCATCACACCACTGGTTTCCTGCGCGCGCCGGCCAACAACGCCTTCGGCTTCGTGACGCAGGGCTTCATCGACGAACTGGCGCACGCGGCCGGCCGGGACCCGCTGGACTTCCGCCGCGCGTTCCTCGGCCCGGCGCGCATCATCGGCGATCCCAATGCGCGCGGCAGCTACAACACCGGGCGGATGCGCGGCGTGCTCGACAAGGCCGCCGCCATGGCCGGCTGGGGCCGCACGCTTCCACCCCGTTCCGGCCTCGGCATCGCCTTCCACTTCAGCCATCTCGGCTATTTCGCCAACGTGATCGAGGTGGCGGTGTCGCCTGCCGGCGAGGTGAAGGTGCAGAAGATCTGGGTCGCCGGCGACATCGGCCGCCAGATCGTCAACCCGGCCGGCGCGCTGAACCAGGTGCAGGGCAGCGTGCTGGATGCGCTGAACGCCTGCCGCACCCACGCCATCAGCTTTGCCGATGGCGCCATCGAACAGCGCAATTTCGGCGATGTGCCGCTGCTGCGCATGGACGAGGCGCCGCCGATCGAGGTGGCCTTCCTGACGCCCGATTACCCGGTCACCGGCCTGGGCGAACCGGCTTATCCGGCGGTCGCACCGGCGCTGGCCAACGCCATCTTCGCCGCCACCGGCGTGCGGCTGCGCAGCCTGCCGCTCGACCTGTCGCAGCTAAAGGCCTGACGCATCACATCTTGGACACAATGGCCGGGCATGGCCCCTGCCATGCGTTCGATCAATGTCATCCTGGCCGCCTTGCTGGCCGGCCCCGCCGCAGCGCAGGACGTGCAGAGCTGGAACACCCTGCTGGCCCAGGGCCCGGTGGACGGCAAGCTGCTGCTGTGGGCGGAGCTGCAGCCGCGCTTCACCAGCGACGTGGGCCGAATGGGCCAGTTCATCGCGCGCGGCGCGGTGGGTGTGCGCCTCAAGAACGATATCGATCTGCATGCCGGCTATCATTTCCAGCACAACAATCCGGCGCCGGGCATCACCAGCGATGAGCATCGCTTCTGGCAGCAGGTGGCTGCGCCGGTGATCCGCCGTGACAACGGCTTTGCCCTGATCACCCGCTGGCGGCTGGAACAGCGCACGTTCGAAGGCGCCAATGATCTGGGCTGGCGGCTGCGCATCCAGTGGCGGGTGCAGCAGCCGCTGGGTGGCAAGGGCACGGCCGGGCCGCTGGCGTGGAGCGAGACCTTCGTGGCGCTGAACAGCACCGATTGGGGTGCGCGCGGCGGCTTTGACCAGCAGCGCAGCTTTGTCGGCTGGCTGCAACCGCTCGGCAAGCGGCTCAATCTGGAAGCCGGCTACATGCACCAGCTGATCAACCGCCCCGGCCGCGATGCCGGCAACCACGTGATCAATCTTACGCTGAACCGCCGGCTCGGCTGAACGCACGGGCCTATTTCAGCGTCTTGAGATAGGCGATCAAATCCTTGCGCTTCTTGGCATCGGCGATGCCGGCAAAGGCCATCCTGGTGCCGGGCACATAGGCCATCGGCTTGGTGAGATAGGCATCGAGATTGGCCTCGGTCCAGCTGACGGCCTTGGCCTTCATGGCTGCCGAATAGCTGAAGCCGGCCACGCTCGCCGACTTGCGGCCCACAACGCCGGCCAGCGACGGCCCGATGCGGTTCTGACCGGCCACCAAGCTGTGGCAGGCCTTGCATTGCACAAAGGCCTTTTCACCCGCGGCGGCATCCTGCGCGGTGGCGGGGGTGGCAACCAGGGCAGCCATGGCGGCAATCATCATCCCGGTCTTCATCGCGGTCCTCTCAATGCTGGTGGGTTGGGGCCGAAGCAGCCTTTTCGGCCTTGAAGGCAACATCAATGCTGCCGGCCTTTTCGAAGCGCAGCCGGGCCCTGATGCTGCTGCCATCGGGCACAGGCGCTTTCAGGCCGATGAACATCACATGCAGGCCGCCGGGCGCGAAGGTGACGCTGCCACCCGCCGGAACCGGCACGCCGCTGCCTTGCGCGCGCATCTTCATCACGGTGCCATCCCGCACCGTGCCGTGGAGATCAGCGCGGGTGGACGCGGTGGTTTCCACTGCAATCAGCCGGTCCGCCGTCTTGCCGTGGTTCATGATGGTCATGAAGCCGGCGCCGGTCTTGGCGGCCGGGTGGGCAACGCGGATCACGGGGTGATCGATGTGCAGGTCGCCCAGCCTGAAATCATGGGCTGCGGCAGGCGCGGCGAGCAGCAGGAACGACGCGAGCAAAGGGGGGATTCGCATGGGCAGCATCCTGTGCGAGGCGGGGCAGCCAGCGGCAAGTCCGCAATTGCCCCTATCAGCGCCCCTCCAGCCCCAGCGCCTTCAGATCGGCAGTGGCAGCGGCGAGATCGGCATGGGCGACGATCTGGCGGAAGGCGGCATCCAGCCGGCGCACCTGGGCATCGGCAGCGGCTTCCTCGCGCAGGTTGACGAGGAAGAAATCGGAGGCGCCTTCCTGGAAGCGCCGGCGTTCGGCGCCAGCCATGGTGAGCGCGCGATCCTGTTCGTCGATGGCGATGCCGAGCAGGCGGCGGGCCTGGCGGGCGGCGATCGACAGGCTGCCGATCTCCACCCTGATCTGATCTTCGATGAAGCGGCGGCGCTGCTGGAACCCGTCAATCTCCGCCTGCGTCTGCCCCAGCCGGCCGCGCGCGGTTCGCTGCTGCAACGGCACCGACAATGTGAGGCCCACGGTGGAGCCGGTGCCGGTAAAGGGCCGCCCGGCGGCACCGGGATCGCCGACATACTGGTTCACCTCGGCCCTCAGATCGAGCCGGGGCAGGAAATTGTTGCGATCGAGCGCCAGGCGGGTACGGGCCTGGGCGATGCGCACATCGACAACGCGCAGATCGGGGCGGTTTTCCAGCGCCGCCATCACATCTTCCGAAATCGGCAGCGGATCGCCCAGGCGGCGCGGCAGCCGTGCGGCATCGGGCACGATGGGATTGCCATCAGCATCGCGCCAGAACAGCGACAGGTTGACCGCAGCGATCTGCAGCGCCTGTTCGGCCTGCACCACCAGCGTTTGCCGGCGCAAGATATTTTGCTCGTTCTCGGTGAGCAGAATGGCCGGGCGCAGGCCTTCGGCCACCTGCCGCTTGAAGCCGGCCTGGCGATCAAGCGCCAGCTGCAGCAGATCCTTGAACACCGCCACCCGCTGGCCAGCGATCACCCAGTTGTTCCACGCCGTGATGGCGCGCGCCTGCACGCCGATCGCCACCAGCAGGCGATCATTGTCGGCCAGCACGACATCGGCGCTGGCGATTGCACGGTTGAAGCGGCGCTCGTCGATATCGCGGTCGCGCAGCAGCGAAAACAGGGTGCCCACGGTGATGCGGCCGAACTGCGCGGTGTTGCTGCTGCTCTGCGAGGAGGAGAAACTGCCGCGCGAGATGTCATAGCCGCCATAGATGGAGCCGCCATTGCTGGCCAGCGGCTGGGTGAGCCGCACGCCAGCGTTGGCGCCATCATAAAAGCCGGTCGGGCGGGCTTCGGCGTTGGCGGCGAACAGCGTATCAAAGGCGCCTTCGGTGGTGAGCACGCGGCTTTCGGCGCCGCGCACCCGGGCCAGCGCCTCCAGCACCTGGGGCGCGTGAAAGCGGCTGGCGGCCAGCACCTCTTCGAGCCCCAGCGGCGCAGTAGCGGCAGCAAGCGGCTGCGCGGCGGTACGCGCATCGGCCTCCAGCGCGCGCCGGCTGGAGGCCTGCGGCTGCGCAAGGGCAACAGCCGGCACCAGCAACGCGGCCAGCAGCAGCGCCTTACTTGGCGGCAGCGGCGGCATCGCTGCCCTTTGCGCCCTTGGCCTCGCCGTTCATCGCCGGTTCGGCGCCGGGGCGGGTGAACTGCAGCGGGAAATCGTTGAGGATGCGCCACAGCTCGAACCAGATCGGCACGGTGTTCATCTGCACCCAGCCGCGCACCTTGGCACCCAGTCGCACCGAGCGTTCATCGGGCCAGGGATCGCGGTCCGCGCTTTCGGTCACCAGGATGCGGAACAGGCCGTTTGGCGAGGCATTGAGATCGACCGCCGCCACCTGGCCATCGAAGAAGCCCTTGGCCACCGACGGCCAGCCGGAGAACTGGATGGCCGGCCAGCCTTCGAATTCCAGCCGCACCCGCCGGCCGACGTTGATGAGCGGAATGTCGCGGCCGTCGACGAACAGTTCGACGACGCGCTTCGACTGTTCGGGCACGAAGGTGGCCAGCACGTCGCCCTGCTTGACGATGGTGGCGCTGTCGATGCTGGAGACGCGCAGGATGCGCCCGGGCCGCGGTGCCCGGATCAGCTGTTCGGACTGGCGGCTGATGCTGACGTCGATGCGGTTGATGTCGGCCCGCGAGGCCGCCAGCTTGGCGGCATAGTCGGCCACCTTGATCTGCGCCAGTTCCATGTCGCGCCGGGCAGCCAGCCCTTCGCCATACAGGGTCTGCATGCGCTTCACATCGCGCTGGGCCGTGGCCATCGCGGCTTCGGTGGCGTCCATTTCGGCCACCTTCTGGGCGCGTTCGGCCTGCAGGCGGCTGATCAGGTTGGGATCGATGTCGGCCACGCGGGCAATGGGATCACCGGTCTTCACCCGCGCGCCGTCGGTGACATAGAGGCGCTCCAGACGGCCGGGAACCAGCGCGGTGATGTTCTGCTGCCGGTCGCGCGGATCATAGGCGATGACACTGCCCGAACCTTGCGCGGTCTGCACCCACGGCACGAAGATGATGAAGACAAGGAAACTGGCCAGCGCGATCAGCAGGATGCGGGCAAAGCTCTTCATCACCGGCGGCGGATTGAGGCTGCGCAGCGTCGGGAACTGCGCAGCGGACCGGCCGTTGGTGAGCGCGGCAAGGCCGAGCGGTTCAGATGCGTCAGTCGCCATCGACCGTCTCCCGTCCGGCCGCGCTGCGCAGCATGTCGAATTCCGCCCGATTGCGCACCAGTCGCTGTTCCTCCTGTCCCAGCCATAGCCAGCCGTCCAGCGTCACATCCTCGGGCCGGTTGCTGAAATAGAGAATGGAGGTTTCAGCCCCCTTGAAATGCTCGAACACCGCATTGAGACGCGGGCGCGGCACCGTGTCGAACAGCGGCGACAGCACCAGCAGCCGCGGTTCGGACAGGATGGCGGCCGCCAGCTTCAGCTGCATCATCTTGGCCACGGTGAAGGGCGCGCCCGTAGACGACAGGCGGGTGTGGATGCCGTCGGGCAGCAGGGCGATGCGGTCTTCCAGGCCGACGAGGCGCAGCGCCGCCAGCTGGTCCTCTGCATTCCTGGCCGGATTGGCCAGCCGCAGATAATCGGCGATCGTCGATTCCACGATGGCTGCCCTGTCGAGCACCATGATGTCGGACCGCAGGGCCAGCGGGTTCATCAGCGCGATGTCCACCCCGCCCAGCGTGATCATGCCGGTGTCGGGCCGGTCGAGCCGCTTCATCAGATCGGCAAAGGCCCGCTCCATGCCGGGCACACCCTGGCAGACCAGCCGTTCCCCGGCCGGGATCGCGATATTGAGCTCGACAGGGCCGATGGGCAACGTCTCGCGCACGCGGGCCAGCGTGAGCGCCCCGCCGCGCGGCGGGGCCAGCGTCGCCGGCGTCGCCGGTTCCTGTTTCAGCCCATAGAGCAGCGACAGTTCCTCGATCGAGGCAACCAGGTCATAGACGTCGTCGAGATAGGAATAGAGACTGTTCACCCCGGCAAACACGCCCGACAGGATCAGTTCGGCCGCCACCAGCTGGCCGATCGACAATTGTTCCTGGATCACCAGCCAGCCGCCCAGCGCCAGCAGGCCGGCACTGGCCACGGCATAGAGGAAATAGAGCGCGATGGTCTGCGGGAACTGGTAGCGGAAATGCTGGGCGTGCGCCTTCACATAGGCCGATGTCACCTGCTCGGCCCGATCGAGCGCATAATCGATGTGCCGGGCCGACTTGTAGAAGCCGTTCGACGCGCCCACCGTTTCGAGGAAATGCGCGGCGTTGTATTTCTCGTGGGACAGGATGATCGAGGTCTTCATCGCCTTTTTCGACCAGATCGCCCACACCGCCCACAAGAGCGCGATCAGCACCAGATTGAAGGCCAGGAAGAACGGGTGATAGAAACTGGTGACGACGAAGCCGACGATCATGCCAAGGATGATCGTGAAGCCGCCGATCAGCAGCGAGGGCACCGCCTTCTGCATGTTGACCAGCTCGAAATAGCGGTTGAACAGATCGATGCGCCGATCATCCTGAAAGAAGGGATCGGCAGCGTTGATCGCCCGCATCGTCACATCGGCCACCAGCCGCGCCATGAAGCGGCGCCGATACATCTCCATCAGGTGGATGCGCAGCACCGACAAGAGGCCCGACACGATCAGCAGACCGAACAGGATCAATGACAGGATGAACAGCGGTACCGGCAGCGCCGTGTTGGCGATGCTGTTGATCAGCAGCTGCACGGAAATCGGCGTCGCCAGGCCGAGCAGCGCGATGCCGACGCCATAGATGATCGCCAGCCAGAAATAATTCTTCTCCGGCCAAAGGATGGGGGTCAACCAGCTGTAGACCAGCTTGTTGAGGTCCATCTGCGCGAGATCCTTGGCGGCCATGCGTCTCCTGTCAGCTGCGGCGGGCAGCGCCGCCCCATGTAGGGGCATGCACCACGACTGCCAAGGCCGGCCAGTGGAAAAAATTACACTGGCGTAATGAACTTGCGGCGCTCACATGGCGTCCATAGCATAGCTTCCGGGCTCTGACGCTGCGGCACGCCGGTCAGGCCAGGCGCCTGAGGCCATCAGCGATGCGGCTGGCGATCTCGTCGATCTGGGCCGCGCTGATGATCAGCGGCGGCGAGAGGGCGATGATGTCGCCGGTGACCCGGATCAGCAGGCCGGCATCGAACAGATCGCGAAAGAGCGCCTGGCCGCAAGCGCCGGGCTGGCCGGGGATGGGCGCCAGCTCGATGCCGGCCACCAGCCCGAAATTGCGGATGTCGATCACGTGGGGCAGGCCCTTCAGGCCATGCAGCGCCGCCTCCCAGTGCGGCTCCAGGGCGCGGGCGCGGGCGAACAGGCCCTCTTCGGCATACAGGCCCAGCGTCGCCAGCCCGGCAGCGCAGGCCAGCGGATGCGCGCTGTAGGTATAGCCGTGGAACAGCTCGATGCCGGGCGTGTCGCCGGGGGCATTGACGATCACGTCATACACGGCACGGCTGGCCGCCACTGCGCCCATCGGCACGGCGGCGTTGGTGAGGCCCTTGGCGAGGCAGATGAGATCGGGGGTGACGCCGAAGCGCTCCGCCGCCGTCGCTGCACCAAGCCGGCCGAAGCCGGAGATGACTTCATCGAAGATCAGCAATATGCCGTGCTGCGCCGTGATGGCGCGCAGCCGTTCCAGATAGCCGATGGGCGGCACCAGCACGCCGGTGGAACCAGCCAGCGGCTCGACAATCACCGCGGCGATGGTGTCTGGCCCGTGCAGGGCGATGATCGCCTCCAGCCGGTCGGCCAGTTCGGCGCCATGCGCCGGCTGGCCGCGCGAGAAGGCATTGCGGGCCGGATCATGGGTGTGCGGCAGGTGATCGACACCGGGAAGACCGGGGCCGAACGTGCGCCGGTTGGCAACGATGCCGCCCACCGAGATGCCACCGAAGCCCACGCCGTGATAGCCGCGCTCGCGCCCCACCAGCCGGGTGCGCTGGCCCTCGCCCTTCGCCCGCCAATAGGCCAGTGCGATCTTCAGCGCGGTATCGACGCTTTCCGAACCGGAATTGGTGAAGAAGATGCGATCAAGGCCAGCCGGCATGATCGCAGCCAGCCGCGCGGCCAGCTGGAAGGCGAGCGGATGGCCAAGCTGGAAAGTGGGCGCGAAGTCCATCTCGGCGGCCTGGGCCTGGATCGCCTGCACGATGGCCGCGCGGCCATGGCCGGCGTTCACGCACCACAGGCCGGCGGTGCCATCCAGCACGGCACGGCCATCGGCGGCGGTGTAGTGCATGTCGTGCGCAGCCACCAGCTGGCGCGGATGGGCCTTGAAATAGCGATTGTCGGTGAACGGCATCCACCAGTTCGACAGGTCGTTGGGGGCCGCTGCCATGGCTCAGGCCTTCGCCAGCAGCTTTTCGATCTCGCCGCCCAGCGCTTCCGGCTTGGTGGTGGGCGCAAAGCGCTCCTGCGGCTGGCCGTTGCGATCGATCAGGAACTTGGTGAAGTTCCACTTGATCGCTTCGCTGCCGAGCAGGCCGGGCGCCGCCTTCTTCAGCCACTGGAACAGCGGGTGGGCGGTGTCGCCGTTCACGTCCACCTTGGCGAACAGCGGAAAGTCCACATCGTAGGTGAGCTTGCAGAATTTGGCGATCTCGGCCTCGTCGCCGGGCTCCTGGGCGCCGAACTGGTTGCAGGGGAAGCCCAGCACGGCAAAACCGTTCGGGCCATATTTGCGATGCAGCGCCTCCAGGCCTTCATATTGCGGGGTGAAGCCGCACTTGCTGGCGGTGTTGACCACCAGCAGCACCTTGCCCGCGAACTCCTGCAGCGGCACCTCGCGGCCGTCGATGGCCTTGGCAGTGAAATCGGCGATGCTGGTCATTGAAGCTCCCTTCAGGGCTGATGGGTTCCGGCCATGGCCGCCGCGAAATGGCGACGGCACAGGGCGACATAGCGATCATTGCCACCAATCTCGGTCTGCTGGCCAGAGGTGACGGCACGGCCCTCGCTGTCGATCCTGAGGTTCATCGTCGCCTTGCGGCCACAGGCGCACACCGCCTTCAGTTCGCTGAGCACATCGGCAATGGCGAGCAGGGCGCTGCTGCCTTCGAACAATGCCCCCAGGAAATCCGTCCTGAGGCCATAGCAGAGCACGGGGATGCCCAGCTCGTCGGCGACGCGCGCCAGCTGCCAGACCTGGGCGTGGCTGAGGAACTGCGCCTCATCGACCAGCACGCAATGGACCGTGCTGGCGGCATGGCCGGCAGCGATGGTGGCGAACAGATCGGTGTCGGGCGCGAACACGTCGGCTGGCGCTGAAAGCCCGATGCGCGAGGCGATCACCCCCTGCCCGGCGCGATCATCGACGGCCGCGGTGAACAGCCGCGTGGTCATGCCGCGCTCGCGATAGTTGAAGCTGGCCTGCAGCAGCACCGTCGATTTGCCGGCGTTCATCGAGGCATAATAGAAATAGAGCTTGGCCATCGCGCCCTCTCCCGTGCCCGCACACCGCCACAGCGTCAACCGCCGCGCGCTTTCTGCTATTGACAATGGTTCTCAATTTCACGAAAGCCCGGGGCATCGTTGTTGCGAGGGATTCTCATGCGCCGTTCTTCCGTTTCCGCGCCTGCATCGCTGGGCCGCCTGATCGCACTGTTGCTGGCGGGCAGCGCCGCGCCCGCGCTGGCGGCTGAAGCGGCGGCGGACGACGCCGGCCCGGCCAACGAGGCGGCCACCATCATCGTCACCGCCAACCGCGACCGTGACCGCCTGCCCGATATTGCCGGTACGCTGATCTTTGCCGGCAAGCTGGGCGATGTCGCGTTGCTCGATCGGCTGCCGCCGGTGGCCAACCGCAACCTGCGCGTGGCGCTGGCCGACATTCCGGGCATCCTCGTCTCTGAAGTGTCGAACGGCAGCTGGGCCTCGCTGTCCTATCGCGGGCTGGGCGAACCGCATGAAAGCTGGAACATCCTCACCCTGCAGGATGCGGTGCCGGCGGTGCCCGACATGTACAGCTATCCGGCCGGCTATTTCATCCCGCCGCTGGAGCTGGTGGACCGGGTGGAGTTCATCCGCGGTGCTGCTGGCCTGCTCTATGGCCCGCAGCCGGGCGGCGCCATCAACTATGCCATGAAAGGCCCGCGCCGCGAGGCCGGGGCCGACGTGAGTGCCCGGGTGACGCTGGGCAGCTGGGATGCACGCCAGGGACTGGCCAGCGTGGCGGTCTCCGATGGGCGGCTGGCGGCGGATGGCTTCGTGCAATACGCAGCTGGTGATGGCCCGCGCCGCGCCAACAGCGACAATGATCAGCTCACCACCCGCCTGCGCGGCCATGTACTGGGCGATGACGTCACCCTCACCCTCGCGCTCGACTATTATCAGGGCAAGTTCGGCGAGCCGGGCGGGCTGACGCGGGCGCGCATGGATGCCGATGTGCGCGATGTTTCCACCGCGCGCGACCGGCTGCGCATCGAGCGCTTTTCGCCCTCGCTGGGCCTTGACTGGCAGCTGGGCGACAACACCCATCTCACCGGCCGCCTGTGGTACAGCCGCTTCGAGCGCGAAAGCTGGCGCCAGGCGGGCGGCGGCTTCGGGCAGGTGACGCCTGATGCCAATGTGCTGATCCGCCAGCTGCAAACTTTTGATACCGCCGCCATCGATCTGCGCGTGCGCCGCGATTTCGGCAGCAGTGCCCAGCACAGTTTGACGCTCGGCGTGCTCGGCCACACCTCCAACGCGCCGGTGTTCGTCGACAAGGGCGCCAGCAACAGCGACTTCGTGGGCACCGCCGGCGCGCTGGCCCGCGCCACCCGCACCGGTGATACGGCAGCGCTGTTCGGCGAGCTGAAGCTCGGCCTGGGCGATGTGCAGATCGTGCCCGGCTTCCGGCTGGAACGGCTGCGCCAGCGGGTGACGGAAACGCTGGATCTGGGCTCTGGCAGCGCCACCGGCGGCCCGCCGGGCGGGCCCAATGGCGCGCTGGGCAACCGCCGCAACATCGACACGGTGGCGCTGTGGGGCATCGGCGTGACCTGGGATGCCAGCGACGATCTGCGCTTCGTTGCCAATGCCAGCCGCGGCTTCAAGCCCCGGCTCTACAATGATGGCGTCACCTTCCAGTCCGGCATCGATGCGGCCGGCGAGTTCGATGCCTCCTATGCCTTCACCGTGGAAGCCGGCGTGCAGGCGCGCCCGGCGCCGCCGCTGCGCTTCGATGCCAGCCTGTTCCGCGTCACCTTTGAAGATCAGGTCGGCTTCCTTGCCGGCCCGCTGCCGGCGGCGGCGCCGTTTGGCGCGGTGGGCGCGGGCGGCGCGCGCCGGCAGAATGTCGGCTCGATGCGCAACCAGGGCATCGATCTCGCCGTGCGGCTGGAACTGTTCGGCCCCGATGGCATCGAGAAGGCGCAGGACCGGCTGGAGCTTTCGGCCAATCTGCAACTGCTGGATGCCACCTTCACGCGCGGGCCGGCAGCGGGCTTCACCCCGCAATATGCGCCCGGCTATCTGCTGCGCGCCGGCCTTGCCCATATCGGGCGGAACGGCAGCCGCGCCAGCCTCACTCTCACTTCGGTCGCCGATCAGCAGGGGTCCGACAACAATGTCGCCGACTTCTTCCTGCCCGGCTACACGGTGGTGGATGCCGGCGTCGAACTGCCGCTGGGCGAAGGCTTCGCCGTGGGCGCCGGTGTGAACAACATCTTCAACGCTCGCTATGCCGCGCGCGTGCGGCCGGGCGGCGGCGGCGGGTTCGATCCCGGCCTGCCGCGCAACGTCTTCGTGTCGCTCTCCGTCCGCCGCTGAAGGGCGGCCTTATCGGTTGTTGCCGATGAAGTCGCCCAGTTCGCCGAGCAGGCTGCCTTCGCCGCGGTTCTGACCGCGGCCCATGGCGGCCTGCATCATGCGGCCAGCGAGCCGGCTGAACGGCAGCGACTGGATCCACACCTTGCCCGGCCCGGTGAGGCGGGCGAAGAACACGCCCTCGCCGCCGAACAGCATGGATTTCAGGCCCGGCACCGTCTGGATGTCAAAGTCCACCGTCGAGGTGAAGGCCGCCACGCAGCCGGTATCGACATGCAGCGTCTCGCCCGGCGCCAGCGTGCGCTCGATCACCGTGCCGCCCATCTGCACGAACACCCAGCCATCGCCATCCAGCTTCTGCATGATGAAGCCTTCGCCGCCGAAAAGGCCGGTGAGCATCCGGCGCTGGAACGCCACCCCGATGGACACGCCCTTGGCCGCCGCCAGGAAGGCATCCTTCTGGCAGATCAGCGTGCCGCCCACGGCATCCAGCTTGATCGGCAGGATATGGCCGGGGGTGGGGCTGGCAAAGGCCACGCGCGCCTTGCCGGCACCATTGTGGGTGAACACGGTGGTGAACAGGCTTTCGCCGGTCAGGAGGCGCTTGCCGGCACCCAGCAGCGCCCCCATGAAGCCGGCGTTCTGCGCGCCGCCATCACCGAACACCGTGGTCATGCCGATGGCGGCATCCTTCCACACCATGGCGCCAGCTTCGGCCACCGCGCTTTCGCCGGGGTCCAGCTCGATCTCCACGAACTGGAGTTCGTGACCCTTGATCTCGAAATCGATGTCGTCGGCAATGCCGGTCGACCGGCTGTGCTGCCAGGGATTGGCCATCTCACGTCTCCTTGCGCTGCCGCCCATGTAAGGCCAGTGTATTGCATTGCCAAGACGCACCTCACCCGAAAGTATCATGGCTGGCGCGCCGGGACGCCCCTATCCTTCTCCTCACAACAGGAAGAACGGGGATGGGGAGGATGCGGGCAGGCTTGTCCCGATGGCTGATGGCGTGCGCGCTGCTGCATTCCGCGGCGGCGCTGGCCACCGGCACCGGAACGGATGATCTGGGCCCCGCCGATCCCGAGATCATCGTGGTGGCAACCCCGCTGGGCGATGTCGGCGAAGGCGTGCTGGCGGCGCCGGCCGTGGGCGCCACCGACGAAGACCTTGCCGCCGCCCATGCCCTTGATGCCACCGACTGGCTGCGCCGGCGCGGTGCGGGCGTGTTCCTGAACGACATCACCGGCAACCCGCTGCAGGCCGATGTGAATTTTCGCGGCTTCACCGCTTCGCCGCTGCTCGGCACGCCGCAGGGCCTGGTGGTGTGGCTGGATGGCGTGCGCCTCAACCAGCCGTTCGGCGACGTGATGAGCTGGGATCTTGTCCCCCGGGCCGCGATCCGCGCCCTGAATCTGGTGCCGGGCTCCAACCCGCTGTTCGGCCGCAACGCGCTGGGCGGCGCGCTGGTGATCAACAGCAAGGATGGCCGCAGCGATCCCGGCCTGCGCGCCGAAGCCGGGCTCGCCCGCTTTGGCCGCCGCACGCTGGAAGCCGAAGCGGGCGGGCGCACGCGGGCCGGCCTGCACTGGTATCTGGCCGGCAATCATTTCGCGGAGGATGGCTGGCGGGATTTTTCTGCGTCCCGGGCCTGGAGCGGCTTTGGCCGGGCCGGGTGGCGCGGCAGCGATGGCGGCATCGCGCTGTCGGCGCTGGCGGCCGACACGCGGCTGAACGGCAACGGCCTGCAGGAAGAGCGGTTGCTGAACCGGCGCCGCGCCAACGTCTATACAAATCCGGACACGACGTGGAACGACACGCTGCTGCTGATGCTGCATGGCGATCATCGCCTGACGGACCGCCTGTCCATCAAGGCCAATGGCTTCTGGCGGCGGCTGGGCAGCCGCACGCTGAACGGCGATGCCAACGACGAGGTGCTGGGCAGCGATGATGTCTATGCCGACGGCGAGGATGCCCTGAACACCCCCTTCCCGTCTGCCGCCTGCATCGATGAAGCGGCGCAGAACGGGGAACCGCAGGAAGCCTGCAACGGGCTCATCAACCGCAGCACAACGCGCAGCCGGGAATGGGGCGGCACGCTGGAGCTGGTGCACGAACAGCCAGGCGCCGCCGGTACCAGCCGCTTCACCCTGGGTGCGGCCTTCACCGCCAGCCGCGCCCACTTTGCCCAGGGTTCGGAGTTCGGCCATCTCACGCCCAGCCGCGGCGTGATCGGCACCGGCGTGTTTGCCGACGGCACGCAGGAGAGCGACGAGGATGAGGACACCGATGCACGTGTCGATCTGTCCGCGCGCACCCGCAGCCAGTCGCTCTATCTGCTGGCCGAACTGGCGGTGACCCGGGCGCTTGCGGTGAATGTCTCGGCACGCTTCGATGCCACGCAGATCCGCAATCGCGACAGGATCAACCCTGGCCCCGGCACTGGCAGCCTGACCGGCGATCATGATTATCACCGCCTGAACCCGGCAGTGTCGCTGCGCTGGCAGCGAGGCATGATCACGCTCGATGCCGCCGTGGCACAGACCAGCCGGGCGCCGTCGGCCATTGAACTGGGCTGCGCTGATCCCGAAAGCCCCTGCCGGCTGCCCAATGCGCTGGCCGGCGATCCGCCGCTCCATCAGGTGGTGGCGCGCACGTTCGAAACAGGGGTGCGCATCGATCCGGCGAAGGGCATCTTTGCCCGCGCCGGCCTGTTCCGAACCACGGCGCGCGACGATATCCTGTTCGTCGCGGCACCGCGCACCGGTTTCGGCTATTTCCGCAACTTCGGCCGCACCCGCCGGCAGGGGCTGGAACTGGTGGCGGGGGCGGCGCTGAGGCGGCTTGCGCTTTCGGCCAGCTACACGCTGCTTGATGCCACCTATCGCAGCCCGGAAAGCGTGGGCGGCGCCGGCAACAGCCAGAACAGCGAAGGGCCGGGCGGGGAAGGCAGCATCGTCATCGTGCCGGGCAACCGCATCCCGCTGCTGCCGCGCCACCAGTTCAAGGCCAGCGCCGACTGGCAGGCGCTGCCCTGGCTGGCGATCAACGCTGATGTGCAGGCGGCCAGCGGCGTGTTTGCGCGCGGCAACGAGAACAATGCCCACCAGCCCGATGGGTCGCTCTATCCCGGCCCGGGGAAGACCAGGGGCTGGGCGGTGCTGAACCTGGGCGCCACCGTTTCGCCGCTGCCCTGGCTCAGCCTGCTGGTGCAGGTGGACAATGTGCTGGATGCCCGCTTCGCCACCGCTGCCCAGCTTGGTGCCACGGTGTTCGATGGAGAGGGCCGCTTCAACCCGCTGCAGGCCGGTGAAGACCGGGCACAGGGCGGCACGTTCCTGGGGCCGGGGGCACCGCGCCAGTGGCGGCTGGCGGCGCGGGTGCGGTTCTAGGGTCAGGACCCATTAATTCCATGCCCCGTCATTGAACGGAGCGGCAAAATGGCAAGGAGGGCGGCCGCAGGCGGGGCAGCGCCCCCCGGCAAGGACGTCCCGACGCTGCCATTTTGCCGCTCCGTTCAACCCGGAGGGCAGCCCGCAGCGCCCCGGCACAGCGCTTGCTTCGCTTGGGCGGTAGCGCCGCTACCGCCACTGCGCTCACTCACTCGTGCCGGGACGCTGCGGGCCGTGCCGGGGCATGGAATTAATGGGTCCTGACCCTAGCTGGAAAGCCGGGGCAGCCGCGCCGCTTCCAGTGCCGGCCAGAAATGCGAGACGCTGCGCTGCAGCTCCAGCCGCGCCACGGCGAGGCCGTCAAAGCGCGGCGGGATCGGCATGGCGCCGGCCTCCACCATGGTGAGGCCTTGCTCCATGGCATCGGCCAGCGCCTGTTCCAGCCAGTCCAGCCAGTCGCGCGTCTGGGCGATGGCGGTGCCGGGCGTTGCATCCAGCGGGCCATGGCCGGGCACCAGCCGCTGATGGCCAAGGCCAGCCAGCGTGGTGAGCGACTGCCGCCAGCGCGCCAGATCGGCGTGCGGGGTGGCCGGCGCGCGGTTGTGGAACACCAGATCGCCGCTGAACAGCGTGCCGCTGGTTTCATCCAGCACCACCAGATCAGAGGCGCTGTGACCGGCAAGCGCCAGCAGGCGCAGGCGGCGGCCGCCGATCTCCACCACGCCGTCGCTGGCCGGCAGCAGCGGCTCGGGCACCTCGGTGCCGCGCATCCAGTCCCCCAGCAGGCGATAGAGGCCAGCGGAAGGGCCGAGGGGCCAAGGCGGTGATGGGGAGGAAGAGGGGTGAGATAGCCGCGCGCCACCGAGTGGCCGGTCAGCTGCCTGGCCAGCGCGCCCAGCGCCTCGCCATAGCGGTGCGAGGGGCCGGCATCGATCAGCACGGCGCCGGCATCGGTGGCCACGATGACGATGTTGGCGATGGCGCCGCCGTTCAGCATGGCGATCGGCTGATCGGCGCCGCGCACCACCCAGACGCCGGGCGCCACCGCCTGCGCCGCCAGCCGATAGGCAGGCGCCGCGGCCAGCAGCGGCAGCCCGGCCAGCCCCATCAGCAGCTGGCGGCGGCAGACCGCGGCGCCGGGAGCGCTCATGGCGGGGTGACCGCGAGGCGCAGCGCGGCGATCATGCTCTGCCCGGCGATGGTGGCGCGGGCTTCCATGCCGCCGCTGTCGCGCGCCATCACGGTGATGGGCGCGGGCTGGGCCAGGCGCGGCATCAGCATGATCGCCGGATCTTCCGCCACCGATGCCTGGAATTCCAGCGCGCCGATCAGCTGCCCGCCGGCGGTGACGGTGAGCGTTTCCAGCCAGTAGCTGGGGATATTGTCGACAAAGCCGGTGTCCATCGGGTGACGCACGTTGATCGCCAGCCGGGCGCCATCGGGCCGCGCCCACAGCCGCCCGGAAAGCCCGAGCAGATGCTGTGCCCAGTCGCCTTTCACCCGGCTCACCGGTGGCGCCGAACAGCCGCCGCCGGCCGCATCGATCCAGCCGCCGGCCAGCAGCCAGCTGCCATCGGCCACTTCCACCGCAGCCCGCACCGGGGTGCGCTGATCCAGCTTGATCCGCAGGGCGATGAAGGCCTCCGCCGCCGCCGGCGTGAAGATCACCGCTCGCTGAATGGGATTGAGATCGGCAAACACCATGATGCGCCTGACGCCCGGCACGGCGCGGGCATCCACCTGCACCGGGAACTGGCGCTGATTTTCGGCAATCTGCGGAATCTTCACCTTCACGCGATCATCGAAGCGCACCCGCGCGCCTTCAGGCAGCACCAGTTGCAGCACGGTGGGCAGAAACGGCGATTGCAGCGGATCATCCGCAAACGCGCCATTGGCCAGCACGGCATGGGGCAAGACAACATCCGGCGCTGCCGCCACTGGCGCGGCCATCAGGATCATCCCCAGCAAGGCGACATGCTGCCTCATACTTAAGGCGAAGTTACGCCTGCCGGGCAGCTGCTACCATCAGACCTAAGACCTATAAGGCATGGAAAGGGGAAAGGATGCCGGCCGGCCCTGCAGCGCGCTGCGCGATCCTGTTGCCGGCGCTGCTGCTGATGGCAGCCGGCCCGGCCGACTGGCGCGCCTCGCCCTTTCATGATCCGGTGACGCTCTATCGCATCGAACGCCCGCGCAGCCCGGTGCCCGGCCCGCCCGAAGGGGTGAAGCCGCTCGATACCGCCGGCGTGGCGCGCCTGGCGGGCGCAGCGCTGCTGATAGATGTCAGCCCGGTGGAGGATGGCAGCCGCGATCCGGTGAGCGGACGCTGGACGCTGCTGCGCCCGGCCCGCAGCCTGCCCGGGGCGCTGTGGTTCCCGGACGCCGGGCGGGTGCCGGGCAATCCGGCGATCATCGCGCAGTTCACGGCGCAGGTGCCGGTGCTGGCTGCCGGGCGACCGATCATCATCTTCTGCCTCGCCGATTGCTGGATGAGCTGGAATGCGGCGCTGCGCCTTCACCGCCTGGGGCTCGATGTCGCCTGGTATGGTGCCGGCCGCGATGGCTGGGCGGCGGCAGGCAAACCGCTTGCGCCGATCATCCCCTTTGTTACCAAGGAAAAATGATGCGCTGTTCCGTTCTTGCCCTCGCCCTGCTGGCCACGCCGGCTGCCGCTGCCGCTGCGGAGGATGCGCTGATCACCGTCACCGGCCGTGGCCTCGCGGACCTGCCCGGCGATGCCGCGCTGTCGCTGGTGGTGATCGAACGGGATCGCATCCTCAACACCGGGTCCAACCGGCTGGAATCGGTGCTGGCCGATATCGCCGGCCAGGCGCAGTTCCGCCGGTCTGACAGCCGGTCCGCCAATGCCACGTCGCAGGGCATCACCCTGCGCGGGCTGGGCGGCAATGCTTCGTCGCGCGCCTTGCTGCTGCTGGATGGCGTGCCGCAGGCCGATCCGTTCGGCGGCTGGGTGGCGTTTCCGGCCTTTGCCACCGGGCGGCTGGATCGCATCCGGGTGACGCGCGGCGGCGGCTCTGGCTATTGGGGCGCGGGCGCGCTGGCCGGCACCATCGAACTGGAGAGCGTTGGCGCCGATGCGCTCACCCCGTTCATGGGCAATATCGCCTGGGGCAGCCGCGAGAGCCTGGATGCGCAGGGTTCGCTGGGCTTCCGGCGCGAGGGCGGCTTTGCCATGCTGTCCGCCGCCTATGGGCGCGGCGATGGCTTCGTGCCCATCGTCGAGCGCAACCGCGGTCCGGTCGATCGGCCCGCCCCCTATGAACAGGCCAGCGCCAATCTGCGCGTGGTGGTGAAGATCGCGCCCGACACCGAAGCCCAGCTGACCGCCACCGCCTTCACCGACAGCCGCGAGCGCGGCACCGATTTTTCGCGCAACACGTCCGAGGGCGTTGACGCCGCGCTGCGGCTGGTCGGGCGTGGCGACTGGGGCTGGCAGGCGCTGGCCTATGTGCAGAATCGCAACTTCACCTCCGATTTCGCCGCCATCAACGCCGCGCGCACCACTGCCACCCAGACGCTGGCACAATATGCGACGCCGGCCACCGGCTGGGGCGGCCGGCTGGAACTGGCGCCGCCCATCGGCAATGGCATCACGCTCCGGCTGGGCGCCGATACCCGCCAATTGACCGGCGAGACCAACGAGCTGTTCACCTATGTGGCAGGCGCGGCCACCCGCCAGCGCGAGGCCGGCGGCCGCACCGGCACCACCGGGATCTTCGCCGATGCCAGCATCGAGGCCGGCATCGTCACCGCCACGCTGGCCGCCCGGCTCGATTGGTGGACGATCAGGGATGGCCGGCTGCTGGAGACCACGCTGGCCACCGGCGCGCCTTTCACCACGCTGCGCTTTGCCGACCGCAGCGGCGAGGAATTCACTGGCCGCGCCGGGCTGGCCATCAAGGCCGCCGACTGGCTGACCCTGCGCAGCGCCGCCTATCGTGGCTGGCGGCTGCCAACGCTGAACGAGCTGTATCGCCCGTTCCGGGTTGGCCCGGATGCCACGGCGGCCAACGCGCTGCTGCGCCCCGAGCGCGTGACCGGCGTGGACGCCGGCTTCACCCTGGCGCCGGCAGCGGGCGTGAGCATCGGCGTCACCGGCTTCTGGAACCGCATGGACGACACCATCGCCAACGTGACGCAGGGCGCCGGGCCGGGCAGCTTCCCCGGCGTCGGCTTCGTGGCGGCCGGCGGCCTCTATCGCCAGCGCCAGAATCTCGATGCGCTTACCGTGTGGGGCGTCGAGGTGGATGCCAGCGCCCGGCTGGGGGACTTCACCCTGCGCGCCAGCTATTCCCATGTTGATCCCACCATTGCTGCCAGCGGTGCCGCCGCGCCGCTGGATGGCCTGCGACCGGCACAAACCCCGCGCGACAATCTCTCGGCGGGGATCGATTATGCCGGCAGGCTGTTCAGTGCGTCGGCCACAGTGCGCCACATCGCCAGCCAGTTCGAGGATGATCAGAACAGTCGCAGCCTGACCGCCGCCACCATGGTCGATGCGCTGCTGGTGGTGCCGATCGTCAAGGGCGTCGCCATCGAAGGCCGGGTGGAGAATCTGTTCGATGCCGAGGTGCAGGCCGCATTGTCCGGCGCCGGCGTGGTGGAACGGGCGCTGCCGCGCACCATCTGGGTGGGCGCGCGGCTGAGCTTCTGATCGCGGGAAGGCCCATGCCCAGCCCCTGCCGCAAGCGGGAGGGGCAGGGGATGGCAGCAGTCCCACGCTCACGCCATGGCGGTCGCCGTCGGCTGCACGTTGGTGAAATTGGCGATGTCGGCAAACACCTCGGTGACGCCGGGCACCGCCATGGCAGCGCCGATGGCGTCCGGGCTGCTGAAGTCCAGCAGGCCAACGCACAGGTGCGGCGAATCATCGGTCAGCGGAAACAGCGCCTCGCCGCCCGTCATCCCGGCCGGGCCGAAATGCTTCTGGCACAGGGGCAGATGCACCTTCACATAATAATCACGGTCAAAATGTGCACCGGGCTGCGCCGGATAGGTCACCACCAGTTTTGCCATTGCCTCTCTCCCCTCACTTTGCCTGTGCCAGCGCGGCATCCATCCGCTTTTTGGCCAGCGGCGGCAATTTCACGGCCCTGGCGGCCGCCAGGTTGGCCGAGGGCCCCTTGCCCACCTGCACCAGCGCCACCATGCCCATCGCATAATGCGGCAGGCACTTGATGCCATAGACACCGGGCGTCTTCAGGCTGAGCACGAAGTCCTTGCCCATGGCGCCCTTCTGCTCGGCTTCGCCTTCGGGCAGCATGCCGGGGATGGTCTGGGCATTGTGGCCGGGGTTGGTGGCGAGGAACGTTACCGTGTCGCCGGGCATGGCCTTGATGAAGGCCGGCTCGAACACCATGGCGCCCTCCTTGCCCTGGTTCAGCATCCTGACCTGATGATCCTTCGCCTCGGCCGCCGTGGCGGCCAGCACGGCAATGGCGATGATGGCCCGCGTGCGCATGCCCTGTTCTCCCCGCAGATGATGTTGCTGGCACCATATCAGCGCTTCACCCGCGGGAAACACCATAGTCCCTTGGTAGAATGGCGGGCACAGCGGCTTGGCGCGACACTTTCCCTGTCACCCGGAGTCGGAATCAGCCGATCACTGCCGGGGCCAGGGAGGCCAACATGCTGCAACAGGCGCTTGAACAACTGAGGGGCCAGGTCGCCATCCGCGGCCGTTATGACAATTTCATCGGCGGCCAGTGGGTGGCGCCGGTGGAGGGCCGCTATTTCGACAATCTGTCACCGGTCACCGGGCAGAAGGTGTGCGAGATCGCGCGCAGCCAGGCCGCCGACATCGAGCTGGCGCTGGATGCGGCCCACAAGGCGAAGGACGCCTGGGGCCGCACCAGCCCGACGGAACGCAGCAACATGCTGCTGCGGATCGCCGATCGCATGGAGGAGAAGCTGGCGCTGCTGGCGCTGGTGGAGACCATCGACAACGGCAAGCCGATCCGCGAGACGACCGCCGCCGATCTGCCGCTGGCCATCGATCATTTCCGCTATTTCGCCGGCTGCCTGCGCGCCCAGGAAGGCTCGATTGCCGAGATTGATCATGACACCATCGCCTATCACTTCCACGAACCGCTGGGCGTGGTGGGCCAGATCATCCCGTGGAACTTCCCGCTGCTGATGGCGGTGTGGAAGCTTGCCCCCGCGCTCGCCGCCGGCAACTGCGTGGTGCTCAAGCCCGCCGAACAGACCCCGATGAGCATCATGGTGCTGATGGAAGTGATCGCCGACCTGTTGCCCGAAGGCGTTG
>ERZ1066121.113-NODE-113-length-73985-cov-22.637955_pt1 | contig 73985 bp, 29 predicted proteins | sample MGYA00382768_ERZ1066121 | MGnify/ENA primary metagenome ERZ1066121 (study PRJEB33369, sample SAMEA5778351) | biofilm metagenome | biome: Industrial cooling water; feature: Water cooling tower basin; material: Biofilm | place: United Arab Emirates | collected...
CCTGAGGAATGCACGAATGACGACTCGTCTGGAAACGTTCTACAAGAACGAAGTGGTGCCGAAGCTGATGAAGCAGTTCGGCTACACCAATCCCATGCAGGTGCCGAAGATCGAGAAGATCACGGTCAACATGGGCGTCGGCGAAGCTGCCGCCAACAAAAAAGTGCTCGAGAACGCCGTCGCCGACATGGCCAAGATCACCGGCCAGGCGCCGGTGGTGACCAAGGCCCGCGTGTCTGTGGCGTCGTTCAAGATCCGCGACGGCTGGCCGATCGGCTGCAAGGTCACGCTGCGCCGCGCGAAGATGTACGAGTTCCTGGATCGCCTGATCAACGTCTCCCTGCCGCGCGTGCGCGACTTCCGTGGCGTGTCCGGCCGTGCGTTCGACGGTCGCGGCAACTACAACATGGGTGTGAAGGAGCAGATCATCTTCCCGGAAATCGACTTCGACGCCGTCGACGCGATCCGCGGCATGGACATCGCCATCACCACCTCGGCGAAGACCGATGCCGAGGCGAAGGCGCTGCTCGAAGCCTTCCGCTTCCCCTTCCGCAACTGATCCGGGATATCACGACATGGCCAAGACCTCGATGGTGAACCGCGAAATCAAGCGGGCCAAGCTGGCGAAGAAGTACGCCGCCAAGCGCGAAGCGCTGAAGAAGATCATCAACAGCCAGGAAGGCAGCCTGGAAGAGAAGATGGAAGCGGCCGCCAAGCTGCAGAAGCTTCCGCGCGATTCCTCGCCTGCCCGCCAGACCCTGCGCTGCGTGCTGACCGGCCGTCCGCGCGGCGTGTACCGCAAGTTCGGCCTGGGCCGCAACAAGCTGCGCGAAGCCACCATGCGCGGCGACGTGCCCGGCCTGCGCAAGGCCAGCTGGTAACACCCGCCGCCCGCTTCTGCCCATACCGGGCGGATAGCTGGTAGCATATGCGGTTCCGCAGGCCGGCTTGCCCGGCCTGTCGCCGTCTCGGCCGTCCGGCTGCCACGGCATGCCTTTCCTGCGACACGGCTCCACAGCGGTACGTTTCTCCCGGTTCGCCGGGCCACAACCCAAGACAGATTTCGCGAAAGCGGATATCGGTGCTACTCATCAAGGTGACTCTCTAATGAGCATGACTGATCCCATCGCCGACATGCTGGTGCGCATCAAGAATGCGGCCGCAGTCGGCAAGCCGACGGTGAAGATGCCGTCCTCCAAGATCAAGGTCGCAATCGCCAACGTTCTCAAGAGCGAAGGCTACATCAGCGACCTGCGCGTGACCGAAGCCGGCCCCAAGGTCGAGCTGGAAATCGTGCTGAAGTATTTCGAAGGCCGTCCGGTGATCGAGCGCCTGCACCGCGTCTCGCGCTCCGGCCTGCGCCAATACCGCGGCAAGGCCGAACTGCCGAAGGTACTCGGCGGTCTGGGCGTGGCCATCATTTCCACCTCCAAGGGCATCATGACCGATGCGCAGGCGCGCCAACAGGGCGTCGGCGGCGAGGTCCTGTGCTTCGTGGCATAAGGAGAACGATTCCATGTCCCGCGTTGCCAAGAAGCCGATCGCCCTCCCGAAGGGCGTCGAAGTGAACATCCAGGCCGACAATGTGACCGTCAAGGGCCCCAAGGGCACCCTGTCGATCGCCAAGCCGGCCGACATCGAGGTCAAGATCGAGGACGGCAATGCCCAGCTCTCGGCCAACGACCCCGCGCAGATCGCCCTCACCGGCACCCTGCGCGCGATCATCGCCAACATGGTGCACGGCGTGAGCCAGGGCTTCGAGCGCAAGCTCGACCTCGTCGGCGTCGGTTATCGCGCCGCGATGCAGGGCAAGGACCTGAGCCTTTCGCTCGGTTTCTCGCACCCGGTGGTCTTCGCGGCCCCCGAAGGCATCACCATCAGCACCCCGTCGCAGACCGAGATCCTGGTCGCCGGCGCGGACAAGCAGCGTGTCGGTGAAGTCGCCGCGAAGATCCGCGCGTTCCGTCCGCCGGAACCCTACAAGGGCAAGGGCGTGAAGTACTCCGACGAAACCATCATCCGCAAGGAAGCCAAGAAGGCGTAAGACGGTCCTCCGACCGTCGTTGCCGATCCGCTTCCGAGGTATAGAGCAATGGAAAAGAAAATCGCCCGTCTGCGTCGCGCCAAGTCCACGCGTTCGCACATCCGCAAGCTCGGCGTGCCGCGCCTGTCCGTGCTGCGTACCGGTCAGCACATCTACGCGCAGGTCTTCACCGCCGATGGTTCCAAGGTGCTGGCTGCCGCCAACACCATGCAGGCCGACGTCCGCGACGGCCTGAAGAACGGCAAGAACAGCGACGCTGCTGCCCGCGTTGGCCAGATGATCGCCGAGCGAGCCAAGGCCGCTGGCATCGACTCGGTCGCCTTCGACCGTTCCGGCTACCGCTACCACGGCCGCGTCAAGGCTCTGGCCGATGCCGCGCGCGAGGCTGGTCTGCAGTTCTAAGCGTCGGCGTCGCGCATCGCGGGTGTTCCCGTCGATGCGCTGGCCGCCAATGTGCGCTCCTCATGGCGGGCCTGGGCCCGCCCTGCGGGGAAACGGAACTTGAAATGGGCCCTGTCGGTCCACATCGGTTCCAGCACGACACGCCATACCGCCGATACGGCTCTGTATCGGACGACGCCCCGGGTTTCCGGGGCGGCGGAACACCCGCTCCACATCACAACCATAAGCGGCCAAGCCGCAAATCCATCCACAACCGAGAATCGAAATGGCAGAACAACGTGAACCGCGGGGCCGCGATCGCGACCGCAACCGCGAAGAGGTCGACGACGGCATGATCGAAAAGCTGATCGCGGTCAACCGCGTCAGCAAGACCGTCAAGGGCGGTCGTCAGTTCACCTTCACCGCACTGACGGTGGTGGGCGACGGCAATGGCAAGGTCGGCTTCGGCTATGGCAAGGCGCGCGAAGTGCCGGTGGCCATCCAGAAGTCGATGGAATATGCCCGCAAGAACATGAGCAATGTCGATCTGAACAACGGCACGCTCTGGCACGAAGTGAAGGCTGGCCACGGCGCCGCCCGCGTCTTCATGCAGCCGGCGTCCGAAGGTACCGGCGTGATCGCCGGCGGTGCGATGCGCGCCGTGCTCGAAGCAGTCGGCGTCAAGAACGTGCTGGCCAAGGCCGTCGGTTCGCGCAACCCGATCAACCTGGTGCGCGCCACGGTCAAGGGCCTGTCCGGCATGTCGTCGCCGGCCCGCATTGCGGCCAAGCGCGGCAAGAAGGCGGAGGACATCTTCCATGGCTAATCAATCCGGCACCGTCAAGGTCCGCCTGGTCAAGGGCCTGCGCGGCACCCAGGCCCGTCACCGTCTGTCGGTGAAGGCGCTGGGCCTCAACAAGCTCAACGACGTGCGTGAACTGAAGGACAGCCCGCAGGTGCGCGGCCTGATCAATCAGCTCCACTACCTCGTCCGCGTGGAGGAGTAATTATCATGCGTCTCAACACTCTCAAGCCCGCCGAAGGCGCCCGCAAGGACGCCGTCCGCGTCGGTCGCGGCATCGGCTCCGGCCTCGGCAAGACCTGCGGCCGCGGCCACAAGGGTTCGTTCGCGCGCGCCGGCAAGGGCAAGATCAAGGCCGGCTTCGAAGGCGGCCAGATGCCCATGCAGCGTCGCCTGCCGAAGATCGGCTTCCGTTCGCGCACCGCGCAGGACACCGCCGAAGTGCTGCTGTACCAGCTGGACAAGCTGGAAGGCACCGTGGACTTCGCAGTGCTGCGCGAGGCCGGCCTGGTGCCGACCACCGCAAAGCGCGCCAAGATCGTCAAGAAGGGCGAGCTGAGCAAGAAGCTGGTCGTCAAGGGGCTGCTGGCCACCGCCGGCGCCCGTGCGGCGATCGAAGCCGCCGGCGGCAGCATCGAGGAGTAAGGGCATGGCGCGTAGCGCGACAGCGATGGGTGGTCTGGGCGGTCTCGGCAAGTTCACCGAGCTGCGCCAGCGGCTTCTGTTTGTCCTCGGGGCTCTGCTGGTGTACCGCATCGGTTGCTACATCCCGGTGCCAGGGGTCAACCCGGACGCCATGGTGGACCTGATGAAGACCCAGGAAGGCACCATCGTGGACATGTTCAACATGTTCTCCGGTGGCGCTCTCGAACGCTTCAGCCTGTTCGCGCTCAACGTCGTGCCGTATATTTCGGCCTCGATCATCGTGCAGCTGCTGGTGCAGATCCTGCCCAGCCTCAAGGCGATCCAGAAGGAAGGCGAGTCCGGTCGCCGCCGCATCACCCAGTGGTCGCGCATCGGCGCGATCCCGCTGGCGGTGTTCCAGGCGGCCGGCATCGCCTTCGCTCTGCAAACGCAGGGCGCAGGCAGCGGCATCCCGGTGGTCTATTCGCCGGGTCCGGGCTTCATCCTGACCGCGGTTGTCGCATTGACCGCGGGCACCATGTTCCTGATGTGGCTGGGCGAGCAGGTCACCGAGCGCGGCATCGGCAACGGTGTTTCGCTGATCATCTTCGCCGGCATCGTCGCCGGTCTGCCGGGTGCGGTCATCACCACCCTGGAACAGGCCCGCAACGGCGACATCAGCTCGCTGGCGGTGATGGCGATCGTCCTGATCGTGGCGCTGTTCACCTTCTTCGTCGTGTTCGTCGAGCGCGGCCAGCGCCGGATCACGGTCAATTACGCGCGCCGCCAAGGCGGTCGCAACGCGTACATGAACCAGTCCTCGTTCCTGCCGCTGAAGCTCAATATGGCGGGCGTGATCCCGGCGATCTTCGCTTCGTCCATCATCATGTTCCCGGCGACCGCATCGCAGTGGTTCGCGCAGACAGGTGAGGTCACTTGGGTGCAGCGTGTCACCCAGGCCCTGTCGCCCGGCGAGCCGCTGTATGCCGTGCTGTTCTCGGCACTCATCGTCGGCTTCGCGTTCTTCTATACCGCGCTTGTCTTCAATTCGCAGGAAACCGCGGACAACCTGAAGAAGTCGGGCGCACTGATCCCCGGCATCCGCCCGGGCAAGGCCACCGCCGACTACATCGACGGCGTGCTGACCCGGCTTACGGCAGCGGGTGCGGCCTATCTGGTGATCGTCTGCCTGTTGCCGACCTTCATGCAGCAGGAGCTGAGCGCCTCGTTCTACTTCGGTGGCACCTCGCTGCTGATCGTGGTGGTGGTGGTGATGGACTTCATCGCCCAGATCCAGGCGCATCTGATGTCGCATCAGTACGAAAGCCTGCTCAAGAAGGCCAATCTCAAGGGTGGTGGCCGCGGTCTTCCGCGTCTGTGATCCTCGCATCGCCCACGCTCCGCACGGGGCGTGGGTATGTTGTTCTGCCTGAAGTGGCGGGGCTTCCATAATTCGGGCGCGTGCCCTATAATCGCGCGTTCAGTTCCCGCTGCGTGCATGTTCGCAGGCCGGGAAACAGTCATCGACAGGTCCGTCCCGGGGCACACCCCGAGCGTCGGACCCACCAGGGGCGACTCGCGCGGCGGTTCCGGGCGCGGGTGGTTCCGGGTCTGTGCCGACACCTGAGGAGTGTCGGCCGGCTGTGCAGGCAGGGTCTTTCGACTCGCTGCGCCGCCAACCCGGTGCCGTCGCCGGAGCATGGGCACTCTCCCCATGCCGGAAGTGGTCGTATGCGCCGACAGGCGCGCACGGCATCCCGCGGCGACGCGGAGCTTCTTCATGTGCCGGAACACGCCGAGTTATCAGGCTCTACACAAGCACTTCACTCAATCAGTTCCACACCGTGCCAGGGCGACCTGGCCGCAAACCGTTGGAGATCCGCGCATGGCGCGTATTGCAGGTGTCAACCTGCCTGCCCAGAAGCACGTCTGGGTCGGGCTGCAAAGCATCTACGGCATCGGCCGTACCCGTTCGAAGAAGATCTGCGAGGCTGCCGGCGTCAAGTCCAGCACCAAGATCCGCGAGTTGTCCGAGGCCGAGGTGGAAACCCTCCGCGCCGAAGTCGGCAAGTACATCGTCGAAGGCGATCTGCGCCGTGAAGTCGGCATCGCGATCAAGCGTCTGATGGACCTGGGCTGCTACCGCGGCCTGCGCCACCGTCGCGGCCTTCCCCTGCGCGGCCAGCGCACCCGGACCAATGCCCGTACCCGCAAGGGTCCGCGCAAGGCCATCAAGAAGTAAGGAGTCCAGACAATGGCCAAGCCGGCAGCCGCCAACAAGGGCAAGAAGAAGATCAAGCGCGTCGTCACCGACGGCATCGCGCATGTGCATGCTTCTTTCAACAACACCATCGTGACCATCACCGACCGCCAGGGCAATGCGCTCTCGTGGGCGACGTCGGGCGGTTCGGGCTTCCGCGGTTCGCGCAAGTCCACTCCGTTCGCCGCGCAGGTGGCCGCCGAGAAGGCGGGCAAGATCGCGCTCGACTACGGCGTGAAGTCGCTGGAAGTGCGCATCAAGGGCCCCGGCCCGGGTCGCGAATCGGCCGTGCGTTCGCTGAACGCTGTCGGCTACAAGATCACCAACATCATCGACGTGACGCCCATCCCGCACAACGGGTGCCGTCCGCCGAAGAAGCGTCGCGTCTGACCGCGGCCTGAGGAGCAGAGAACACCATGGCTCGTTATATCGGTCCCACCTGCAAACTCGCCCGTCGCGAGGGCGCAGACCTCAGTCTGAAGTCTCCGGCGCGTGCGTTGGATTCCAAGTGCAAGCTGGAGCAGAAGCCCGGCCAGCATGGCGCCGCGCGCAAGGGCAAGCTGTCCGACTACGCGACCCAGCTGCGCGAGAAGCAGAAGGTCAAGCGTATCTACGGCCTGCTGGAGCGCCAGTTCCGCAACTACTACAAGAAGGCCTCGAACCGGAAGGGCAACACCGGCGAGAACCTGCTGCAGATGCTCGAAACCCGCCTGGACAACGTCGTCTACCGCATGGGTTTCGCGGTCACCCGTCCTGCCGCCCGCCAGCTGGTCTCGCACCGCGGTGTCATGGTCAACGGCAAGTCGGTCAATCTGCCGTCGTATCAGGTCAAGGCCGGAGATGCGATCGTGCTGTCCGAGAAGGCGCAGAAGCAGCTGCGCGTGCAGGAAGCATTGAACGTGGCGCAGACCATGGATCTGACCCCGTCCTGGGTCGAGGTCGACAGCAAGAAGTTCAGCGGCGTGTTCAAGGCCGTGCCGGATCGCAGCGATCTGCCGGCGGACATCAACGAAGCGCTGATCGTCGAGCTGTACTCGAAGTAATAGACGCACGGACCGCCGGCTGTCGCCGGCCGTCTGCGTCGCCCCCACGGCCGCTGCGCGTTTCGCGCCGCGGCCGCCTCCCCATCCGGGGCAGGCATTCCGAGACATTCGCCGCGGGCGTTCCGCGGCCCCAGGAGACATCACAAGATGACGGTATCCGCCAACCAGGTCATGCGTCCGCGCGCTCCGCAGATCGAGCGCCTCGCCGGCAATCGCGCCAAGGTGGTGATCGAACCGCTGGAGCGTGGTTACGGCCATACCCTCGGCAACGCGCTGCGCCGCGTGCTGCTGTCTTCGATCCCCGGCTACGCCATCACCGAGGTCGAGATCGACGGCGTGCTGCACGAGTACACCACGGTCGAAGGCCTGCAGGAAGATGTGCTGGAAGTGCTGCTGAACCTCAAGGACGTCGCCATCCGCATGGGCACCGGCGACTCCGCCACGCTGAGCCTCAACAAGCAGGGGCCGGGCATCGTCGTCGCCGGCGACATCAAGACCGACCACAACGTCGAAATCCTCAACACCGAGCATGTCATCGCGCACCTGACCAAGGACACCGCGCTGAACATGCGTCTGAAGATCGAGCGCGGCTTCGGCTACCAGTCCGCTGCTTCGCGTCGCCGCCCCGACGAAGAAACCCGCGCCATCGGCCGCCTGATGCTGGACGCCAGCTTCTCGCCCGTGCGTCGCGTGGCCTATGAAGTCGAAGCCGCGCGCGTCGAGCAGCGTACCGATCTCGACAAGCTGGTGCTGGACATCGAGACCAACGGCACGATCGACGCCGAGGAAGCGGTGCGCACCGCCGCCGACATCCTGACCGATCAGCTGTCGGTCTTCGGCGACTTCACCCACCGCGACCGTGGCGCGGCCAAGCCGGCCACCGCTGGCGTCGATCCGATCCTGCTGCGCCCGATCGACGATCTGGAGCTGACCGTGCGTTCGGCCAACTGCCTCAAGGCCGAGAGCATCTACTACGTCGGCGACCTGATCCAGAAGACCGAAGTCGAGCTGCTCAAGACCCCGAATCTCGGCAAGAAGTCGCTGACCGAGATCAAGGAAGTCCTGGCCCAGCGCGGTCTGTCGCTCGGCATGAAGCTCGAGAACTGGCCGCCGGCCGGCATCGCCGCACACGGCATGCTGGGCTGAGATCCATACGCTTCGTAGGAGCGGCGTGAGCCGCGACACTTTCAACCTGGCTGTGTTCGCGGCTGAAGCCGCTCCTACATGGCCGCCGCGATACGTTCCATAGGAATCACGACCATGCGCCACCAGAAATCCGGACGCAAATTCAGCCGTACCAGCAGCCACCGCGAAGCGATGTTCCGCAACATGGCGGCCTCGCTGATCAAGCACGGCCTGATCCGCACCACCTTGCCCAAGGCCAAGGAGCTGCGCCGCGTTGCCGAGCCGCTGATCACCCTGTCCAAGACCGACGGCGTCGCCAACCGCCGCCTTGCCTTTGCGCGTCTGCGCGACAAGGAAGCAGTCGGTACGCTGTTCACCACCCTCGGCCCGCGCTACCGCGAGCGTCCGGGCGGCTACCTGCGCATCCTGAAGTGCGGTTTCCGCGATGGCGACAACGCTCCGATGGCCTACGTCGAGCTGGTCGACCGTCCCGAAGCCGCGGCCTGATCCAGGGCCTGGGCATGACGCCGGCCAGGCCGGCGTCGTGACCACCGATCGAAGCGAAGCGTCGCTTCCGCGGGGTTTCAGGCCATAGCCTGTGGATCACCTGTCGGCCTGTCGACGTGCAGCGGGTGGGTCCGCGGAATGGAAGAAGGTGGATCGCGGCAGCGGGTGGCCTGCATCCGCCGCCTGACCTGGCGCCTTGGGCGCCTCGGTCGATCCATCGGCACCACGGGCTCGCATCTCCCTCGACGGCAACATCGTGATATCGGGAACCCCGCTGTGGGATCCCAGTCGAAACCCCGGCGCTGCCGGGGTTTTTTGTGGCTCCGGCAGCGGGTATGCTGCGATGCAGCAGGTTCGCTTTCCCTCGACCTGAAGACTCGACATGACCCTCAATCCGCTCCGTTGGTCCTTCCGCGCCCAGGCGCTGTTCGGTTTCGCGCTGTGCGCGGGCCTGATCGGGTTCGCCCTGTTCTCCCAGAGCTACTGGGAGCTCAAGCCCTGTCCGCTGTGCATCTTCCAGCGCATCGCGTTCGCGGCGCTGGGGCTGGTGTTCCTGCTGGCGGGGCTGCATGCGCCGCGGTCGTCGATCGGGCAGCGGATCTACGGTGTGCTGGCGCTGGTCGCCGCGGGTGTGGGCGCCGGCATCGCCGGCCGTCATGTCTGGCTGACCACGCTGCCCCCCGACAAGGTGCCGGCCTGCGGGCCGCCGCTGGAATTCATGATGGAGGTCAACCCCTTGACCGACGTCATCCGCAGCGTGCTCACCGGCTCGGGTGAGTGTGCCAAGATCGACTGGACGTTCCTGGGCCTGTCGATGCCGGCCTGGGCCCTCGTCTGGTATGTCGCCCTGGGCCTGTTCGCCCTGATCATCGCTTTCAAGCCGCGCCCCGCGGCCCCCTGAGGAACCGGAGTGTCCCCATGAACCGCCACGACCTGTTGCACGCCGTCCCCGCGCCCGCCGCCGATTGGCAGCCCGCGAGCTGGCGTCGATACCCGGCACTGCAGCAGCCGCAGTATCCGGACGCGGCGGCGCTGGACGCGGTGGTGGACGAGCTTCACGCCCTCCCGCCGCTGGTGACCTCGCGCGAAGTCCTCAGCCTCAGGCAGCAGCTCGCCGATGCGCAGGAAGGCAAGCGCTTCCTGCTGCAGGGTGGCGACTGCGCCGAGAGCTTCGTCGACTGCACGCCGGAGGTCATCTCCAACCGGCTCAAGGTGCTGCTGCAGATGAGCCTGGTGCTGGTGCATGGCCTGCGCCTGCCGGTGGTGCGGGTGGGCCGGTTCGCCGGGCAGTACGCCAAGCCGCGTTCTTCCGACAACGAGACCCGCGGCGATGTCACGCTGCCGTGCTATCGCGGCGACATCGTCAACGCGCCGGAGTTCACCGCCGAGGCGCGCGTGCCCGACCCGCGGCGCATGGTCAAGGCGCATGCGCGTTCGGCGATGACCATGAACTTCGTGCGTTCGCTGATCGACGGCGGCTTCGCCGACCTGCATCACCCGGAATACTGGAACCTCGGCTGGGTGGGCCATTCGCCGCATGCGGCCGAATACCAGCGCATGGTCGAAGGCATCGGTGATGCGGTGCGCTTCATGGAAACCCTGGCCGGGCAGGCCATCCACACCCTGCGCAGCGTCGAGTTCTTCACCTCGCACGAAGCGCTGCTGTTGCCCTACGAGCAGGCGGTCACCCGTCAGGTGCCGCGGCAGAGCGGCTGGTTCAATCTGGGCACGCATTACCCCTGGATCGGCATGCGCACCGCGGCGCTGGATGGCGCGCACGTCGAATACTTCCGCGGCATCCGCAACCCGGTGTCGCTGAAGGTCGGGCCGTCGGTCACGCCGGACCAACTGATGCGGGTGATCGACGCGCTCAATCCGCACGACGAACCCGGCCGCCTGAGCCTGATTCACCGCATGGGCGCGGCGCAGATCGCCGACAAGCTGCCGCCGCTGCTGGAGGTGGTGCGTCGCGAAGGCCGGCGCGTGCTGTGGGTCAGCGACCCGATGCACGGCAACACCGAGTCGACCAGCAACGGATACAAGACCCGCCGTTTCGACAATATCCGCAGCGAAGTCGAGCAGGCCTTCGATCTGCACGCCGCCGCCGGCACGCGCCTGGGCGGTGTGCATCTGGAGCTGACCGGCGAGGATGTGACCGAGTGCACCGGCGGTGCGCGCGATCTCACCGATACCGATCTCGAACGCGCCTACCGCAGCAATGTCGACCCGCGCCTCAACTACGAGCAGGCGCTGGAGATCACCATGCTGATCGTGCGCAAGCGCGCGCAGGTGCAGGCGCCGGCGTCACTCTGACGTCTTGCGTTCCACCGTGATCGAGTTACGACACTGCCCCCGGTTTCGGGGGCAGCGTCTTGATGGGGCCCGGGTTTCAGGTTCCCGTCGGCCGCCTTCCTGGGATCACTCGCCCTGCGCCTGCGAATAGCCGCGCGCGCCGTCGAAGGTGTACAGGTGCTCGGTCTTGATCGCATCGAACCCGGCCTCGGCCACGCGCAGCAGCAGGCGTGCCACCGCGGCCGGTTTGAGCGCGCCGTCGCCGGCCACGGTGAAGCGGCAGCGCCAGTGGTCGGTGCGCAGGGTCTGCGGGTTGCCCTGCGGGTAGACCTTCACGCCGCGGTTCGTGATCAGCGCAAGGCGCAGCTCCGGCCCGGCCAGCCGCTCCAGCGCGGGGCCGAGGCGGTCGGGGTCGCGGCCGTCGACGTCCCAGTCTAGGAACACGTCGACGCCGACCAGCGCCTTGCGCGCCTTCGCGCGCGGCGCGCAGGCGTTGGCCGGCGCGGCGGCGAGTTGCGAGGGCTGCGACGCATCGCCCAGGTGGCCGGCTTCCCCCGGCTCGGGATACTCGACCGCCGCCATCTGCTGCGGGCGCCGGCCCAGGCGTGCGATCACCGCTTCGGCGAAGGCGCGGGTGCCCACGCGTTCGCGGCTGTTGCCTTCGCGGAAGATGTCGCCGGTATGCACGCCGTCCTCCAGCGCGCACAGCCAGGCATTGTGGATATCGGTGGCCGGTTTGGTGCGGCCCAGATGCACCAGCATCATCACCGCCGACAGCAGCAGACCGGAGGGGTTGGCGATGTCTTTGCCCGCGATGTCCGGCGCCGAGCCGTGCACCGCCTCGAACATCGCGCAGCCCTGGCCGATGTTGCTGGAGCCGGCCAGGCCGATCGAACCGGCCACTTCCGCGGCCACGTCCGAGAGGATGTCGCCGTAGAGATTGGGCGTGACCACCACGTCGAAATCGGTGGGCCGGCTGGCGATGCGCGCGGTGCCGATGTCGATGATCATGTGCTCGCTGCGGATCTCCGGGTACTCCTTCGCGATCTCGTCGAACACCCGATGGAACAGGCCGTCGGTGAGCTTCATGATGTTGTCCTTGCTCATGCAGGTGACCTTCTTCCGCCCGTGCGCGCGGGCGTACTCGAAGGCGTAGCGCACGATCCGCTCGCAGCCGGGGCGGGTGATGAGCTTCAGGCACTGCACCACTTCCTCGGTCTGGCGGTGCTCGATGCCGGCGTAGGTGTCTTCCTCGTTTTCGCGCACGATCACCACGTCCATGGACGGGTGCAGGGCGGTCACGAACGGGTGGTAGGACACGCAGGGCCGCAGGTTGGCGTACAGGCCGAGCGTTTTGCGCAGGGTCACGTTGACCGACTTGTAGCCGCCGCCCTGCGGGGTGGTGATCGGGCCCTTGAGCAGCACCTTGTGTATGTCGATGGCCTGCCAGGTGTCCTCGCCGATGCCGGAGGACAGGCCGCTCTCATAGGCCTTCAGCCCGACCGTGACCCGATGGAAATCCAGGGCCGGGTCCGCCGCGCGCAGCACCGCCAGCGTCGCGTCCATGATCTCCGGGCCGATGCCGTCGCCAGCGGCCACGGGGATGGTGCGGGCGGGGAGCTGTGCGGGGGCATAGGCAGCCTGGGAGGCGGCGGCCTGGGTGGCACTCGCTTGGGTGGCGCGGGGCACCGGCTTGAGCATGGCGTTCATTTCACGACTCCAATTACATGAAATTATTGTCATGTATTATTTGTCGGTAGAATGCCGCGGTCAAGCCCCCAGACGACAACCCCAGCCCCGGCCATGAATGCCAGCTCCTCTCCCGCTTGGACCTTCCTCAGCAATCACACCCACGTGCTGGTCTGTCTGGCCGGGGAGGACGACCCGACCGTCCGCGACATCGCCCGGCGCGTGGGGATCACCGAGCGGGCAGTCCTGCGGATCGTCGCCGAGCTGGAACAGGGTGGGGTGCTCACTCGCGAACGCGACGGCCGCCGCAACCGGTATCGCATCGACCCTGCGGTGCATCTGCGCCATCCGCTGGAAGCGCATTGCCGAATCGGCGAATTGCTCCAGCTCGTGCTCGCCAGGCCGCCCGCCGCCTGAAGCCGCCAGCGGCGTGGTCACCGCCGCTGGCATGCCGCCGTGGTTTCGCTGAATGCCTGCTGACCGCGGCATGGGTCGGGGTACCCGGTCCGGGCCCGGAATCCGCTTGCTTGATGAGGGTGTCATGTCGGCACGGCAGGCTGTGCAGCCGGTGGCGGTCCGAGGATCGATCTCCGGCGGCCGGCAGGGCGGTCGGATCGTCCAACTGGAGCGCGGTGGGGCGGGTCGCGCTCCTTACCATACTCATGCGTATCGATGGGTGCGGTAGTCCGCGGAAAAGCAAATCCGACACCTCGCGCTTCAGTGTCTTGGCGGCTTGGGCTATATTGATCAACCGCTGAACGAATCGCGGTCCGGTCTTCGTGGGGGAGGCCGGCAGTGCAGGAACACCAGTCTTTCAGGGCAGCAGTTCAGGATGAGTACCAAGATGAGAGTGGCGCCACGGGCGCGATCGGTCGTCGCCGTTTCGTCGAACGCCGACGCAGCAGCACGCCTGTTCTGTTTTCCTTTCGCAGGCGGCGGCGCGTCGGTCTTCCGGAAGTGGGCGCCGCATATCGCCTCCGACATCGAACTGCTCGCCATCCAGTTGCCCGGTCGCGAATCGCGCATCGCGGAAACACCGTTCACGAATCTTCGCGACATCTGCTCGACGCTCGCCGCGGACATCGCACCGCTGCTCGATCGTCCCTACGCGTTCTACGGGCACAGTCTCGGCTCGCTCGTCGCGTTCTCGCTGGCGCGCGAATTGCGCAGCATCGGCGCGCCGCTGCCGATGCATCTGTTCCTGTCCGGGCGTCGCGCGCCGCATCTGCCCAGCGGCCGTCGTCCGCTCTACGACCTGCCGCGCGATGAACTGTTGCTCGAGCTGGATCGTCTGGAAGGCACGCCACGCGCCGTGCTCGAAAACGAAGAGCTGCTCGAACTGTTCATGCCGCTGCTGCGCGCCGATTTCCAGGTCAACGAAACCTACGAGCACGCGGCGCTGCCGCCGCTGCCGCTCAGCGCGAGCGTGATGGGCGGGCTCGCCGACGAGGCCGCGGACCGCAGTCAGCTCGAAGCCTGGCAGGAGCACTTCGAAGGCAAGATCAATGTGTCGATGTTCCCTGGCGGGCATTTCTACATCGACGATGCGCTGCCCGTGATCGGCGGACGTATTTCCGCATGCATGGCGCAGCTGCTGAGACCCAGAGCCGCACAATTCGCATGAGGCGGCTCGAAACAGGACGCGGAGTGTCGCCGGGCCTCGGCGCGCGATGCGGTTGTCGAATCCATGGGAAAGAACCAATGCACCATTTCGTGACACCACGTTAGCCCTTTGTGCCCGCTCAGGCGTCTCCAGCGACGCGTGGGCCTGTTGTCGTGTTTCGGCACGACGGTGGCAAAGGGCCTGAAACGTCGACGCAGGACGCGTCAAGAGGTGTCGCTCGGGGAGGTTGTACAGGAAGCGGCAGGAACGCGTTCTAGCAAGTCAAGGTGATCAGGAGGCGGTGAGGGGCCATGCTCGATTCTTTTTCTCCCGGCGACGAGCCGGTGCCCGGAAGCGTGGGTGCGTTCGACAGCCTCGTCGCGCTGGGTCGCTATCGTGCGCGTGCCTGTGCCGACGATGTCGCCTTCGTCTTTCTCAAGGACGGTGAAACCCCTCAGGGCGAGCTGACCTATGCCGCGCTCGACCTGCGCGCGCGCGCGATCGGCGCATGGCTGCAGGCGCGCGGCGCACGCGGGGAGCGCGTGGTTCTGCTTTACCCCTCGGGGCTCGAATTCGTCGCCGCGTTCATGGGCTGCCTGTATGCGGGCGCGCAGGCGGTGCCGGTCTACACGCCGCAGGCGCGCGATGAACACTGGCAGCGGCTGGATGCGCTCGCCGCCGATGCCGGTGCCCGCTTCCTGCTGACCACCTCCGAGATGCGCGGCAGCGTGACCGAGCGCGTCGCCGCGGCGGCCTGCCTGTCGCAGCTGGAGCAGTGCATCACCGACCAGGTGGCCGATGCGGATGCCGCGCTGTGGCGCGACCCGGGCGCGGGCCTGGGCGACATCGCATTCCTGCAGTACACCTCCGGCTCGACCGGCACGCCGAAGGGCGTGATGGTCAGCCACGGCAATCTGCTGCACAACCAGATGCTGATGCACACCGCGTTCGGAAACGACCGCGACAGCGTGTTCGTGTCCTGGTTGCCGCTGTTCCATGACATGGGCCTGATCGGCAACGTGCTGCACACCCTCTATCTGGGCGCGCGCTGCTATCTGATGGCGCCGGTCGCCTTCCTGCAGCAGCCCGTGCGCTGGCTGCGCGCGATCTCGACGTATCGCGGCACCTCGAGCTTCGCGCCGAATTTCGCCTACGAACTGTGCGCACGCCGGGTCACGCCCGAACAGGTCGCGGATCTCGATCTGTCCTCGTGGACGTTCGCACTCAACGGTGCGGAGCCGGTGCGCGCCGAGACGCTGCGTCGTTTCAGCGAGGCCTTCGCCGGCTGCGGGTTCTCGCCGCGTGCGCATTACCCCGGCTACGGCCTCGCCGAAGGCACGCTGTTCGTCAGCGGCGGCGAGCGCGGCGAGGGTGCGCGGGTCATGGAATTTGACGCATCGGCGCTGGAGGCGCATCGGGCCGAACCGGTTGCCGAAGGGCAGGGCCTGGCGCTGGTCGCGTCGGGCCGGGTCTGGTGCGATCAGCGCATCCGCATCGTCGATGCGGCCGACGGCCGCGTCTGCGAGGACGGCAGGATCGGCGAAATCCTCATCGCCAGCCCGAGCGTCGCGCTCGGCTATCGCGAAAAGCCCGAGGCCAGCGCGGAGACCTTCGCGGCGCGGGTCGACGGCGAGCCCGGGACGTGGCTGCGCACCGGCGATCTCGGCTTCGTCCTGGACGGTCACCTGTTCGTCACCGGGCGCCTGAAGGAGTTGATCATCGTCCGCGGCCGCAATCTCTATCCGCAGGACGTGGAAGCGACCGTGCAGGCGTCCTGGGAGGGCTTCCGCAGCGGTGGCGGTGCGGCGTTCTCGGTGGAGGTCGACGGCGAGGAACGGCTGGTGGTGGTGCAGGAAGTCGAACGCACCTTCCTGCGTCGGCTCGATGCCCATGCGGTCGAAACCGCGGTGCGGCGCGCGGTCGCGGAGGTGCACGAGGTCCAGCTGCATGCGCTTGTGCTGATCCGGCCGGCGACGCTGTCCAAGACCTCCAGCGGCAAGATCCAGCGTCGGCGCTCGCAGCAGGAGTATCTGCAGGGCAAGCTCGACAGCCTGCATGACGGCAGCGCCCAGGCGCCGGCCGCGCAATCGGCATCGGCACTGCCGGAGGATCTGGCGCCCTCGGCGCTGGCGATCCTGCCGGCGCTGCGCGCGATCGCGGCGCAGACGCTGCGCATCGAACCCGAGCAGGTGCCGTACGATGCCGCGCTCGTCGGTCTGGGCATGGATTCGCTGTCGCTGGTGGAATTCGCGTACGCGGTGGAGCGCGCGCACGGTGTGCCCCTGCCGCTGGACATGCTGTTCGACGGCGCCAGCCTGAAGACGGTGGCGGCCGCAGTCGCCGACGCAGCCGGCACCGAGACCCGGGCCGGGGCGGTCGCGATGGACGAGGGCGCGTCTTCGCCGCTCTCCGCGAATCAGCAGTCGCTGTGGTTCCTGCGTACCCTGCAGCCTGCGAGTCACGCCTACAACGTGTGGTTGCCGCTGCGTCTGCGCGAGGTACCGGATGCGGCGCGTCTGCGCGATGCGGTGCTGCGCCTGGTCGAGCGTCATCCGATCCTGCGCTGCCGGTTCTTCGAGAGCACGGACGGCCCCCTGCAGCAGGTGCTCGCGGTGTCGCCGCACGCATTCGCGCAGTTCGACCATGCCGATTCCGCAGCATGCGATGCCGCGGTGCGCGCCTCGGCGATCGCACCGATCGATCTCGAGGGTGGCCTGCCGTTCCGCGTCGAGCTGCATCGCAGTGCGGATACGGCCGTGCTGCTGATGGTGGCGCACCACCTGTGCGTCGATCTGACGTCGATGCTGCGGCTCGCGACCGAGCTTGCGGCGCTGGATGCCGATCCGGAGCGCGTCGTTCCGGTCGCGGCGGCCGGATTCTTCGATCATGTGGCGGCCGAACGGCGCTATCTGGCCGAGCACGACGGTCGCGCTGCGCGCGATCGCGACTACTGGCGCGGCGCGCTGGGCCACGCGCTTCCGGTGCTCGACCTGCCCAGGCGCGGTGCACGACCGAAGCTGCAGTCCTTCGCCGGCGACAGTGTCGATTTCAGGCTGTCGGCGGAGGAGGGCGCCGCGATCGCCGCCCACGCGCGCGACACGGTCTCGACGCCGTTCAGCGTGCTGCTCGCGGCCTACGCGCTTGTGCTGCACCGCTACTGCCGGCAGGACGAGGTGGTGATCGGCGTGCCGGTGCTCGGCCGCGGCGGCAGCGCCTTTGCCGACAGCATCGGGTATTTCGTCAATACCGTGGCGCTGTCCTCGCGCCTGGAGGCCGATGCCGACGGCGTGCGTCCGTCGGATTTCGGCCAGCACCATGCGCGCCTGCGCCGCACCCTGTCGGAGGCGTTGGCGCATGCCGCGCTGCCGTTCGCGCATGTGGTCGAGTGCGTGCAGCCGCAGCGCGACGGCGGCATCCCGCCGCTGACGCAGACCTTGTTCAATCTGCACAAATCGCAGGATGCTCCCGAGCTCGCCCGCCTGATCCAGGCCCAGTCCGAGGCGCCTCTGCGGCTCGGCGACTGGGACGTGGCGCCGATGCCGCTGCCGCCGCAATCCAGCCAGCTGGACCTGTCGCTGAGTCTGGTGGAACAGGCCGACGGCAGTTACGACGCGCGGATCGACTATTGCACCGCGCTGTTCGACCGTCCGTCGATCGAACGGCTTGCAGGCAGTTTCCGTCGCCTGCTGCTGGCCGCGCTCGCGCAGCCGCGGGAGGGCCTGCGCCGGTTGCCGCTGCTCGATGCCGACGAGCGCGCGCGCATCGCGCTGGCCTGGAACGACACCGCCCGCGAGTGGGGCGGTTTCGCGTCGGTGGATGCGATGTTCTCCGCGTGCGCGCGCAGCGCGCCGGATGCGCCCGCACTGGTGCACGAGGGCCAGGTCACCACCTACGCCGAGCTGGACGCGCGATCCGACGCGATCGCCGCGGCGCTCGCCGCGCGCGGCGCCGGCCCCGAGACGGTCGTCGGCGTCAGCATGCGCCGTTCGGACCAGCTGGTGGCGGCGCTGCTCGGTGCGATGAAGGCCGGAGCGGCATACCTGCCGCTGGATCCCGGGCTGCCCGAGGCGCGGATCGCGGTGATGCGCGACATGGCGCGGCCGGTGGCGATCGTCTGCGACGACGACCGCGGCGGCTCCGCGCCTGCGGACGCGGTCGCCTTCTCCGACCTGCTGCGTGCCGGTGCGGGACAGACGCCGCCGCGGCGGGTCCACGCACCGACGCAGGCGGCCTACGTCATCTACACCTCCGGGTCGACCGGCCAGCCCAAGGGCGTGGTCAATACCCACGAGGGCCTGGCCAACCGCCTGTTGTGGATGCAGCGCGAATTCGCGCTGCAGCCGGGCCAGCGGACGATGCTCAAGACCGCCTACACCTTCGACGTGTCGGTGTGGGAATTCTTCTGGCCGCTGATGGTCGGCGCGACGATGGTGATCGCGCGTCACGAAGGCCATCGCGATGCCGGCTACATCCGCGATCTGATCCGCGACGCGCGCGTCGACTTGCTGCATTTCGTGCCGTCGATGCTGAAGGCCTTTCTGGACGAACCCGGTCTGGAGACGCTGGAGAGCCTGCGCCATATCGTCTGCAGCGGCGAGGAGCTCACGGTCGATCTGCAGAATCGCTGTTTCGCGAGCATGCCCTGGGTCCGGATCGCGAATCTCTACGGCCCCACCGAGGCCGCGATCGATGTCAGCGTCTGGCAGTGCCGTGCCGATGCGCAGGCCTTGCGCGTGCCGATCGGCCTGCCGATCGACAATCTGCGCCTGTACGTGCTGGACGAGGAGTTCGAGCCGGTCCCGGTCGGCGTGGCCGGTGAGCTGTACATCGGCGGCATCGGGCTTGCGCGCGGCTACATCGCGCGGCCCGACCTCACGGCGGAGCGTTTCGTGCCGGCGCCCGTCGGCGGCGTCCCGGGCGAGCGGCTGTACCGCACCGGCGATCTCGCCTGTCATCGCGAGGACGGCGCGATCGATTTTCTCGGCCGCCTCGACCATCAGGTCAAGCTGCGCGGTTTTCGCATCGAGCTGGGCGAAATCGATGCCCAGGCGCGACGCTGCCCGGGCGTGGGCGAATCGCTCACCCTGCTCGGGCGTCGGCCCAATGGCGACGGTTACCTGCTGACCTATGTCATCGCCGAACCCGGCAGCGACCACGCGGCGCTTGCCTCCGCGCTGCGCGGGCATCTGTCTGCGGCACTGCCGGCCTACATGGTGCCCGAGGCGATCGTCGCGCTCGATGCGTTCCCGCTGAACGCCAGCGGCAAGGTGGACCGCAAGGCACTGCCCGCGCCGACGCTGGCCGCCGCTTCGGCAGACGATGGTCTGCCGGATCGGCCGGCCACCGCCACCGAGCAGGCTCTGCAGGGATTTCTCTGCGAGTTGCTGGGCCTGCCCTCAGTGCCGGTCCGCGGCCATTTCTTCGAGCTGGGCGGGCATTCGCTGCTCGCGACCCGGCTGTGCGCGCGCATCCGCGCCGCGTTCGCGGTGGAGATCGGCGTCGCCGAGGTGTTGTTGCACCCGGTCGTGGCGGATCTGGCCGCGCTGATCGATGCCCGTCGCGGTGAAGCGGTCGAGGGTGGCCAGGCGGACAGCGATGCCGACAGCGATGCGGCTGACGATGGCGATGCGCGCGGCTTGTCCGCGGCGCAGCGGCGCATGTGGTTCATCGAGCAGCTGGAAGGCGCGAGCGCCGCGTACACCATGCCGCTCACCGTGCATCTGGAGGGCGTCCACGACACCGCCGACCTGGTCGATGCGGTGGCCGCGACCTTGCGTGCGCATCCCGAGCTGCGCTGCCGCCATGTCGCGGGTGCCGACGGCGAACCGGTGCGCGAGTATCTGCCGCTCGATGCGCTGAAGGATGCGATCCAGGTCGACGTGCTCGACCTGTCCGCCTGCGATCCCGCGGAACGCGATGCCGCGTTGCAGCGGCATCTGCAGGCGCTGGCCCGCACCGTGTTCGTGCTGGCGCAGGGGCCGCTGTGCCGCGCCGACATCGTGGTGCGCGGCGAGGGTGCGCATACCCTGACCCTGCTGGTGCATCACATCGCCGCCGACGGCGCCTCGCTGTCGCTGCTGATGCGGCAGATCGCCGCGGCGCTGGGCGGTGCCGTGGCCGATGTTGCCGATGCCGCGCAGGGCTACGCGAGGCATTGCCGTCGGCAGGCGCGGATGCAGCGCGAGGGGCGCTGGCGCCCGCAGCTGGCGTTCTGGGCCGAGCACCTGGCCGGCATGCCGCCGCTGCTCGAACTGCCGAGCGATTTCGCCAGGCCGCCGATCGCCGGCCGCGACGGCGGTGTGGTCCGGCGCAGGCTCGCTGCCGCCACGGCGACGTCGGTGGAGCGCATGGCCGCCGCGTGCGGCGCGACCGCGTTCATGGTGTGTGCGGCGGCATATCAGACGCTGCTGGCCCGCTATTCGGGCGCCGACGACGTGTTCGTCGGCACTGCGGTGTCCACCCGCGGCCACGCCGCGGAGGACGATGTGGTCGGCCTGTTCGTCAACACCCTGGTGCTGCGCACCCCGGTCGCGCAGGACGAGAGTTTCCGCGCGCATCTGCAGCGCGTGCGCGAGACCTGCCTGTCCGCCTACGCGCATGCCGATGTGCCTTTCGACGATGTGGTGGATGCCGTGCGTCCTGCGCGGTCGATGAGCCATGCGCCGCTGGTGCAGGCGATGATCACCATGCAGCCGGACGTGCTCGCCGACTGCCGCTGGCCGGCCGGCCTGCATGCGCGCTGGGAGCCGCTGCATACCGGCACCGCCAAGTTCGATCTGAATCTGCTGATCACCAACGGCAGCGACGGCCTGCTGCTGGAGCTCGAATATCGGCGCGACCTGTTCCGGCCCGAATCCGCCGCTGCGATGCTGGCGCAGTTCGCGCAGCTGCTGGAGGCCGCTGCGGCCGCACCGGACACCGCGCTCGCAGCCCTGCCGATGCAATCGCCCGAGGACGCCGCGGCGGCCATCGCCGAGGCCCTGCACGCGCATCGCGCGCTGCCCGCAGGCGCCTGCCTGCACGACCGCTTCAGCGATGTCGCGATGCGCCAAGCCGATGCGGTGGCGGTCTCCTGCGCCGGCGAGGCCTTGTCGTATGCCGCGCTGGAGCGGCGCGCCAACCGGCTCGCGCACCACCTGCGCGCGCTGGGCGTCGGCCCGGAAGTGCGCGTCGGCCTGTGTACGGAGCGTTCGCTCGGGATGATCGTCGGTCTGCTGGCGGTGCTCAAGGCCGGCGGCGCGTACGTGCCGCTGGATCCGCACGCTCCGGCCGATCGCCTGCAGTACATGGCCGCCGACGCCGGCCTGCGCCATGTGCTGGGCGACGCCGCGCATGCTCCGCTGTTCGCCGACGCTGCGGCCGACTATCTCGCGCTCGAGACCATCGACGACGCGGGCTTGCCCGATACCGCGCCGGTGTCCGGCGCTACGCCCGACCATGCGGCCTATGTGATCTACACCTCCGGTTCCACCGGCCGGCCGAAGGGCGTGGTGGTCACCCACGCCAACGTGATCCGACTGTTCGCCGCCGCCGATCGCGAATTCGCATTCGGCGCCGACGATGTCTGGAGCCTGTTCCACTCCTACGCCTTCGATTTCTCGGTCTGGGAAATCTGGGGCGCGCTGCTGTACGGCGGGCGCCTTGCGGTGGTGCCGTATCTGGTCAGCCGTTCGCCGGAGGAGTTCGTCGAGTTCGTCGAACGCGAAGGCGTCACCGTGCTCAACCAGACGCCGACCGCGTTCCTGCAGTTCATCGCTGCCGAACGCATGCGCGCGCCGATGGCGCCGATGCCGCTGCGTCATGTCGTGTTCGGCGGAGAGAAACTCAACGTCCAGGCGCTGGCGCCGTGGTTCGAGCGTTATCCGCAGGCGCCGCGCCTGGTCAACATGTACGGCATCACCGAAACCACGGTGCATGTGACCTTCCGCGCGCTGTCGGCGGCGGATACGCGCGGCCACGCCAGCGTGATCGGCGCGGGTCTGGCCGATCTGCGGCTGTACGTGCTGGATGCGGCGATGCGGCCGCAGGCGCCGGGAGTGCCGGGTGAACTGTTCGTGGCCGGTGCCGGCCTGGCGCGCGGTTATCTCGGCCGCCCGGAGCTCACCGCCGAGCGGTTCCCGCCCGACCCGTTCTGCGCCGAGCCGGGCGCGCGCATGTATCGCACCGGCGATCTGGTGCGCCGCGCGCTCGATGGCGACATCCACTACATCGGCCGCATCGACCAGCAGGTCAAGATCCGCGGGTTCCGCATCGAGCTGGGTGAGATCGAGGCCGCGTGCACCGACGTCGCCGGCATCGCGCAGGCGGTGGTGCGGGTAGGCGCGCGCGACGCGCTGGTGGCCTACGTCGTGCCGGAGCCCGGGGCCAGCGTGCGTCCGCCGGAGATTCAGGCGCAGCTGCGCAGTCGCCTGCCGGACTACATGGTGCCGAGCCAGTGGGTCGTGCTCGATGCCGTGCCGTTGACCGGCAACGGCAAGATCGATGTGCGCCGCCTGCCCGAACCGGACGCGCAAGACGCCGAGGCGGCGCAGGGCGAAGGCCGCGCCGCGCGCGACCCCGCCGAGCAGATGGTGCTGCAGTCCTGGTCTTCGCTGCTGGAGCGCGAGCTGGCCGATGTCGACGCGAATTTCTTCGCCGTTGGCGGCAATTCCCTGCTCGCGACGCGCGCGGTGGCCCAGGCCCAGCGCCTGTTCGGCACGCGGCTCGCGGTGCGCGACCTGTTCGATCATCCGACGCCGGCGGAATTCGCCGCCTGCGTGCGCGCCCGCCTCGCCGGACGCGACCTCGCCGCGCCGCTGCTCTCGCCCGCGCCCGCCGCCGCATCCCATCCGGTCTCGCACGCCCAGGAGCGGCTGTGGTTCCTGGATCGGCTCGATCCGGGCAACACCGTCTACACCATGCCCGGCGCCTTCCGCATTCGCGGTGCGCTCGATACCGACCGTTTCGCGCAGGCGCTGTCGTCCGTGGTGGCTCGGCACGAGGCGCTGCGCACGCGTTTCCTGCTCGAGGACGGCGAGGTGCGTCAGGTGCCGATGCCCGCGATGCCGGTCGAGGTGCAGGTGCAGGACCTGTCTGCCCTGGCCCCCGCCGCACGCGAGGCCGCGGTCGCCGAGCTGATCGCCGCCAACGCCGCGCATGTCTTCGATCTCGCCGCCGGCGGGCTGCTGCGCTGCGCGCTGGCGCGGGTCGAGGCCGATGCCTGGCTGTTGCTGCTCAACATCCACCACATCGTGTTCGACGGCGTCTCGCTGTCGATTCTCGCGCGCGAGCTGGCCCAGGCCTATGCGGGCGACACGCCGGCGGCGCCTGAGCTGCAGTTCAAGGATTACGCGCACTGGCTGCATGGCGACGGACGGGCCGATCTCGAGCGGCAGCTGGACATCTGGGTGGAGCGTCTGCGCGGCGCGCCGCCGGTGCTGGAACTGCCCTGCGCGCGGCAGCGCCCCGCGCAGCAGTCGTTCCGTGGCGAGGTGCTGCACGCGGCCGTGCCGGAGGCTGTCGTCGCCCGCCTGCGTGCGGTCTGTCGCGAGCGCGAGTGCACCCCGTACGTGCTGCTGATGGCCTGCTATGCGCTGCTGCTCTCGCGCTATTCGGGCCAGAGCGAGCTGGTGGTCGGCACGCCGGTCGCCAACCGCAGCCTGGCGCAGACCGAGTCGATGATCGGTTTCTTCGCCAACACCCTGCCGCTGCGCCTGCGCATCGACCCGGCGGGCACGGTCGGCGGGCTGATCGATGCGGTGCGCGGCGAACTCATCGGTGCGCTGGCGCATCAGGACGTGCCGTTCGGCCGTCTGGTCGAAGCCCTGCAGCCGCAGCGCGCCACCAGCCACAGCCCGGTGTTCCAGGTGATGTTCGTGATGCAGGGAGGCGACGAGGAAGCGCTGTCGCTGCCTGGGCTGGAGGTCGAGGAAATCGCGGTCGCCGAACGTCCGGCCAAGTACGACATCACCCTCGCGGCGAGAGAGCGCGACGGTGGGGTCGGCCTGAGTCTGGAATACGCCGCGGACCTGTTCGATGTGGACGCGATGCGCCAGTTCTGCGCGCATTACCTGCATCTGCTGGAGGCGATGCTCGCCGACGGCGCGACCCGTCTGGATACGCTCGACATGCTCGGCGAAGAAGGCCTTGCGCGCCTGGTCGCGGCTGCCGCGGCCGACACCGGCCTGCCGCCGTCGGCCACGGACACCCTGCATGGCCGCTTCCTGGAGCAGGCCGCGCGCACGCCCGAAGCGGTGGCGCTGGTCGCCGCCGATGCGACACTCACCTACGACGCGCTGCGCCAGCGGGTGCTGCGTCGCGCGCACACGCTGCACGCGCAGGGCGTGCGCACGGGCGATCTGGTCGGCGTGTGCCTGCCGCGCGGCGCCGAACTGCTGGTGTCGCTGCTCGCCGCGCAGTGCGTCGGTGCGGCCTACGTGCCGCTGGACCCGCTGTACCCGCAGGCACGTCTGCAGGGCATCCTCGAAGACGCGCAGCCGCGGCTGTGCATCGTCGATGCCGACACCGTCGCGCTGCTCGGCGATGCGGCCACGCAGTCGCTGCGGGTCGATCACGAGCACGTCGATCACGAGCACGCCGCGCCGCAGGGGCCTGTCGCCGGCGCGCTGCCGGACGTGCCTGCCGAAGCGCCGGCGTACCTGATCTACACCTCCGGCTCGACCGGTCGCCCGAAAGGCGTGGTCATCCGCCACCGCAACGCGATCGCGCTGCTCGACTGGGCGCAGCGCACGGTGGATGCGGAAGACCTCGCAGGCGTGTTCGCCTCGACCTCCGTGTGCTTCGATCTCTCGGTGTACGAGCTGTTCCTGCCGCTGAGCGTCGGCGGCACGGTGCTGCTGGCGGAGAGTGCGCTGGATCTGCCCGGGGTCGCGGCGCGCGCGCGGGTGACCCTGATCAACACGGTGCCCTCGGCGATCGATGCGGTGACCCGGCTCGGCCCCGTGCCGGACAGCGTGCGGGTGATCAATCTGGCCGGCGAACCGCTGACGCGGCCGCTGGTCGACCGCCTGCACGCGCAGTCGCCGCAGGTGCGCGTCTACAACCTCTACGGCCCGTCCGAGGACACCACGTACTCGACCGGCGCCTTGATCCCGCGCGGCGTCGCCGACAAACCCTCGATCGGGCACCCGATCGCCAACACCCGCGCCTACGTGCTCGACGAGGCGATGCGGCTGCAGCCGCCGGGCGTGCCCGGCGAGCTGTACCTGGGCGGCGAGGGCGTCGCCCTGGGCTATCTCGCCCGCCCCGATCTGACCGCCGAGAAGTTCGTCCCGGATCCGTTCGGCACACGCCCGGGCGCGCGCCTGTACCGGACCGGCGACACGGTGCGCGAAGCCGGGGACGGGGCGCTGGAGTTCATCGGGCGCGCCGATCACCAGGTCAAGGTCCGCGGCTTCCGCATCGAGCTCGGCGAGATCGAGCACCATCTCGGCCTGCAGCCGCAGGTCGGCCACGGTGCGGTGGTGGTGGTCGAACGCGACGACGACCGCGAACTGGTCGCCTGCGTCGCCGCCCGCGAGGGCGCCGTCGCCGATACCGCCGCCCTGCGCGCGGCGCTGGAGGCGCAGCTGCCCCGGCACATGGTGCCTGCGCGCTTCGAGTGGCTGCCGTCCCTGCCGCTCACGCCCAACGGCAAGATCGATCGCAAGGCGCTGGTCGCCGTCGCGGCCGCTGCCGCCGGCGGTGACGGCGACGATATCGCGCACGGCGAGCTGCGCGGCGAGACCGAACATGCGCTTGCGGAACTCTGGCGCGAGCTGCTGCCGCTGCAGCGCGTGGGCGGCGCCACCCATTTCTTCGACCAGGGCGGCCATTCGCTGCTGGTCGTGCGCCTGATCGCCAAGATCTCGGACCGGTTCGGGGTCACCCTGCCGATGCGCAAGGTCTTCGACCATCCCACGCTCTCGGCGCTGGCCGAGTGCATCGAGACCCAGACGTGGCTCGGGACCGCGGCCTCGCCCGCGGAGGACGAGACCGACCACCTGATCGATGAAGGAGTGCTCTGATGTCCATCGATTCGCTGCTGGCTGAACTCAAGCGACGCGGCATCCGCGTCTGGACCGAGGGCGGCGAGCTTCGCTACCGGGCGCCGCAGGGCGCATTCGACGACGCGCTGAAGGCGCAGGTCGTCGCGCAGAAGCCGGCGCTGATCCGCGCCATCGAGGGTGCCCGCGAGCGTGCCTCGGTCGCGCGCGAGCATCCGCTCACCGCGATCGCGCGCGAGGGCGCGCTGCCGCTGTCGTACGCGCAGGAGCGGCTGCTGTTCATGCAGTCGCTGGACGGCGAGAGCGCGGCCTACAACATGCCGCTGGCGTTCCGCATCCGCGGGCCGCTGGACGGCGACCGCCTGCGCGCGGCGCTGACCGCGCTGGCGCGACGCCAGGAAGCGCTGCGCATGCGCTTCCCGAAGACCGAGGGCGCCGGCGCGCTGGCGATCGACCCCGAACCTCGCCCGTTCCTGTGGATCGAGGACATCTCGCAGCTGGGCGATGAGGCGCGCGCGGCGCGCATCGACGAGCTGCTCCGCGCCTCGGCCGCGCATGCCTTCGATCTGACCGTGGACGCGCCGATCCACGCCGGCCTGGTCTGCCTCGGCGCGCAGGACCACCTGCTGCTGCTCACCCTGCACCACATCGTCGGCGACGGCTGGTCGCTGGGTGTGCTGCAGCGCGAACTCGGCGCGCTGTACGACGGCGGCGACGATGCGCTGCCGCCGCTGCAGGTGCAGTACGTGGACTATGCCGCCTGGCAGCGCGGCTGGCTGACCGGCAGCGCGGCGATCGCGCAGCAGATCGACTACTGGAAGCGACAGCTGGCGGGGCTGCCGCCGCTGCTGGCGCTGCCGACCGATCGCCCGCGGCCGCCGGTGCAGACCTACCACGGCCGGATCGAACGCTTCGCGATGGGGGGCGAGCGCATCGCGCGGCTCGAACGGCTCTGCCAGGCCCGCGGCGTCACCGCCTACATGGCGCTGCTGGCGGTGTTCCAGCTGCTGCTCGCGCGCTACTGCGGCAGCGAGGACATCGCTGTCGGCACCCCGGTCGCCAACCGCGCCGTGCGCGAGCTGGAGCCGCTGATCGGCTTCTTCACCAACACCCTGGTGCTGCGCTGCCGGGTCGAAGCCGGCATGTCGTTCGACGACCTGCTGGTCGCGGTGCGCGAGACCGTGCTCGCGGCGCAGGACCATCAGGACGTGCCTTTCGAGCAGATCGTCGAACAACTGCACCCGGCGCGCAGCCTGAGCTATTCGCCGCTGTTCCAGGTGATGTTCACCATGATCGAACGCGGTGCCGAGCGCCTGCGTTTCGCGGGGCTGGAGGTCGAGCCGCTCGCCATCGACGCCGACGTCGCCAAGTTCGATCTGACCCTCACCGTCGAGCGCCGCGGCGACGATGCCGACTTCGGCGTGGAGTACAACACCGACCTGTTCGATGCCGGGACCATGCGCGCACTGGGCCGGCATTACCTCAATCTGCTCGACGCCGTGCTGGCCACGCCCGAGCGCGCGTTGGCCGTGCTGCCGATGCTGGACGCGGACGAATCCCGGCGCATGATCGAGGCCTGGAACGACACCGCGCAGGCGCGTCAGGACGGCGGGCCGGTCACCGAGCAGTTCCGTGCGCGCGCGCTCGCGCAGCCGGAAGCGACCGCGCTGGTGATGGGCGCGCGGCGTCTGTCGTATCGCGAGACGCTGGCCGAAGTGGATGCGCTGGCCGCGCAGCTGCGTGCGCGCGGCATCGGCCCGGACGATCGCGTCGGCGTGCTGATGGAGCGCAGCCCGGAGATGGTGGTGGCGATGCTGGCCATCCTCGAAGCCGGCGCCGCCTACGTGCCGATCGATCCGGACTACCCGGTGGCGCGGCAGGCATTGGTGATCTCCGACGCGGGCCTGTCGCTGGTGATCACCCAGGCCGATCTGGTCGCGCTGGTCGAAGGCAATGCCCTGCAGGTGCCGACCCTGGTGCCGGGCAGTGCCGAGCACGCGGGTGTCATGCCCGCCGAGGTGCCGGCTGAGGTGAAGGGCGGAGCAGGTTCGCGCCCCGAGGACGCGCATCTCGCCTACATGATCTACACCTCGGGCTCCACCGGCACGCCCAAGGGCGTGATGGTGACCCACGGCAACGTGCGTGCGCTGCTGCAGGCGCTGGACCAGCGCCTGCTGACGGGCGATGCGGCGGGCGATGCGGCCGAGCGGCGGCAGGTGTGGCTGGCGGTCACCAGCATCTCGTTCGACATCTCGGTGCTGGAACTGCTGTGGACGCTCGCACGCGGCCATGAGGTGGTGCTGCAGCCGGAGCTGCCCGCGACCGATGTCGCGACCTCGCAGCGCCTGGCGCGGCTGTCGGGCGCGGTCAAGCCGCGCGAACTGGGCTTCAGCATCTTCTATTTCGCCTCGGACCAGAGCGCCGAGGGCGAGGATCGCTATCGCCTGCTGATGGAAGGCGCGCGCTTCGCCGACGCCAACGGGTTCGAGGCGGTCTGGGTACCCGAGCGTCACTTCCACGCCTTCGGCGGCCAGTATCCGAGCCCCTCCGTCGCCGCCGCCGCGGTCGCCGCCGTGACCCGCAACGTGCAGGTCCGCGCCGGCAGCGTGGTGCTGCCGCTGCACCATCCGGTGCGGGTGGTCGAAGAGTGGTCGATGATCGACAACCTCTCGCGCGGCCGCGTCGGCATCGCCTTCGCGTCGGGCTGGCACTTCAACGATTTCGTTTTCTTCCCCGACCATTACGAGCGCCGCCATCAGGTGCTGCGCGACAACCTCGACACGGTCCGCGCACTGTGGCGCGGCGAAAGCCGCGAATTCATCGCCGGCAACGGCGCGCCGGTGTCGATCCGCACCCGCCCGGACCCGGTGCAGCCGGAACTGCCGGTGTGGATCACCGCCGCCGCCAGCCCCGACACCTTCCGCTATGCCGGCAGCATCGGCGCCAATGTCCTGACCCATCTGCTGGGCCAGAGCCTGGACGAGCTGGCCGAGAAGATCGCGCTGTACCGGCGCACCCGCGCCGAGCACGGCCACGATCCCGAAGCCGGCCGGGTGACGCTGATGCTGCACACCTACGTCGGCGCCAGCCGCACCCAGGTCATCGACACCGTGCGCGAGCCGTTCAAGGCCTACCTGCGCAGTTCGGTCAACCTGCTGCGCCCGGTCGCCGAGGCCAACGGCATGGACCCGGATGTCGATCAGGAAGTGCTGGTGGAGGCCGGGTTCCAGCGGTATTTCGGCTCCAGCGCGCTGTTCGGCACCCCGGAAAGCTGCCTGCCGATGATCGCCGAGCTGGAGCGCATCGGCGTGGACGAGGCCGCCTGCCTGCTGGATTTCGGCATCGATCCGGACGTGGTCGTCGACGGCTTCGCCCATCTGAAGCGGCTGGCCGACCTCGCACGCGCCGAGCGCGCGCGTGACCGCATGCTCGCGCGTCGCGACTACCGCGCCCCGGAGGAGCTGATCGCCGCGCACGGGGTCAGCCACATGCAGTGCACGCCGTCGTTCCTGCGCCTGATGCTGGAACGCGAGGAGGGACGCGACGCGATCGGCCACCTGCAGGCGCTGCTGGTCGGCGGCGAAGCGCTGCCCGCTGCGCTGGCCGGTCAGATCGCCGAGCGGGTGCCGCTGCCGCTGAACATGTACGGCCCCACCGAGACCACGGTGTGGTCCGGCGCGACCCGGGTGACCGACGCCGCGCCGATGCTGGGCGACCCCTTCGCGAACGAACGCTTCTATCTGCTCGACCACAACCTGCAGCCGGTGCCGGTAGGCGTGCCCGGCGAGCTGTACATCGGCGGGCACGGCGTGACCCGCGGCTACTGGTCGCGTCCGTCGCTGACCGCGGAGCGCTTCCTGCCGGACGCGTTCGCGACGGAGCCGGGCGCGCGCATGTACCGCACCGGCGATGTCGCGCGCTGGCGCGAGGACGGGCGGATCGAGTTCATCGGCCGCGCCGATCACCAGGTGAAGTGGCGCGGTTTCCGTATCGAGATGGGCGAGATCGAGTCGGTGCTGGAATCCCACCCGCAGGTGCTGCAGGCGGTGGCGATGATCCGCCAGGACGGCAGCCAGCCGGCCCAGCTGGTGGCCTACGTCGCCGCGGCTCCGCAGACCCCGGCGCCGGATGAGGAATCGCTGCGCGAGGTCCTGCGCGGACGGCTGCCGGACTACATGCAGCCCGGCGCGATCGTGCGCGTGGAGAAGATGCCGCTGACCCCGAACGGGAAGATCGACCGCGCCGCACTGCCGGCACCGGTCGCGGCGGCGCGCGACGAGGCGTCCTACAGCTCGCCGCGCACCGAGATCGAGAAGACCGTGGCCGGGATCTGGAGCGAACTGCTCGGCCTGGAGCGGATCGGCCTGAACGACAACTTCTTCGAGCTGGGCGGACATTCCTTCCTGCTCGCGCAGATGCATCTGCGTCTGCGCGGGGTGGGCCGCCGCGAAGTGACCGTGATCGACCTGTTCCGCCACCCCACCATCGCCAGCCTCGCCACCTTCCTCGAAGACGGCGACGGCGGCTCGAAAGCGACCCAGATCCGCGACGAGACCCGGGAACGCAAATCCGCTGCGCAACGTCAGCGCGAACAGATGAAGGAGCGTCGCCGCAATGGTTGATCAGGACAATTCCGCACTGGAAGGCATCGCCATCATCGGCATGTCCGGGCGTTTCCCCGCCGCGGACAGCATGGATGCGCTGTGGCGCAACGTGCTGGCGCGCGCGGTCGGCGCGACCCCGGTCGACGACACCACGCTGCGCGAGGCCGGCATCGACCCGCGCGTGCTGGACGAGCCGAACTACGTCAAGGTGGCCTATGTCGTCGACGGCATCGACCGCTTCGACGCGGCGTTCTTCGGCTTCACCCCGCGCGAGGCCGAGACCATGGATCCGCAGCACCGCATGCTGCTGGAATGCTGCCATGAAGCGCTGGAAGACGCCGGCCACGCGCCGGAGCGTTACCCCGGCGCGATCGGCGTCTACGTCGGCGTCGGCACCCCGGCCTACATGATCCGCAACCTGCTGCCGCAGCCCGGACTCATCGAATCGGTCGGCGTGCTGCAGTTCTCGATCGGCAACGAGAAGAGCTTCGCCTCGACCAAGGTCTCGTACAAGCTCAATCTGCGCGGGCCCAGCGTGAATGTGGACACCGCGTGCTCGACCTCGCTGGTCGCGGTGCATCAGGCCTGCCAGAGCCTGCTGTCGTACGAGTGCGACATGGCGCTCTCCGGCGGCGTCAGCCTCAATGTCCCGGCCAGCGAAGGCTATTTCCACCACGAAGGCGGCATCGTCTCCTCCGATGGCCTGTGCCGGCCGTTCGACCACCGGGCCGAGGGCACGGTCAAGGGCGCCGGCGCCGGCATCGTGCTGCTCAAGCGGCTCGAGGACGCGGTCGCCGACGGCGACCACATCTACGCGGTGATCAAGGGCTCGGCGATCAACAACGACGGCGCGCAGAAAGTCGGTTACACCGCTTCCAGCGTCGACGGCCAGACTGCGGTCATCTCCCAGGCGCTGGGGCTGGCCGGCATCTGTCCGGGCACCATCGGCTACGTGGAAGCCCACGGCACCGGCACCCATCTCGGCGATCCGGTCGAGATCGCCGCGCTCACCGAAGCCTACGCCAGCGCCACCGACCGGCTGCAGTACTGCGCGGTCGGTTCGTTGAAGGCCAACATCGGCCATCTCGACATCGCCGCCGGCGTCGCCGGCCTGATGAAGGTCGCGCGTGCGCTGGAGGACGGCGTATTGCCGCCCAGCGCGAATTTCGAGGCGCCGAATCCGAACATCGACTTCGCATCGACGCCGTTCTACGTCACCGCCGAGAACCGGCCCTGGCCAGCCGAGCTGCCGGTGCGCCGCGCGGCGGTCAGTTCCTTCGGCATCGGCGGCACCAATGCGCATGCGGTGCTCGAACAGCCGCCGCCGCGGACCCGGACCACGCCGCCGCGCACGCAGCAGCTGCTGATCGTCAGCGGCAAGACCGCCGCCGCGGCAGATCGCGCCGCCGAGCGCCTGGCGCGCCACCTGGAAGCGCACGAGGACGTGGCGCTGGCCGATGCGGCCTACACGCTGCAGGTCGGACGCAGTCACTATGCGCACCGTCGCGCCCTGGTCTGCCACGACCGCGCCTCGGCCGTCGCCGGTCTGCGCGGCGATCACGGGCGGCTGAAGAAGTCGGGCCCGGTCCAGGGCCGGCCGCGGCTGATCTTCATGTTCCCGGGGCAGGGCGCGCAGTACGCCGGCATGTGCGCCGGGCTGTATCGCGAGCAGCCGGTGTTCCGCGACACCGTCGATCACTGCGCGCAGCTGCTGCGCGCGCACCTGGACTGCGATATCCGCGACGTGATCTTCGGCGAGGACGACAGCCGCCTGCGTCAGACCCGCTACACCCAGTCGGCCATCTTCACCGTCGAGTACGCGTTGAACGCGCTGCTGGGTGCCTGGGGCCTGGAGCCGGACATGGTGATCGGCCACAGCTTCGGCAAATACGTCGCCGCCTGCGTGGCCGGCGTGTTCTCGCTCGAGGACGCCCTGACCCTGGTCGCCCGTCGCGGCGCGCTGATCGATGCGCTGCCCGGCGGCACGATGATGGTGGTGCCGCTGCCCGAGGACGAGGCGATCGCGGCGCTGGAAGAGATCGGCGGCGAGTACGAACAGGCCGCGATCACCGTGGTCAACGGCCCGTCGCTGTGCGTCGCCGGCGGTCCGCTGGCGACGATGGAACGGCTGCGCAAGCATCTGCTGCCGCAGGTGGAATGCCACATCCTGCAGACCTCGCACGCCTTCCATTCGCCGATGATGGAGCCCGCGCTGCCCGCCTTCGAACGCGTGGTGGCCGGGATGCGCCTCTCGGCGCCGCGCATTCCGGTGCTGTGCAATCTGTCCGGGCGCATCCTGCGCGAAGAGGATGCGATCGACCCGAGGTTCTGGGTGCGGCACATGCGCGAGACCGTGCGTTTCTCGGACGGTCTTGCGAGCGCGATGGCGGGCGATCCGGCGGTGCTGCTGGAAGTGGGCCCGGGCACCACGCTGTCCACGCTGGCCAAGCAGCAGCCCGAGGCCGGACGCCACCAGATCGTCGCCTGCACCCGCCATCCGCGCGATGCGCATGACGATCTCGCGGTGCTGCTGCAGGCTGTCGGCCAACTGTGGCTGGCCGGCGTCGGGCCCGACTGGTCGCGCTTCAACGAGGACCAGACGCGCTGGCGCGTGCGCCTGCCGACCTACGCCTTCGACCGTCGCCGTCACTGGGTGGCCGCACCCGGCCAGGTCCTGTCGCCGGAGTCCGAAGAGGACGAGGCGCTCGGCACCGACGCCGACACCGGCTACATCGCGCCCCGCGACGAGCTGGAGACCATCATCGCCGGCGTCTGGCAGGAGCTGTTCGGGATCGCGCGGATCGGCGTGGACGACGACTTCTTCGAGCTCGGAGGCCATTCGCTGCTTGCGGCGCGGATCCTGGTCTGCATCGAGGAGCGCACCGGCGTGCGCCTGCCGATCGCGGCGCTGTTCGAGGCGCCGACCGTGGCCGGCCTGGCGCTGAAGGTGCTGGTGGCCCAGGTCGAATGCGCCGACGCTTCGCTGCTGGAAGACCTGCTGGCCGGGGTCGAGAACCTGCAGGCCCAACCGGCCTGATGTTGTTGCGATACGGAGCCCGGCGACGCCACGCGCGCCGCCGGGAACGGAATCGGACGGACACGTGTTTTTTTCATGAGATTGAACGATGACCACGCTCTCTGAACGCCTCGCCCGCCTCTCGCCCGAGCAACGCGCCGCACTGCTGAAGCAGTTGCGCCAGCAGCCGGGCATGGCCGAGCCGCAGCAGGAGCGGATCGCACGCGCGCCGCGCGACGCCGCCGCCTATCCGGTGACGCCCGCGCAGCAGCGCATGTGGCTGTTCCAGCAGATGGGCGAGAACGCCGCCTACAACATGTGCTCGGCGATCCGCATCGAGGGCGCGCTGAACCGCGCCGCGCTGGAGCAGGCCCTGTTCGCGCTGCAGGAGCGCCACGAGTCACTGCGCACCACCTTCGCGATGGATGGCCTCACCCTGACCCAGCGCATCGCCGCGCCGGCGCGCCAGCCGCTGGAGACGGTCGATCTGTCGACGCTGCCGCCGGAGGCGCGCGATGCCGAAGTCGCGTCGCGGACCCGTGCCCTGGCGGCGCGCGTGTTCGATCTGGAGCGCGGCCCGCTGTTCGAGGTCGGCCTGCTGCGGCTGGAGGAGGACCATCACGTCCTGCTCGCCAACATGCACCACATCATTTCCGACGGCTGGTCGATGACCGTGCTGATCGGCGAACTGAGCCGCCTGTACCAGGCCTTCGCCGAGGGTGGTTCCTCGCCGCTGGAGCCGCTTGCGGTGCAGTATCTGGATTACACCCTGTGGCAGCGCGACCGGCTCACCGCCGAGGTGGTGGATGGCCAGCTCCGCTACTGGCGGCGGGCGATGCGCGATGCGCCGCCGCTGCTGGACCTGGCCGGCGATCGCGACCGGCCTGCGGTGAAGACCTTCCGCGCCGCCACCGAGTTCTTCGTGCTCGGCGAAGGCCTGGCCGCCGAGGTCGCGCAGTACGCGCGCAGCCTCGGCGCCACGCCGTTCATCGTGCTCGCCGCTGCGGTCAAGGTGCTGCTGGCCGCGTGGAGCGGGCAGTCGGACATCGTGCTGGCCACGCCGGTCGCCAACCGCAATCGCCGCGAACTGGAAGGTGTGATCGGCTTTTTCGCCAACACCCTGCTGCTGCGCGACCGGATCGACCGCGACGAGACGTTCTCCGCGCTGGCCGCGCGGGTCAAGGCGTCCACGCTGGAGGCGTATTCCTACCAGGATGTGCCCTACGACCAGGTGGTCGAGGCGCTCAACCCGCCGCGCAGCACCGCGCATGCGCCGCTGGCGCAGGTGATGTTCGTGGTGCAGAACGTGCCCGACGGCAGTCTCGACCTCGGCGGCCTGCGCCTGAGCCCGATCGAGATCGGCCGCGAAGGCAGCGATTTCGACCTGATTCTCGAGCTGCAGCCCAAGGACGGCGGCTACCACGGCATCCTCACCTACAGCACCGATCTGTTCGATGCCGCCAGCATGCATGCGCTGATCGCCCAGTACGGCACGCTGCTGCAGACACTGCTCGCCGAGCCGCAGTCGCGCATCGCGAGCGCGCTGGCGCGACTGGCGCCGCCCGCGTGGCGGATGCCGGCGCCGGCCGCGGCTCCGCCCGCAGGCGGGACCGGGCACCCGTCCTGGCACGAGTCGATCGCGCTGCGTGCCGCCGGCGATGTCCGCATCGGCGATGGCGCGACCGAGCGTCCGCTGGAGGCGGTGCTCACCGATGCCGGAGCGCTCGGTGCGCGCCTGGCCCTGCTCGCGGTGCCCGGCAAGCCGGTCGCGATCGCGCTGCGCGATCCCGCCGATGCGGCGCTGGCGCTGCTGGCCTGCTGGCATGCCGGCCTGGTGCCCTGTCTGCTGGATGCCGATGCCTCCGACGCGGCGCTCGACACGCAGGCGGCGTCGGCCGGCGTCGTACTGCTGCTGGCCGATGCCGCGCGCCCTCTGCCGGGCGTGCCGAAGCAGATGACCTGGGCCGATGCCCGCGATGCGATCGGCAACGGTTCGATGATCCCGGCCTGGCGCCCCAATCCGGGCATGCCGGCGCTGCGCATCGTCGGCGACGACGGTGTCGTGGATGCCTCGCACGCCTGCTTCCGTCGCACGATCGACGCGCAGGCGCGGACGCTGCCGCTGGGCGACCAGGAGGCCGTGCTGCTGCTGCGCGCGCCGGTGGGCGCAGGCTTTGCGCGCGATCTGCTGTGGGCGCTGCACGGCGCGCGGCGGATCGGTTTTGCTGCGGACGCGGCTGCGGTGTCGGCGCAATGGGCCACGACGCACGTGGTCGTCGCCGACGCCGGCCATCTGTCTGCGCTGGCCGCTTCGCCGGCGTCGCCGGCGCTGCGCACCCTGGCGCTGGTGGACGGCGAAGTCGCCGAGGAACAGGTCGCGCACTGGTTCTCCGCGCATCGTGCGGAGCTTGTGCAGATCCACACCGTCGCGGCCGCGCCCGATGCGGTGCTCTGCGCCCGTCGTGGTGCCGATGGCGCCGTGCATTGGCATGCTTGGAGCACCGGCTTCAGCGTGCGTCAGGACGACGGCAGCCTGTGTCCGGACGGCATGCAGGGGCGGCTGCATCTGGCCGCGACCGGCCACGATGGCGCCCCGGCGCATCGCGATACCGGTCACCGCGCACGGCGCGGGCCCGGCGGCGAACTGCGCCTGCTCGCTTGCGAGACCGGCGCGGACCCGCGCCGGATCTGGCGCGCGGGCGTCCGCGGCGGACTGGACAGCATCGAAGCCTGGCTGCGTCGTCAGCCGATGGCCAAGGATGCGGTGGTCATCAAATATGCGGGGCGCAGCGGCGTGCGCCTGGTGGCCTACGTCGCCAGCGCCCGCGCCGAGGCCCTGCATGCGATGCGCGATGCGGCCGCCGAGGCGCTGCCTCGCGCGCTGCGTCCCGACCTGTGGGTCCCGGTCAGCGCGATTCCGCTCGCCGCGGACGGCGCGGTCGACACGGCCGCGCTGAAGGCCTGCATCGCGCTCGATGCCGACGACCTGGCGAGGCTCGAAGCCGAGCTGGGCGGGCAGCCGGGCGTGCAGCGCGCCGCGATCGCCGTGCGCGAGCTGCAGCCTGCGGTCGGGCGCCACCACCTCGCCGATGCGATCCCGGGGTGGCAGCGCAGCGCGGTGGCCGCCGCCGAGCGCGAGGCCGCGGTCGAGACGATGCCGGATGACGCACCCGGCGACGACACGCCGGCGCTGGCGGTCGGCCAGCCGCTGCCGGACGACCTGCCCGCGAATCTCGGCGCACTGCTGCGTCGCGCCGCGGACGGCCCGCACGGCGTGTATTACGTCGACCGCGACGGCGTCGAACGGCACCACACGTATGCCGAACTGCTGGTGCTGGCCGAACGCATCCTCGGCGGCCTGCGTGCGCAGGGGCTGGTGCCTGGCGACATCGTGGTCTTCCAGCTGCCGGAGAACCCCGAGTTCGTGCCCGCGTTCTGGGCCTGCGCGCTCGGTGGTTTCGTGCCGGTGCCGCTGGCCGCGGCGCCGACCTATGCCGCCCGCAATGCCGCGCTGGACAAACTGCTCAACACCTGCCGCCTGCTCGAACCAGCGGCGGTGATCGCAGGCAGCGGTCTGGAACGCGAGATCGAATCCGCACTGCGCAGCCAGGCCATCACCGGCCCGCGCGTGCTCGCGCTGCGCGCGCTGCGCGATGCCGCGCGCGATGCCGCGCATCATCCGTCGCAGCCCGACGATCTGGCGCTGCTGCTGCTGACCTCGGGCAGCACCGGCATGCCCAAGGCGGTCCGCCAGTCGCACCGCGCGCTGATCGCGCGCTGCGCCGCCACCGCGATCCACAACGGCTTCGCGGACGGCGAGGTCTCGCTCAACTGGATGCCGCTGGACCATGTCGGCGGCCTGGTCATGTACCACATGCTCGACGTGTATCTGGGAGGACGCCAGATCCAGGTCGCCACCGACCACATCCTGCAGGATCCGCTGCGCTGGATGGCCCTGATCGACCAGTACCGTGCCAGCGTGACCTGGGCGCCGAATTTCGCCTACGCGCTGGTCAACGAACGTCTGGATCAAGCCAATCCGGACCAGGCCAATCCAGATCAGGCCAATCCAGACCAGGCCAATCCGGGCCAGGCCGGGGGCGCGGGCTGGGATCTGTCCTGCATGCGTTTCGTGCTCAACGGCGGCGAGGCGATCGTCAGCAAGACGGCGCGCACCTTCCTGCGCGGGCTGGCGCGCTTCGGTCTGCCGGGCGACTGCATGCGCCCGTCGTGGGGCATGTCCGAAACCTGTTCGGGCGTGGTGTTCTCGTGCCTGACCCTGGACAACAGCAGCGACGAGGATCCCTTCGTCGAGGTCGGCGCGCCGATCCCGGGCGTCTCGATCCGGATCGTCGATGCCGAAGACCGCATCGTCGGACAGGGCCGCACCGGCCGACTGCAGATCCGCGGGCCGTCGATCACCAGCGGCTATCTGCGCAACGAGGACGCCACCCGCGAGGCCTTCACCGCGGACGGCTGGTTCAACACCGGCGATCTGGCGGTGCTGCACGGCGACCGGCTCGCCATCACCGGCCGTGAGAAGGACGTCATCATCGTCAACGGCCTGAACTACTACAGCCACGAGATCGAGCGGGTGGTGGACGACACCGGCCTCGCCCAGGCCTCCTTCACCGCCGCCACCGCGATCCGCGAGCCGGGGACCGAGACCGACAAACTCGCGGTGTTTTTCGTCGCCGCCGATCCTTCCCAGGCCGAGGCCGCGATCCGCGGCATCCGCAACGCGGTGCTCGCGCAGTGCCAGATCAACCCCGCGTATCTGGTGCCGCTGGCGCCGGACGACGTGCCCAAGACCTCGATCGGCAAGATCCAGCGCAGCCAGCTCGGCGCCGAGCTGCTCGCAGGCCGTTTCGACGCGCTGCTGCGCGAACAGGATCTGCTCGCGGGCAATGCCAACACCGTGCCGGCGTGGTTCTTCCGTCGCACCTGGCAGCCGGCGAAACTCCGCGGCGCCGGCGCGCTGCGTGCGACGCATGCCCTGGCCTTCGTCCGCGACGAGGCCGACGCGCAGGCGCTGCGCGCAGCGGGCGGCGCGTGGGAGCGCATCGTGCGCGTGGAGGCCGGCGAGGATTTCGCCATGCTGGCGCCGGATCACTATCGGCTCGACCCCGCCGAACCGGCGGACTTCGATCGCCTGTTCGCCGCGCTCGCCGACGCGGGCGTCGAACCCGAACACATCGCCTGGTTCTGGGCCGTGCCCTGGGCCGGGACGGCGGCCAACGCCGACATCGCGACGCTGGAGACCGCCCGCCAGGCCATGCTGCAGCCGCTGCTCGGCCTGCTGAAGACACTGTCGCGGCTGGACCCCGCGCGCGAGCGCCGGCTGGCGATCGCCAGCGGCGGTCTGCCCGGCGACCTCGACGGCGGCGAGGACCGCGTGCTCGCCGCACTGCTGCCCGGTCTGCTGAAGACCGCCGCGCTGGAAATGGCCCATGTCGCGCCGATCGTGGTGCACAGCACCGGCACCGCGCCCGCGCATGTCGCCTCCGCCCTGCTCGCCGAACTGTCGGCACCGGGCCGCGACGTGGAAGTGGTGCATCGCGAAGGCCGCCGCCTGCTGCCGCGCCTGCTCGAATGCGATGTCTCCGCCGCCGCGCCGCACCCGCACCCGCTGCCGCTGAAGCGCGGCGGCCTGTATCTGGTCACCGGCGGTCTGGGCGGCATCGGCCGTCAGCTCGTGCAGCGCCTGGTGCGCGATCACGCCGCGCGCGTGCTGATCGTCGGCCGCAGCGCGGTGGACGGCAGCGCGGTGGACGGGGAGGGCGTGGCCGCCGAGGGCAAGGCGACCGAGCGCGCCGCGGCCTTCGCCGCGCTGGTCAAGACCTGCGGCGCCGATTCGCTGCGCTACGTCCGTCTGGACATCGCCGACGCCGATGCGCTGGCCGCCGCCGTGGCCGATGCCGAAACGCGCTGCGGCCGCCACCTCGACGGCATCTTCCATCTGGCCGGCGAAGGCAATCTGGCCTACCACTGGACCGTCGCCGATCGCCACACCATCGCCAACGAAACCCCGGCGATGTTCGACACCATGATGCGTCCGAAGGTGCGCGGCATGGTCGCCGTCGGTGCGCTGCTGCGCACCCGGCCCGAGGCCCTTCTGGTGGCGTTCTCCTCGGTCAACGCGCTGTACGGCGGCGCGACCTTCAGCGCCTACTCGTCGGCCAACGGGTTCGTCTCGGCCTACGCGCAGCACCTGCGCCGCCGCTACCGGCACGTCTACGCCATCGATTGGACGATGTGGGACGACGTGGGCATGAGCCGCGACAACCCGGCCTATGCGCGCGAAGCCTCGCGCACCATGGGCTACCGGATCGTCTCGGTCGGCGACGGCTGGGCCTCGATGTGCGCGCTGTTGTGCCGCGCACCCGATCGCTACGTCGTCGGTCTGGACGCCGGCAACCGCCATATCCGTCCGGATCTCGTCGATGCGCGTCCCCAGCGCGAAGCGCTGGCGGCGTACGTGGAGCTGGCGCCGGGCCAGCGCCAGTTCGCCGGGGACGCCGAATTCCGCGACACCCTCGGCCATCGTCACCGCTTCGACCTCACCGTCTGCGAGACGCTGCCCACGCGCGAGGACGGCACGATCGATCGCGACGCGCTCGCCGGTCTGGCCGGCGCCGCAGGCGAGCGCGGCGATGACCGCGCCGCGCCGCGCAACGAAGCCGAGACGGTGCTGCTGCAGGTCTGGAAGCAGATCCTCGGCCTGGACCAGGTCGGCATCCACGACAACTTCTTCGAGCTGGGCGGAGACTCGGTGCTCAGCACGCAGGTGGTCGCGCGCGCCAACCAGCTCGGCATGCGCCTGACCTCCAAGCAGCTGTTCGAACGCCAGACCATCGCGGAGCTGGCCGAAGTCGCCGCGGTCGCGTCCGAGACCCGCATCGATGCCGAGCAGGGGATGGTCCAGGGCGATTGCGCGCTCGCGCCGATCCAGGCCTGGTTCTTCGAGCAGGGCTTCGCCGCGCCCGCGCACTGGAACCAGTCGCTGCTGCTGCGCATCGGTGCCGATCGCGTCGATGCGGCCGCGCTCCGCGCCGCGCTGTCGGCGCTGGTCGCACACCACGACGCGCTGCGCCTGGCCTACCGGCAGGAGGCCGACGGCTGGCGCCAGCACCATCTGGCCGATGTCGCCGTCGCGCTCGACCTCTTCGACCTGTCGGCATCGTCCGCGGCCGACGCCCGTGCCGCGATGGAAGCCGAGGCCGCGCGCCTGCAGGGTTCGCTCGATCTGGAAACCGGGCTGCGGCTGCGCGCGGCGCTGTTCGATCTGGGTGCCGAGGGCCACCGTCTGCTGCTGGTGGTGCACCACCTGGTCACCGACGGCGTGTCCTGGCGCATCCTGCTCGAGGATCTGACCGCGCTGTATCGTGCCGCGAGCGAAGGCCGTGCGCTGACCCTGCCGTCCAAGACCAGCGCCTATCGCGCCTGGACCGCGCGCCTGCGCGACTGGGCCACCAGCGACACGGCGCGCGCCCAGGCCGCCTACTGGCGGACACTGGCCCCCGCGCCGCTGCCGGTGCCCGTGCTCGGCGGCGGCAACCTCAAGACCAGCGAAACCCTGCTCGAAGTCGAACTCGACGCCGACGCCACCCGCGCACTGCTGCGCGACGTGCCCGCGGCCTATCGCAGCGAAATCAACGACGCGCTGCTGACCGCCCTGCTGCTGTCGGCGCGCACGCTGTGCGGCCAGGACCGGCTGCTGCTGGCGATGGAGGGGCACGGCCGCGAGGATCTGTTCGAGGACATCGATGTCTCGCGGACGGTCGGCTGGTTCACGTCGCTGTATCCGCTCTCGCTGCAGTTGCCCGAGCGCGAAGACATCGGCGACTGCCTGAAGTCGGTGAAGGAACAGCTGCGCGCCGTCCCCGGCCGCGGCATCGCCTACGGCGCGGTGCGTCATGCCGGCGGCGACGCCGCGCTGGCGCGCGTCCCGCAGCCGGCGATGAGCTTCAACTACCTCGGCCAGTTCGATCAGGTGATGAGCGCCGGCGCGCTGTTCGACCTCGCCACCGAACATCCCGGCCCGATGCACGCCGCGCACGAGCGCCGCAGCAATGCGCTGGACATCGTCGCCTTCGTGCGCGAAGGGCGGTTGAAGATCGCGTTCGCATTTGCCAGCGCGCATCTCGACGCGGGTGCGGTGAAGGCCTGGGCGCAGGCCTACATCGACGCGCTGCATGCGCTGATCGCACACTGCGCCGAGCCTGCGCATTGCGGCTTCACGCCGTCCGATGTCCCGCTGCTGCAGCGCGACCAGTCGCAGCTCGACGCACTGGTGCGCGAAGTCGCGCTGCGCGTCGATCCGCGCCGGATCGATACGCTGTATCCGGCCACGCCCGTGCAGCGCGGCCTGATCTATCACTCGATGCTCGCGCCCGGCGAAGGCGTCTATGTCTCGCACCTGATGAACGAGATCCGCGGCCGGCTGGATGTCGACGCGTTCCGTCAGGCCTGGGAAGACACCGTGGCGCGGCACGAGATCTATCGCGCGATGCTGGCCGATGTGGGCGGCACCGAGCCGGTGCTGGTGGTGCTGCGTTCGGTCGACTTGCCGTGGACGGCGCTGGATTGGGCCGACCTCGACACCGACACCCAGGAAGCCCGCTATCGCGCGCTGCTGGCCGAGGATCGCGCCCGCGGCTTCGAGTTCGAGCGTGCGCCGCTGCTGCGTCTGTACCTGATCCGCCTCGCCGATGACCGGCATCGTTTCGTGCTCAGCGAACACCATGCGGTCTCGGACGGCTGGTCGCGCAGCCTGGTGCTGCGCGAAGTACTCGGCCGCTATCTCGCCCGCGTCCGCGGCGAGACGCCGAAACTGCCGGAGCCGCGCCGTTTCCGCGACTACGTGGCCTGGCTGCGGGCGCAGGACCGCGAGGCGATGGCTGGCTATTGGCGCGAGGCGCTGGCCGACCTGGCGCCGCGCAACCCGCTGAGCATCGGTCGCGCCGGCACGGGCGACGGTCATGGCCACACCACCGCCGCGGCGCGCTTCGCGCTCGGCGAGGCGCAGACCCGCGCGCTGCTGCAGTTCGCGCGTCGCGAACAGCTGACCCCGAGCGTGCTGGTGCAGGGCGCATGGGCGATGCTGCTGGCGCGCTACGGCGGCGAGCACGACGTCGTCTTCGGCAGCACCGTGTCCGGGCGCCCGACCGATCTGGCCGGCGCCGACGACACCGTCGGTCCGTTCATCAACAGCCTGCCGGTGCGCGTGCGCATCGAGCGCGGCCGTCCGCTCGCCGACTGGCTGCGCGATCTGCACGCCGCGCAGGTCGGCCGCGAAGCCTACGGCCACTGTGCGCTCTCCGACATCCTCGCCTGGTCCGCCGCACCGACCGGCACGGCGCTGTTCGAATCCGTGCTGGTGTACGAAAACTATCCCGCGGTCGGCTCCGAACCCGGCGAAGGCCTGCGCATCGACTGGGCCGACGCCGCCGACCAGACCGAGCTGCCGTTGACGCTGATGGTCGAGCCGGGCGAACGCATGTCGTTCTGCCTGTATCACGACGCCGGGCGCTACGAGGGTGCGACCGTGGAGCGTCTGCTGCGCCACCTCGGGCGGCTGCTGGAGTCCATGGCCGAAGGGCGCGCGGTCACGGTGGAGCAGCTGGAGATGCTGACCGCCGAGGAACACGCGGAGGTCGCTGCCTGGAACGCGACCGAGACCGATCTCGGCCCCGCCGACGCCATGCTGCACACCCTGTTCTCGGCCCAGGTCGCGCGCACGCCCGATGCGGTCGCGGTGATCGCGGGCGATACCGTCCTGACCTATGCCGACGTGCATCGTCGCGCCGTGGCGCTGTCGGAGCGACTGCGCGCCCTCGGCGCCGGGCCGAACCGACACGTCGCCCTGGTGCTGGGCAAGGGTTGGGAGCAGATCGTCGCCGTGTACGCGGTGCTGTATGCCGGCGGTGCGTACCTGCCGATCGATCCGGCGTGGCCCGAAGACCGGCGTCGCTACCTGATCGGACACGGCGAGGCGGTGGCGGTGCTGACCACGACCGCGCTGGAGGCCGCCTTCGCCTGGCCCGAGGACGTGCCGCGTCTGGCCGTGGATGCGATCAGCGCCGCGGTCGATCACGACCTGCCGCTGCCGCCCGCGCCGCCCGTGCTGCAGGCCGCCGGCGATCTCGCCTACACCATCTTCACCTCCGGTTCGACCGGTTTGCCCAAGGGCGTGATGATCGACCACCGCGGCGCGGTCAACACCGTGTGCGACATCAACGCACGCTTCGGCGTCACCGCCGCGGACCGCGTGCTGGCCGTCTCCTCGCTCACCTTCGATCTGTCGGTCTACGACATCTTCGGCCCGCTCGCGATCGGCGGCGCCGTGGTCATGCCCGACGACGAGCAGGCCAAGGACCCCGCAGCCTGGACCCGCCTGATCGAGACCCACGGCGTCACCCTGTGGGACACCGTGCCGGCGCTGCTGCAGATGCTGGTCGATCATCTCGAACGCGAGGCCCGCACCCTGCCGCAGACGCTGCGTCTGGCGATGCTGAGCGGCGACTGGATTCCGCTGTCGCTGCCCGACCGCTATCGCGCGCGTTTCCCCGGCAGCCGCATCGTGTCGATGGGCGGTGCGACCGAGGCGTCGATCTGGTCCATCCTGTACCCGATCGGCGAGGTCGATCCGTCCTGGGCCAGCATTCCCTACGGCAAGGCGCTGGCGAACCAGCGTTTCTACGTGCTCAACGAGCATCACGAGCCGTGTCCGGTCGGCGTCCGCGGCGACCTGTTCATCGGCGGCATCGGCCTGGCTCTGGGCTACTGGCGCGACGAGGAAAAGACCGCGCGCAGTTTCGTCCTCAACCCGCGCACCGGCGAGCGCCTCTACCGCACCGGCGACCTCGGCCGCTATCTGCCGGACGGCAACATCGAGTTCCTCGGCCGCGCCGACTTCCAGGTCAAGGTCAACGGTTATCGCATCGAGCTGGGCGAGATCGAGGCGGCGCTGCTGCGCCACGAAGCGGTGTCGGATGCGATCGCGCTGGTGCGCGAGGATGTGCCCGGCGAGCGTCGACTGGTCGCCTATCTGCGCACCGATGCCGAGGCCCTGCCCGCGGCCGAGCTGCGCAGCTTCCTCAAGTCCAGCCTGCCGGACTACATGGTGCCGTGGCATTTCGTGTGCATGGCGCAGTTCCCGCTGTCCTCCAACGGCAAGGTGGACCGGAAACAGCTGCCCGCTCCGGAGGACAGCGCCGACCACGACATCGCCGTGGGTGCGGCGACCACGCCGACCGAGGAACTGCTGCTGCGCATCTGGAGCGACGTGCTCGGCACCGAGGTCGCCGATACCGGGCTGAACTTCTTCGAGCTGGGCGGCCACTCGCTGCTCACCGCGCAGGTGATCGTGCGGGCGCGCGAAGCGTTCGGCGTCGAGCTGCCGATCCGCGCGCTGTTCGATGCGCCCACGGTCGCCGCGCTCGCGCGGACGATCGAGGACCGTCTGCATGCCGGCGGCGAGCGTCTGCCCGCATTCGTCGCGGGTGGGGACGATGCTGGCGCACTGTCCTTCGCCCAGCGCCGTCTGTGGTTCCTCAGCCGTCTCGAAGGCGAATCCGCGACGTACAACATCACCACGGCGCTGCGGATCGAGGGCCCGCTGGATGCGGCGCGGATGCAGCGCAGTCTCGCGGCGATGGTCGCCAGGCACGACGCCCTTCGCACCCGTTTCGTCGATCGCGAGGGCGTCCCCGAACGGATCGTGGACGCCGCGGTGGACGTGCGTCTGCAGAGGCTCGACGCCGACGAACAGCAGCTGGAGGCCCTGGCGGTGGCCGAGGCGCGGGCGCCGTTCGATCTGGCGCGGGGCCCGCTGTTCCGCTTCACCCTGGTGGATCTGGGCGACCAGCGCCGGGTGCTGCTCTCCAGCATCCATCACATCGTCGCCGACGGCTGGTCGGTCGCGCTGTTCCTGCGCGAACTGAGCCTGCTGTATCGCCACGATGTCGCGGGCGCGCTGTCGACGCCGCCGTACCGCTACGCCGATTACGTGGTCTGGGAGCGCGCGTTCCTGGAGGGCGAGGCGCTCGATCGTCAGCTCGACTACTGGAAGCGTCGTCTCGCCGGCATGCCGGCGCTGCTGCCGCTGGCGACGGATCTGCCGAGGCCGCCGGTGCAGAGCTACCGCGGCGCGACCCGGAACTTCAGCATCGGGCCGGATCTCGCGGCCAGGATCCGCGCGCAGTGCGCCCGTCACGGCGTGACCCTGTACATGTACCTGCTGGCGGCGCTGGACGTGACCCTGGCGCATGCGTCCGGCCAGCGCGACATCGCGGTCGGCGCCACGGTGGCCAACCGGTCGGTGCGCGAACTGGAGGGCATCTTCGGTCTGTTCGCGAACCAAGTGGTGATGCGCAGCGATCTCGGCGGCGAACCGCGGTTCGCGGAACTGCTGCGCCGCGTGCGCCAGACCGCGCTGGAGGCGTATGCGCACCAGGAAGCGCCGTTCGATCGCGTGGTCGAAGCCCTGGCCGCCGAACGCAGCCTGGCCTACACGCCGCTGTTCCAGGTGAAGCTGGTCCTGCAGAATGTGCCGCTCGATCAGGAGGCGCTGCCGGGCCTGCGCGTCGATACCCTCGGCGTGGATCCGGGCGCCTCGAAGTTCGATCTGCAGTACACCATCGAGGAATCGCAGGACGGCCTGTCCGGCAGCCTCACCTACAACACCGACATCTTCCTGCCCTCCACCGCGGCCCGCCTGCTGGCCGCGCTGGAACGCGTGCTGGAAGAGGCGAGTGCGGATCCGGAACGCCCGGTCGAAGCCTTGATCGCGGATCTGGCCTCGCTGGAGCGCGTCGAGCGCGAGCGTCGGGCCGACGGTCTGGCCGAGGCCTCGCTCGGCAAGCTGCGTCAACGTCGCCGCGTCGCCGTCGTCACACAGGGAGAGCACACAGATGAGTGAGTCCGATTTCCCCTCCTCTTCCCCCGCCTCGCTGGCGATGCTGCGCAAGGGCGCCGGCCGTCGCAGCGCGGTGCCGGCCGCGGCGCCGCGCGTCGAGGAAGGCACGCTGGCGGCCGACATGCCGGCGCCCAGGGTGCTGAGCGCCAGCGGTGCAGGTTTCGACCCGGTGTCCTGGACCGAAGCGAACCGCGAGCGCCTGCGCGAGACTCTGCTGCGCGAGGGCGCGCTGCTGTTCCGCGACATGGGCATCGACGATGTCGATCTGTTCAAGCGCACGATCGACGCGTTCTCCGGCGGCCCGCGCTTGTCCTACGAGAACCGTTCGACACCGCGCACCCACCTCACCGACCGGATCTACACCTCGACCGAGTATCCGGCCGAGTACGCGATCCCGCTGCACAACGAGAATTCCTACACGAATTCCTGGCCGGGCACGATCTTCTTCTACGCCGCGCAGCCCAGCGAGAGCGGCGGCGAGACGCCGATCGCCGACAGCCGCCGCATCTACGCCGCGCTCGATCCGGCGCTGCGCGCGCGCTTCGAGTCGCGCGGCGTGATGTACGTGCGCAACTACGGACATCTCGACCTGCCGTGGCAGGAAGTGTTCCAGACCGAGGACCGCGACAGGGTCGAGGCGTTCTGCGCCGAGGCCGGCATCGGTTTCGAATGGCGCGACGGCGGTGCCCTGCGGACCTGGCAGGTGTGCCAGGCATCGGCGGCGCACCCGCAGACGGGCGAGACGGTGTGGTTCAACCAGGCGCATCTGTTCCACGTCTCCTCGCTGCCCGAGGCCCAGCGCACGGCGCTGCTGGAGGCCTGCGGCAACGACGGCCTGCCGCGCAATGCCTATTACGGCGACGGCAGCGACATCGAGGAGAGCGCGCTGGAGGAGATCAGGGGCTGCTATGCGGAGCACGCGATCGCCTTCCCCTGGCAGCGCGGCGACCTGCTGGTGCTGGACAACATGCTGTTCGCGCACGGACGGATGCCGTACCGCGGCGCGCGCAGGATCCTGGTAGGCATGACGCATTGAAGCTGCGCCGGCACTGCCGGCGCACGATGGGCGCGAGCGAGGAACAACGGAATTTATGCAGGACACATCAGCTGGTTACAGACTTTCACCGCTGCAGGAACGGGCATGGCGCCTGTCGCAGCGGGACGGGCACGACGGTGCCGTCGCGGCGCTGTTCGCGCTCGGTCGCGACGTCGACCCCGTGCGCGTGCGCGGGGCGTTCGCGCGTCTCGCGGACGCCTTCGAGCTGCTGCGCGCACGCATCGAACGCGTGCCCGGCATGCGCGACGGCGTGCAGTACATCGACGACGACGCCCGTTGCCATTTCGCGCCCGAAGCGGCCTGCGAAGGCGACGTTGCCATCGACGCGCTGCTCGCGCGGCATCTCTCCGGTCCCGCAGCGCAGGCCGCGACGCTCGCGGCGGCGCTGATCGCGATGCCGGACGGCACGCGTCGGCTGCTGCTCCGCGCGCCGGCGACCATCGCCGATGCGGCCAGCCTGCGCCTGCTGGCCGCGCATCTGCTCGCCGACGCCCGCGATGTCGGGGCCGATGCCGACCGCGCCGCTCTCGACCAGAACGCTCTCGACCAGAACGATCTCGACCAGTACATCGACATCGCCGAGTGGCTGCGCGAAGTACTGGAAGCCGAGGACACCGCCAGCGGGCGCGCGCACTGGACCCGCGAGCTGGTGCCCGAGAGCGTGGCCCTGGCCCTGCCTTTCGAGCGCACCGGCGACGGCGTCCCGCAGATCGCACGCCTGCGGCATGTCCCCGCAGCCGGTCGGCTGGAGGCGTGGGCGCGGCGCGCTGCGGACGCAGACACGCACCTCGGTGCCTGGGCGCTGGCCGCGTGGCAGCGCACCCTGGCGGTGTGGCTGGGCGATCGCGCGTTCTCCGTGGCGGTCGAATTCGACGGCCGCAAGTTCGACGAGCTGCGCGAAGTGATCGGCCCGATGGCGCGGCACATCCCGCTGCGTTTGCCCGCTGCGGCGGCCGGTGGCGATGCGGACACGCATGCGCGCGACATCGCCGAGGCCGTGGCCACCGCGCATCGTTTCCAGGAATACTTCGACGCCGAAAGCGCGCTCGGCGCGCACGCGCGCACGCCAGCGTCTTTCGCCTATGCGTGGCGCGACACGGTTGCCGGCCAGGCCGCCGCACTCGACGAATGGGGCGGTGAAGAACCCTTCAAGCTGCGCCTGATCCTGCACACCGGCGCCGCGCCGCGGCTGGACATCGATTACGACCACGGCGTGTATGCCGACGGCGACATCGTCTGCCTGCAGGCGCAGCTGCTGGCTGCGCTGGACGGCGACGCGCGCGTCGAAGCGTCTGCCGAAGTGCCGGCCCACACCACGGCCGCAATGCCGGCCGAAGTGCCAGCCGAAGTACCGGCCAAAGTGCAAGTCCAAACCACGGCCGGCGCACTCTTCGCCCGGCATGCGGCCGCGCGGCCTGCGGCCATCGCGCTGCGCGGCGAACGCGGCACCACCGACTACGCCGCATTGGACCGCGCCGCCAACCGCATCGCCCATCGCCTGCGTCGCGCCGGCGTGGTCTGCGGCGACCGGGTCGCGGTCTGCATCGACCGCAACGAGACCTGCATCGCCGCCTTCCTGGCCGCATGGAAACTCGGCGCGGCCTATCTGCCGCTCGATACCGACCTGCCGACCGAACGCCTGCATGACGTGCTGACCGAAGCGCGCCCGGCGGTCACCGTGATCGAGACCGGCAACGAAGGGCGATTCGGCACGCTGCCGAACACGGTGCTGGCGCTGCAGTCCGCGACGCTGTTCGAGGCGGTCTGCGCCGATGCCGAACCCGGCGACGAGGCCGATGCCGGCGTCGCGTTCGACCCCGCGCACGTCGCCTATGTCATCTACACCTCCGGCTCCACCGGCCGTCCGAAGGGGGTCGCGGTCAGCCATCGCGCGCTGTGCAACTACGTCGCCGCGATCGACGGCCGCCTCAGCCTGTCGCCCGATGCCGAACTGTGCGCATTCTCGACCTTCGCCGCCGATCTGGGCTACACCGCGCTGTACGGCGCGCTGTGCACCGGACGCGCCTTCCGGCTGATTCCGCGCACGCTCACCCTCGATGGCCCCGGCCTGGCCGCACTGCTCGCCGCGCAGCCGGTCGATTGCCTGAAAATCGTCCCTTCGCACCTGTCCGCGCTGCTGCAATCGGGCGCCGGCGCCGCGCTGCTGCCGCGTCAGTGTCTCGTGATGGGCGGCGAGGCGGCGGGCGCGGAGTTGATCGCGCAGCTGCGCACGCTGTCGCCGGGCCTGCGCATCCTCAATCACTACGGGCCGACCGAAACCACGATCGGCGTGACCTCGTACGAGTTGGTCGGCCCGGCCTACCGCAGCGGTCTGCCGGTCGGTCACGCCTTCCCCGGGCTGCGCCTGCATCTGCTGGACGCGGACCTGCAGCCCTGCGCCGCCGGCCAGACCGGCGAGCTCTACATCGGCGGGCTGGGCGTCGCCGAAGGCTATCTTGCGCGCCCGGACCTCACCGCCGAGCGCTTCCTGCCCGAGCCGGGCGCACCGCAGGGCGGTGCGCGGATGTACCGCACCGGCGACCTGGTGCGCCGCTGGCCGAACGGCGCGATCGAGTGGCTGGCCCGCGCCGACGATCAGGTGAAGATCCGCGGCTACCGCGTCGAGCCCGGCGAGGTCGCGGCGGCGATCCGCCAGGTCGGCGGCGTCGCCGATGCCTGCGTGATCGCGGTGCGCGATCGTGGCGAGCCGTGGCTGGCGGCCTACGTGGTGGCGCCGGGTTTCGGCGATGGCGAACGCGAGCGCCTGCGCGAGACCCTGCGCCGGCGGCTGCCGGAATACATGGTGCCCGCCGCTTTCGCGTGGCTGGACGCGCTGCCGCTGAACGCGAACGGCAAGGTCGATCGCGCCGCATTGCCGCGACCGGACCGCAACGCCGCGCGCGAGACCGCGAAGGTGCCGCCGACCACGCCGCTGGAGATCGAGATCGCCACGATCTGGCGTGAACTGCTGCAGGTCGAGGCGGTCGGCGTGCGCGACAACTTCTTCGACCTCGGCGGCCACTCGCTGCTGCTGGTGCAGCTCAAGGCGCGCCTGGATGCGCGCCAGTCGCGCAGCATCAGCATCGTCGAACTGTTCCAGAACACCACCATCGAGAAGCTCGCCGCGTTCTACGGCGCGGCCGGAGCCGCCGGCGACACCGCGGCGGAGCAGGCACGCGCCGACAAGCGCGCCAGCCGCGCCGAGCAGGCCAAGGCGGCGCTGATGCGACAGAAACAGAAGAACTCCTGATGAGCCACGAGACACTGCCGCCGCAGGCGGTCGCCATCATCGGCATGGCCGGTCGGTTCCCCGGCGCGGCCGACATTCCCACGTTCTGGCGCAATCTGTGCGAGGGCGTGGAGTCCGTGCGCGACCTCGACGAGGATGCGCTTCGCGCCGCTGGGGTGGACCCCGCGCAGGCGTCCGCGCCCGGCTACGTGCGCCGCGCCTCGGTGCTCGACGGGATCGAGGACTTCGACGACGCCTACTTCCAGCTCAACCCGCGCGATGCGCAGCTCAAGGATCCGCAGCATCGCGCGCTGCTGGAATGCGCTGAGGCCGCGCTGCAGGATGCGGGCTACGTCGCGGATGCCTACGACGGGCTGATCGCGCTCTACGCCGGGGTCGGCTACAGCGGTTATCTGCAGTACCACCTGATGCTGAACCAGTCGGTGATGCGCTATGCCGACATGCACCAGCTCTACCTGCACAACGAGAAGGATTTCGCGCCGACCTTCGTGTCCTACACCCTCGGCCTGAAGGGGCCGAGCGTGAACGTGAACTGCGGCTGCTCCTCGTCGCTGGTCGCGGTGCACATGGCCTGCCGCAGCCTGGCCCAGTACGAGACCGATATCGCCATCGCAGGCGCCGCCTCGATCATCGCCAACCAGACCACCGGCTACGCGTACAACGAGGGCGGCATCCTGTCCCCGGACGGCCATTGCCGTCCGTTCGATGCCGAGGCCTGCGGCACGCTGCCGGCCAGCGGCGTGGGCCTGGTGGTGCTCAAGCGCTACGAGGATGCGGTCGCCGACGGCGACCATATCCATGCGGTGATCCGCGGCTCGGCGATCAACAACGACGGCCGCGACAAGATCGGCTTCACCGCGCCGGGCGGCGACGGCCAGACCCGGGTGATCGAGGATGCGCTGGCATTTTCCGAAACCGACCCGGCCAGCGTCGGGTATGTGGAGGCGCACGGCACCGGCACCCGGCTGGGCGACCCGATCGAGATCGCCTCGCTCAAGCGCGGCTACGGCGCCGGCGCGGGGCCGGGCCGCTGCTCGGTGGGTTCGCTGAAGGCCAACATCGGCCACCTCAACGCCGCTTCCGGCGTCGCCGGGCTGATCAAGACCGCGCTCGTCGTGCGCGACGGCCTGATGCCGCCGCTGGTGCACTTCCAGCGGCCCAGCCCGCACCTGGAACTCGAAGGCTCCGCGTTCACCCTGCACGCGGACCTGCGCACCTGGCCGGCGCAGCCGGGCCCGCGCCGCGCCGCGGTCAGCTCCTTCGGCATCGGCGGCACCAATGCGCATGCGCTGGTCGAGGAACCGCCGCGTTTCGACACTGCGCCCTCGCGTCGTCATCAGATCCTGCCGCTGTCCGCGCTGGACGACCGCGCGCTGGCCGAATCGGCGACGCGGCTTGCGCAGCGCCTGCAGGACGCGCCATCGCTTCCGCTGGCGGACGTCGCGCACACGCTGCAGATCGGGCGCCGGCAGTTGCAGCGGCGCAGCGCGGTGATCGCGACGAACGCCGACGACGCGGTGCGCCAGCTGCGGGATGCCCCGGCCGCGGAGAGCGCCATCAACGCGCCGCGGATCGCGTTCCTGTTCCCCGGACAGGGCAGCCAGCACCCCGGGATGGCGCAGGCCCTCCATCAGCACGAACCCGCGTTCCGCGAAGCGCTGGAGGCCTGCCTCGCGCCGCTGTCGTCGATGCTCGGCACCGATCTGCGCGCGATGATGTTCGCCACCGGCGACGCCGCCGCCGAGGCCGCATTGCGCGAAACCCGCCACGCGCAGCCGGCGATCTTCGCGGTGAGCTATGCGCTGGCGCGGATGTGGCAGGACTGGGGCGTCGCGCCCGTGGGCATGCTCGGCCACAGCATCGGCGAGTACGTCGCCGCCTGCATCGCCGGGGTGTTCACGCTCGAAGACGCGCTGCGCCTGGTGGTCGAACGCGGCAGGGCGATGCAGGCGGCGCCGGAAGGCGCGATGCTCGCGGTGGAGCTGGACGAGGCCACGCTGCTGCCGCTGCTGCCGGAAGGTGCGGTCATCGCCGCCTACAATGCCGAGACCTCGCAGGTCGTCGCCGGCACCGAAGCGGCGATCGCCGCGCTGGAGCTGCGGCTCGGCGGCGAGACCGCGCATCGTCGCCTGCAGACCTCGCACGCGTTCCACTCGCCGCTGATGGACGGCGTGCTGGACGGATTCCGCCGCTGCCTGGAGGGCGTCGCGCTGCGTGCGCCCGATCGGCGTTTCGTCTCCAACCTGACCGGCGACTGGGTCGACCCGCAGCGCTGCGCCACGCCGGACTACTGGGTCGAACATCTCCGCCTGCCGGTGCGCTTCCACCAGGCCCTGCGCACGCTCGCCGCCGAAGCCGACGTGATTCTGGAAGTCGGCCCGGGCCGCAGTCTGTCCACGCTGGCCCAGCGCAGCGCCGCCTGCGCCGGTCGGCGGATCGTCGCCAGCCTGCCGCACCCCCGCCGCGAGGAACCGGCCGATGCCGCGGTGCTGACCGCCCTGGGCCGGTTGTGGTGCGCCGGTGCGCCGATCGACTGGCGCGCCTACCGTGGCGAGGAAGTCCGCCGTCGTGTGTCGCTGCCGGCTTATCCCTTCCAGCGCCGGCGCCACTGGGTCGATCGCATCGACGTGCGCGCGGTGCTCGACGCCATCGCCGCCATTCCCGCCGCCGCGTCCGCGGGCAGGGCGGCGCCAGCGCCATCGGCGGCTTTGGTCGATGCGGCGCCGTCGGTCGCGACACAGAGCACCGAAGCGCGCGTGATTGCGCTGTGCGAGGACCGCCTGGGCCTGGCCGGGGTGCGCGCCACGGACAATTTCTTCGATCTGGGCGGGGACTCGCTCATCGCCACCCAGCTCGTCGCCCGCCTGCGCGCCGAGACCGGCACGCGCATCACCCTCGAGCAGTTCATGTCCGCCGCGGATCTGGCCGAGATCGCACGTCGCGCCGAGGCCGCCGCGCCCGACGCCGCAGCCGCGTCGGCCTCCGGTCCGGTCATCGCCGTGCCCGCGCTCGATTCCGAGCGCAAGCGCGATGGTGTCCGCCTGTCGGCGGCGCAGCAGCGCATGTGGTTCTTCGACCGGTTCGAGGGCGGTCACGCCGCGAACAACATCGTCACCAGCGTGCGTCTGCGCGGAGCGCTCGATACCGCCGCGTTGTCGGCCGCGTTCGACGCCATCGTGCGCCGGCACGAGTCGCTGCGCACGGTGTTTTTCGAGCGCGACGGCCAGCCCCTGCAGCGCGTGCTCGACCCGATGCCGTGCCCGTTCGACCGCATCGATCTGTCCGACCGCGGCAGCGAAGGCGCGATGGCCGCCGCGGAGACTGCGGTCGCGGCCTTCGGCGCGGAGCGCATCGACCTGGAGCGCGGCCCTCTGCTGCGCGCGCTGCTGGTGCGTCTGGGGACGGACGAAGATGCAGACGATCACGTGCTCACCCTGGTCGTGCACCACATCGTCGGCGACAGCTGGTCGATGGGCGTGATCATTTCCGAGCTGCAGCAGGAATACGCCGCGCATGCCGAGGGCAGGGAGGCCGCGATCGCGCCGCTGCCGGTGCAGTACCCGGATTTCGCCGAATGGCAGCAGTCGCCGGAGTGGCAGGCGGTCATCCGTCGCCAGCTCGATCACTGGGTGCGCACGTTGGAAGGTGCGGACCCGCATCTGTGCATTCCCGGCACCGGCCCGCGTCCGGAGCAGCGCAGTTTCGATGGCCGTTCGCTGGTCGCCCGCCTCGACCCGGAGGTCGCACAGGCGGTCGCCGACGGCGCCCGGCGCGTGCGGGTGACCCCGTTCGTGCTGCTGCTGTCGGCGTATGCGCTGCTGCTCGCCCACGAGACCGGCAGCGACGATCTGGTGGTCGGCACCGACGTCGCCAACCGTCGCCTGCCCGAACTGGAGCGGGTGATCGGGTTCTTCGTGAACCTGCTCGCGCTGCGCGTGCGCCTGGACGATGCCGAGACGGTCGCCGACTTCGTGCACAGGACCCATGCCGCCACGCTCACCGCGCACGAGCACCAGGACATTCCCTTCGATCAGGTGGTGGCGGCGCTGAACCATCCGCGCGATGCGCGCTTCGCGCCCTTGTTCCAGCACAAGCTGGTGTTCCAGAACGCGCCGGTCCAGGCCCTGCGCCTGGGCGGCGTGGACGTGCTGCCATGGGCCGAGCGCCGCACGGCGGCCGAGCTGGACATGGTGGTCACCGCCTGGAGCAACGAGGATCAATTCGGTCTGCGCATCGAATACAACACCGCGCTGTTCAGCGAGCGCATGTGCGAGGCGTGGATGGACCGGCTGCAGTATCTGATCGGCCGCGTCGCCGGCGAGGGCGGCGCCACGGTCGGGGAGCTGCGCCGCGACCTGCGCGCACGCGAGGAAGAACAGCGACGTCGGCAGGACCGCGCACTGGCGCGGCAGTTGACCGGAATCAGGAGGCGTTCGGTCGGACTGGCCGAAGCCGCGAATACCAATGGGAGCGAATCATGAAAACCGCAGGGCAGGGCACAGACACCACATTGAGATCGATCCGGCGCCGGGCGGTCGACGCCTCGGGCGAAGGTCTGGTCGACCGCTCGGTGATGCATCCCGAACAGGGGCTTCCGCTGGTGTTCACGCCGCGTGCGGCGGGGGTCCAGCTGGTCGAGTGGATCGACGGCCACCGCGACGAATTGCAGGCCTTGCTGCTGCAGCACGGCGCGCTGCTGTTCCGCGGTTTCGAGATCGCCGGCAGCGATGCGTTCGAGCGCTGCATCGTCGCGGGCTCGGGCGCATCGCTGGAATACAAGTTCCGCGCGTCGCCGCGGACCACGGTCGGCGGCAACATCTACACCTCGACCGACTACCCGCACGACCAGACGATCTTCCCGCACAACGAACACTCGTACTCGCCGGTCTATCCGCTGCACCTGTATTTCTACTGCGAGACGCCTTCGCCGACCGGCGGCGCCACGCCGCTCGGCTCGACCCGGCGGATCACCAGGCGCGTGCCGCAGGCGATCGCCGAGAAGTTCGTCGACAAGGGCATCCTGTACGTGCGCAATTACGGCGACGGCTTCGGCCTGCCCTGGCCGACGGTGTTCCAGACCGAGGACCGCGCCGAGGTCGAGCGCTACTGCGAGAGCGTGGGCATCGAGCCGGTCTGGAAGCCGGGCAACCGGCTGATGACCCGCCAGGTCGGTCCGGCGATGGTCGATCACCCGCAGACCGGTGAACCGCTGTGGTTCAACCACGGCACGTTCTTCCACGTCACCACGCTGCCCGATGCGGTGCAGAGCGAGCTGACCCGCCAGTTCTCCAGCCAGGATCTGCCGCAGAACACCTTCTACGGCGACGGCAGCGAGATCGAGGCCGACACCCTGGAGCAGTTGCGCGCGATCTACCGCGACGAAATGACCGCGTTCCTCTGGCAGCGCGGCGATGTGGTGTGGCTGGACAACATGTTGACCGTGCACGGCCGTCATCCCTTTACCGGGCCGCGCCGTGTGCTCACCGGAATGGCGCAGGCGCAGACCGCCGCGCGTCGCGACAACGCCGTCGCTGGACATTGAGGCTGGACATCGATCATGCAGAACTTCACTTCGGGATTCGCACTTTCCGCGCAGCAGGCAGCGGCCTTCGCCGCAGGGAGCGACGCGACCACCGCGAGCGCGCAGCTCGCTTTCGCCCTCGCTCCGGGCCTGGACGCCGCACGGGTGCGCGATGCCCTGCGCAGCACCCTCGACCGCCACGAGATCTTCCGCACCCGCTATGTGCGTCTGGACGCGCTGTCGGCGCCGCTGCAGGCCGTGGGCGATGACACCCGCCTGACGTGGGTCGACGCCAGCGGTGCCGGGCTCGACGCGGACTGGGCGGCGCTCGCGTCCCTGGCATCCACCGAACAGGACGCAGACCGCATCGTCGCGCTCTACGACCCGGGCCGTGGCCACCTGTTGCTGCGCTGCGCCGGCCTGCACCTGGATGCGGCGTCGGTCGATGTGCTCGGCGCGCATCTCGCCGCGGCCTGTACCGGCGAGACTGGTCCCGACGACGAGGAGATCGTGCAGTACGCCGACTATGCCGAGTGGCAGCGCCAGTCCGCGGCCGAAGCGCCGTCGCCCGCGGCCACGGTCGAGGTCGCCCCGCTGCTGCCCTTCGCGCGACAGACTGCCGATGCCGCTGAGGCCACCGATGCGCCTCGCCGCGAGCAGCGGCATGCGCTGCCGGCGGACACGACCCGGCGGCTGACGGCGATGGCCGCATCGCTGCAGGTCGCGCTCGAAGACGTGCTGCTGCTGGCCTGGTATCGCACCCTGCAGCTGCACGTCGGCGATGCGCCGGTCGCACTGGCGCTCACTGCCCCGGCGCGCCTGCCCGAACTGGCCGACGCGATCGGTCCGTTCGCCTGCCGCAGCCTGCTCACCCTCGGCCTGTCCGGCGCCACGCCGCTGGTCGAGGCCGCACGCGCGGTGAAGGCCGCTGCGGAGGCCGCTGCGGAGGCGGCGGCGTTCGGTCGCGGCGTGCAGCAGCCGCTGCCGCACGGCTTCTCGTTCCATCGGCATGCCACGGCCACGGCCGCCGATCTGCGCATCGCGCCGCTGCGCCTGGCGCTCTCGCCGCTGCCGGCCGATCTGCATCTGGACTGCACGGTGCTCGCGGACGCAGACGCAGGTGCAGACGCGGTCGCGCTCACGTTCGCGCACGACGGCCTGCGTTACGCCGATGCCCACGTGGCGATCCTGGCCCGGCAGTACCTCGCGCTGCTGCAGGCGATCGCGGACGCCGCGGCCGATGCGCCGCTGGCGACGCTGCAGGCGGTCGATGCCGACGCGCATGCAGGGCTGCTGGCCTGCGGCGAAGGCGACCCTGCGGTGGCGTCGTCGCCCGATCGCGATCTGCTGCTGCACACGCTGTTCCTGCGCCAGGCGGGGTCCACCCCGGATGCGGTGGCGGTGTGCCGCGAGGACCGCCGCCTGACCTATCGCGAACTCGACGCACGCAGCGACGCGCTTGCGCGACGCCTGGTCGCGCACGGCGCTGCGCCGGAAACCCGGATCGGCATCTGCCTGGGCAATCCGGTCGACATGATCATCGCGATCGTCGCCGTGCTGCGCTGCGGCGGCGTGTATCTGCCGCTCGACGTCAACTACCCGGTGGACCGTCTGCGTTACATGCTCACCGACGCCGCGGCGCCCCTGCTGGTGGTGGACGATCGTGCATCCGGCCTGGCCCTGCTCGATGGTCTGCCGGTCACCGTGCTGGCGCTGGAGGATGCGGACGCGGTCCTGCCTTCGACCGTCGCCATGCCGGCGCCGCTGGCCAGCAACGGCGCGTACGTGATCTACACATCCGGTTCGACCGGCCGCCCGAAGGGCGTGCTGGTGCCGCACCACGCGATCGTTGCCTCGACCCTGGCCCGCGGCGTCTGGTATCCGGAACGCCCCAGTGCCTTCCTGCTGCTGTCCTCGTTCTCCTTCGACAGTTCGATCGCCGGCATCTTCTGGACGCTCTCCAGCGGCGGCACGCTGGTGCTGAGCACGCCGGAGATCGTCCACGACATCGAGCGCCTGGCCGGGTTGATCCGCGACGAGCGCGTCAGTCACACGCTGATGGTGCCCTCGCTGTACGGCACGCTGCTCACCAGCGCGCCAGCCGGCACCCTGGATTCGCTGCGCGCGGTGATCGTCGCCGGCGAGCAGTGCCCGCTCGCGCTGGTCGCGCGTCACCGCGAACGGCTTCCCGGGGTGAGCCTCTACAACGAATACGGTCCGACCGAGACGGCGGTGTGGGCCACCGTCGACCGTCTCGACACCGATGCGCAGGACCGTGTCGCCATCGGCCGGCCGATTTCGGGCGCGCGGATCCGCATTCTCGATGAGCGCCTCGCACCGGTGCCGCAGGGCGTGGTCGGCGAGGTCTACGTCGGCGGCGCCGGCGTGGCGCGCGGCTATCTGCAGCGTCCCGACCTCACCGCCGAACGCTATGTGCCCGATCCGGCGGCGCCCGCGCCCGGTGCGCGCCTGTACCGCACCGGCGACCTCGCGCGCTTCCTCGTCGATGGCCGCATCGAGTACGTCGGGCGCATCGATCACCAGGTCAAGGTCCGCGGCTACCGCATCGAGCTGGGCGAGATCGAGGCGGCGCTGGCGTCGCATCCGGCGGTCGCGCAGTGCGCGGTCACGGTGCACGAGACCAGCGGCGAGCAGACGCTCTACGCCTACTGGACCGCACTGCCCGGTGCCTCGGCCGATGCGCTCGCGCTGCACGAAGCGATGCGCGAACGGCTGCCGGTGCACATGCTGCCGCAGAACTATTTCCGCCTGCCGGAGCTGCCGCTGAGCATCAACGGCAAGATCGACCGCAAGGCGCTGCCGCATCCCTCCACGCTGCGCGAAGAGGGCGCGTATGTCGCGCCGGAAGGCCCATTCGAGACCGATCTGGCCGCGATCTGGATCGAGCTGCTCGGCGTGGAGCGGGTCGGCCGGGACGACAACTTCTTCAAGCTCGGCGGGCACTCGCTGCTGGCGATGCAGCTCATCTCGCGGATCCGCGAACGCTTCCTGATCGACGTCAAGATCAAGCTGGTGTTCGACGCTCCCGAGCTGGCGCCGATGGCCGAGCGCCTGCGCGCGCGCGCCGAAGGCGGCGCCGACGCGGCCGAGGACGCGTCCGCGGAGCTGGACGTGCTCGAAATCTGATGCCCGTCGCCCGGCACCGCCGGGCCGCGCATCCGCAATGCAATGCGACCCGCCCGCGCCATGCGGGCGGCGAACAGTAACCGGAAGAAAGTCGACGATGAGCAGGACGTACATTCAGGAGCTGCGGTCCCGGGGCATTCAACTGACCGTGGCCGGCGATCAGCTGCGCATCAGCGCGCCCAAGGGCACGCTGACGGCGGAACTGGCGCAGACCCTCAAGGAGCGCAAGCCGGCGCTGGTGCAGGCGCTGCGCGAGGAAGAGGCCGCCCGCCACCAGCGCATCGCCCCGCGTCCCGACCGTGCGCTTCCGGCACCGCTGTCGTTCCAGCAGCAGCGGCTGTGGTTCATCGACCAGTTCTCCGGCCCCAGTCCGGTCTACAACATTTCCACCGCGTTCCGGGTGCACGGCGCGCTGGACGAGGCGGCGTTCCTGTCCGCCTTCGACACCATCGTGCGTCGCCACGATGCGCTGCGGACCCGGGTCGAGGTGGTCGATGGCATCGCGTTGCAGCGCGTCGACGACGCGCTGGCGCCCACCCTGTCCTGCACGGATCTGCAGACACCGGCCGAACGTCGCGACGAAGTCGCGATGGCGCTGTACCGCGAGCAGGACCGCACCCGCTTCGATATCGGCACCGGTCCGCTGGTGGAGATCCGCCTGTACCGTTTCGACCTAGACGATCACCTGCTGCTGACCAACGTCCACCATCTCGTCTTCGACGGCTGGTCTTCGGGCGTGATGGTGCGCGAACTGGCCGAACTCTACGAGGCGGCGATCGAAGGCCGCGAACCGCGCCTGCCGGCGCTGGAGCTGCAGTACGGCGATTACGCTGCATGGCAGCGTCACCAGCTGGACAGCGGCGCCTGGGACGGTCAGCTGGCCTATTGGCGCGACCAGCTCCGCGGCCTGCCGCCGCTGCTTGAACTGCCGCTGGACCGGCCGCGTCCGCAGGTGCAGCGCAATGTCGGCGCGACCCGTCCGGTCGCGCTCGGTGCGGCGATCAGTGCCGGCCTGGCCGCGTTCTCCAAACACAACGGCGTCAGCCCGTACATGACCGTGCTCGCCGCGTTCATGCTGGTGCTGGGGCGCTATGCGCGCCAGGACGACGTCGCGGTCGGCACGATGATCGCCAACCGCAATCGCAGCGAACTGGAAGGCTTGATCGGCTTCTTCGCCAACACCCTGGTGCTGCGTTCGCGGCTCGACGCCGCGAGTCCCTTCCTCGATCACGTGCGCGCGGTGCGTCAGACCGTGCTCGGCGCGTTCGAACATCAGGACGCGCCGTTCGAGCATATCGTCGAGTCGCTGCAGGTCGAGCGCAGCAGCGCCCACACTCCGCTGTTCCAGGTGATGTACGTCTGGCAGGGAGCGACCACCGGCGAGCTGCGCCTGCCGGGACTGCATTTCAGCGACGTCTATCGCGACAGCGGCCACTCCAAGTTCGATCTCACCCTGACCCTGGTCGAGGGCGCGGACGGCGTGCGCGGCGGTCTGCAGTACAACACCGATCTGTTCGACCCGGAGTCGGTCGATGCGATCATCGACAGTCTGTCCACCGTGCTGCAGGCCGTGCTCGCCGATCCGACGCGCAGGCTGCAGGAGATCCCGCTGATCGACGCCGCGCGCCGTGACGCGCTGTTGCCGCCGCCCGCGACGCCGTCCACGTTCGCGCCCGGCGATGCGATCCATACACGCTTCGATGCCGCCTGCGCGGCCGACCCGCAAGCCGTCGCGGTCGCCTGCGGCACGCAGCGGGTCGCCTACGCGCAGTTGCGCGCGCGCGCCGCCGCGATCGCCGCGGCGCTGCGCACCGCAGGGGTCGGTCGCGGCGACCGCGTCGCGCTGTTCATCGGCCGCTCGGTCGATGCGGTGGCGGCGATGATCGGCGTGTTGAAGGTCGGCGCCTGCTATGTGCCGGTCGATCCGACCGGCCCGCGCCAGCGCCTGCGGCATATTCTCGGCGACGCCGGCGCCGCGGCGGCACTGATCGGCGAAAGCCTGGAGGCCACCTTCGCGGAGGTCTGCGACGGGCTGCACCTGGACCTGCCGGCGATCCGTCTCGACACCGTACCGGAGGCTGCCGACCCGGTCGATGTCCCGGACGCCGAGGTGACGCCGCAGGACCCGGCTTACGTCATCTACACCTCGGGCTCCACCGGCAAGCCCAAGGGCAGCGTGATCCCGCACGGCCATGTGCTGCGCCTGTTCGACGCCACCGCGCACTGGTTCGATTTCGGGCGCGAGGATGTGTGGACGTTCTTCCATTCCTACGCCTTCGATTTCTCGGTCTGGGAAATCTGGGGCGCGCTGCTGTACGGCGGTCGCCTGGTCGTGGTGCCCTACGAGACCAGCCGCAATCCGGCCGATTTCCACGCGCTGCTGGCGGCGGAAGGCGTGACCGTGCTCAACCAGACGCCATCGGCGTTCATGCAGCTCATGCAGGCCGATGCCGATGCTCCGCAGGCGCAGCGCGACGGCCTGCGCCTGCGCTACGTGGTCTTCGGCGGAGAGGCGCTGGATCTGCCGGCGCTGCGCCCCTGGTTCGCGCGCCACGGCGACCGTCGCCCGCGTCTGATCAACATGTACGGCATCACCGAGACCACGGTGCATGTCACCTATCGCGAGATCGACGCCGCCGATGCCGAGCAGCCGCGCAGCCTGATCGGACGCCCGATCCCCGATCTGCAGCTGTACGTGCTCGATGAGGACATGCAGCCCGTGCCGCACGGCGTGCTCGGCGAAATCCATGTCGGCGGCGCCGGCCTGGCGCAGGCCTATCTGCATCGTCCGGAACTCACCGCGCAGCGTTTCGTGCCGCATCCGTGGTCGGAGCTGCCCGGCGAGCGCCTGTACCGCACCGGCGACCTGGCCCGCGTCACCCGCGACGGCGATCTGGAATATGCCGGTCGCAGCGACGAACAGATCAAGATCCGCGGGTTCCGTATCGAGCTGGGCGAAATCGAGCATGCGATCGCGGCTCAGGCCTGGGTCGATCGCGCCATCGTGCGTCTGGTGGACCTGCCCGACCAGGGCAAGCGTCTTGTCGCCTATTGCACCACCCGCGAGGGCCACGAGGCCGCAGGCGACGGCGAGCTGCACGCCGCGCTCAAGTCGCGTCTGCCCGAATACATGCTGCCTTCGGCGTTCGTGCGCATGGCCGCGTTCCCGCTGACCGAAAACGGCAAGATCGATTACCGCGCATTGCCCCTGCCCGAAGCGGGCGGCGCGCGCCAGACCTATGCCGCACCGCGCGATGACCGCGAACGCCGCATGCTGGCGGTCTGGTCGACGGTTCTCGGGGTCGAGGGCATCGGCATCGACGACAACTACTTCGCGCTCGGCGGCGATTCGATCCGCAGCATCCAGCTGATCGCTGCGGCCCGCGCCGAGGGCATCCGCTTCACCCTGCCGCAGCTGTTCGCGCAGCAGAGCGTCGCCGAACTCGCGGCCGTGGCCGAGTTCGACGGCGCCGATGCGGACGATGCGGCGCGTGCGCCGTTCGCGCTGGTGTCCGCCGAGCAGCGCGCGGAACTGCCCGACGATGTCGAAGACGCCTATCCGCTGTCGGCGCTGCAGGCCGGCATGATCTATCACTCGATGGCCAACCCGGAAAAGGGCCATTACCACAACGTGTCCAGCCTGAAGATCGACGGCTGCCCGATGCGGCCCGCGCTGTTCGAGCGCGCGGTGGAAGAAGTCGCCGCGCGGCACCCGATCCTGCGCACCTCGTTCCGCATGGACACCTTCGGCGTGCCGCTGCAGCTGGTGCATCGGCAGGCGCGTGCGGAGTGCACGTTCAGCGACCTGTCGGCGCTGTCCGAGGCCGAGCGTACGGCTGCGGTCGATACGCTGATCGAGACCCAGAAACGCACGCCGTTCGATCTGGCCCGCGCGCCGCTGTTCCGGATCTTCGTGCAGCAGAGCGCGGACGATGCCTTCCAGATCACCTGGGTGGATCACCACGCCATTCTCGACGGATGGAGCGTGGCTTCGTTCTTCACGGAAGTGTTCGAGCGCTATTTCCATCTGTACGAAGGGCGCGACTTCGACCCGGCGCCGATCCGCTCCTTCTATCGCGACTATGTCGCGGCCGAACGCCGCGCGCTGGCCGACGAGTCCGCGCGCAGGCACTGGGCCGAGACCATCGCCGACGCGCCGTTCCTCGCGCTGCCGCGTCCGGAGTCCGCGCCCTCCGCGGAGGACGGCGAATTCCGCCACCAGCCGCAGCTTCCCGACGACATTTCGGAGCGTCTGCGCAGCGTGGCCAAACGCCTTGGCGTGCCGGTGCGCACGCTCCTGCTGTCCGCGCATCTGAAGGTGATGTCGATGCTGTCCGGGCAGACCGACGTGCTCAGCGGCGTGGTCGGCAACGGGCGTCTGGAGGAGGACGACGGCGAGCGCTGCCTCGGCCTGTTCCTCAATACGCTGCCGATGCGCGTCCGGCTGCGCGCCGGCGCCGCCTGGTCGGACGTGGTCGCGGAGGTGTTCCGTGCCGAGCAGGCGATGCTCGCGCATCGCCGCTTCCCTCTGGCGGAGATCCAGCGCATGAACGGCGGCGACCCGCTGTTCGACGTGGCGTTCAATTTCATCAGTTTCCATGTGCTGCGGCGCATGGACGACGGCGTGCCGTCCGGCTTCCGCGCCGAACAGCGCGAACAGTTCCAGCGCAACAGCTTCGCGCTGATGTGCGGCTTCCGCGACGACCCGGGCAGCCGTGAAGTCAGTCTCGATCTGCAGTACGACCCCGAGCGCATCGACCGCGATCTGGTCGCGCGCGCGGGCCGCTGCTATGCGCGCGTGCTTGCGGCGATGACCGGGACGCCCGACGCGCGCCACGATGCCGAGGACATGCTCGCCGACGCCGACACCGCCCAGCTGCATCGCTGGGAAGACGGCGGGCAGAGCGCGCCGCAGGCGGCTTCGTTCCACGCGCTGTTCGCGGCGCAGCGCGCGCGCACGCCCGATGCGCCGGCGCTCGAGGCCGACGGCGGCGTGCTGACCTATGCCGAACTCGATGCCCGTGTGGAACGGCTGGCCGCGCATCTGGCGGCGCTGGGCGTGCGCGACGAGGCCCGGGTGGCCGTCTGCCTGCCGCGCGGGCTGGACCTGCCGGTGGCCCTGCTCGCGGTGTCGCGCTGCGGCGGCTGCTACGTGCCGCTGGACCCGCAGTATCCGGACTCGCGTCTGGCCTACATCGTCGAGGACGCGCAGCCGCTGCTGGTGCTCACCCATGCCGCGCTCGTCGACAAATTCGACGCCGCGCGCCATGCACCGCTGTGCATGGACCGCATCGCCGACGACGCGCCGCTCGCGACGCCCTGCGATCCGCCCTCGCCGGAACGTCTGAGCCACATCATCTACACCTCCGGCTCCACCGGTCAGCCGAAGGGTGTGGCGATCCGCCGCCGGTCGACCGTGGCGATGCTGGACTGGGCGCTCGCGCTGTACGGCGCCGACGCCTTCCGCCGCACGCTCGCCAGCACCTCGATCTGTTTCGATCTTTCGGTCTACGAGCTGTTCGCACCGCTGGCCTGCGGCGGCTGCGTGGTGCTGGTCGATTCGATGCTGGAACTGACCACCCGCGATGTGGGCGAGGTCACCCTGGTCAATACCGTGCCCTCGGCCCTGAATGCGATTCTCGACGCCGGCCGCCTGCCGCGCGGCGTGCGTTTCGTGAACGTCGCGGGCGAACCGCTGCCGCGTGCGCTGGTGGACAAGGCGTATGCGGTGCCCGGCGTCGAGGCGGTGTACAACCTCTACGGCCCGTCCGAGGACACCACCTATTCGACCTTCGCGCGCGTGCCCGCCGGCAACGGTGAGAAGCCGAGCATCGGCAGGCCGCTCGCCGGCAGCCGCGCGCACGTGCTCGACGCCGCGCTGAACCGGGTCGCGCCCGGCAGCGTCGGCGAGCTGTATCTGTCCGGCATCGGCCTGGGGCGCGGTTACTGGGACCGTGCCGACCTGACGGCCGACCGTTTCATGCCCTGTCCGTTCGCCGACCAGCCGGGTGCGCGCATGTACCGTACCGGCGACCTGGTGCGCTTCCGCGCCGATGGCGAACTGGACTTCCTCGGTCGTGTCGACCACCAGGTGAAGGTGCGCGGTTTCCGCATCGAACTGGGCGAAATCGAACATGTGCTGTCCGGCCAGCCGGGCGTCGCAGCGTGCGCGGCGATGGTCCAGGAACACGCACCCGGCCAGAAGCGGGTGGTGGCCTACGTCGCCGCCGACCCGGGCGCCACGCTGGAGGAAGCCGCACTGATCGAACGTCTGCGCGGGCAGTTGCCGGAATTCATGGTGCCGGCGCGCATCGCGGTGCTCGCCGCGATGCCGGCGACGCCCAACGGCAAGATCGACCGCAAGGCGCTGCCGGCGATCGTCGACACCGCCAGCGAAAGCGGGCCGGTCGCGACGCCGGTGGGCGAGATCGAATGCCTGCTCGCCGAGGTCTGGAGCGACGCGCTCGGCCACCCGGTCGGCGACCGTCACGCCAACTTCTTCGCCCTCGGCGGCGATTCGATCCTCAGCATCCAGATCGTCGCGCGCATGCGCCGCCTGGGTTACGACCTGACCCCGCGCAAGCTGTTCGAGCATCCGACCCTGGCCGAGCTCGCCCGCCAGCTCGGCCGCGCCGATGGCAGCCGCACGGTCTGCGAGCAGGGCCCGGTCAGCGGCGAGGTCGCGCTGACGCCGGTGCAGCACTGGTTCTTCGCCCAGGCGCTGGAACGCGCCGAGCACTGGAACCAGGCGGTGGCGCTGGACGTGCATCCGGACTGCGACCGTTCGACGGTCGAATCCGCGCTGCGGCTGCTGCTGGCACAGCACGACATGCTGCGTGCCCGCTTCGAACCCGAAGCCGACGGGCTCCGCCAGTGGTTGCCCGCCGAGACTCCGGCCTTCGCGCTGGAGACGGTGGCGCTCGGCGCCGCCGGCAGTGAAGAGGCCGAGCGCGGCTGGCGCGCCGCTGCCGACGCGCTGCAGGCATCGCTGCGCCCCGACGAGGGCCGCGTGTTCGCCGGTCTGTGGGCCGAGCACGAGGCCGGCGCGCGTGCGCGCCTGCTGCTGGTCGCCCATCACCTGGTGGTCGATGCGGTGTCCTGGCGCATCCTGCTCGAAGACCTGCAGGCCGCCTGCGAGGCCCTCCTGCGCGGCGCACGCCCGCAGTTGCCCGAGAAAAGCACGGCGTTCCGCTATTGGGCGCAGCGGCTGTCGGCGCATGTCGCCGACGGCGGTTTCGAAGGCGAACGCGCGTACTGGGAAACGGTCGCCGCCGCGGATTGTCCCGCGCTGCCGCTGGATCTGCAGGGCCGCAACGATGTCGCCTCCAGCCGCAACGTCGTCGTCGCGCTGGATGAGGACGAGACCCGCGCGCTGCTGCGCGAAGCGCCGGCCGCGTTCAATACCGAGATCAACGATCTGCTGCTGACCGCACTGGCCCTGGCGATCGTCGACTGGACCGGCGCGCGGGTCTGCGGTCTGACCCTCGAGGGTCACGGCCGCGAGGATCTGTTCGAGGACGTCGATCTCTCGCGGACCGTCGGCTGGTTCACCACCATGTACCCGGTCGCGCTCACGGTCGACCCTGCAGCCGGGCTCGATGTCGCGATCAAGTCGGTCAAGGAGCAACTGCGTTCGATCCCCGGCAAGGGCATCGGCTACGGCGCGCTCCGCCACCTCGGGGACGCCTCGCGTGCGGAAGCGCTGCGCGCGCCGGCGCACGCCGGGATCGGTTTCAACTATCTGGGCCAGTTCGACGGCGGCGGCGGAGCGGCGACGCAGACGCTGTTCGCGGGCGCCCCGGCGCCGCTGGGCGATCTGCACGCGCCGGTGCAGCTGCGCGGACACGTGCTGGACGTGACCGGTGCGGTGGCTTCCGGACGCCTGAGCGTGAACTGGACCTACAGCGCCAACCTGCACCGGGCCGACACCATCGAAGGCGTGGCCGCGCGGTTCCTCGAATGCCTGCGCGGGTTGATCGCGTTCTGCAGGCAGCCCGGCGTCGGTGGCCGAACGCCGTCCGACTTCCCGCTGATCGCGCTGTCGCAGGCCGAGATCGACGCGGTCATCGCCGCCGCTCCCGAGGGCGTCCAGAGCCTGGAGGATGTGTACCCGGCGACGCCGCTGCAGCAGGGCCTGCTGTATCACTCGCTGCTGGATGCGGAAGGCGGCACCTACCTCACCCACATGAGCTACGAGGTGGTGGGCGCGTTCGATCCCGACGCCTTCATCGCCGCCTGGAACCACGTGCTGGCGCAGCACGCCATCCTGCGCACCGCGTTCGCGGGGCTGGATGGCGGCCGTCTGGCGCAGGTGGTGCTGCGCGATGTGGTCGTGCCCTGCCGTCGCGAGGATTGGCGCGGCCAGGACGAGGCGGCGCAGTCGCAGGCTTGGCAGGAGCTCATGGCCCGCGATCGCGCGGTCGGTTTCGACTTCGCGACCGCGCCCCTGCTGCGCTTGCATCTGGTGCGCATCGCGCAGGACCGCCACAAGTTCCTGCTCAGCTACCACCACGCGCTGCTCGACGGTTGGTCGATCCCGCTGCTGCTGGGCGAACTGTTCGACGCCTACGAGCGTGCGACGTCCGGACAGCCGCTGCAGGCCACCGCGAGCCGGCCCTATCGCGACTACATGCAATGGCTGCGCCGCCAGCCGGTCGACAGCGCGGCCGACTATTGGCGCACGCACCTCGCCGGTATCGAGGAACCCACCCGTCTGCATGGCGTCGCCCCGGTGGCGCCGCCGATCCAGCCGGACTTCGGCGTGCTGCGCCGTCAGTTGCCGCAGCCCCTGTTCCGTCGGCTCGATGCGCTGGTGCGACGCGAAGGTCTCACCCTCAACATCGTCACCCAGGCGGCATGGGCGCTGGTGCTCGGTCTGCACGCCGCGCGCAACGATGTCGTCTTCGGCATCACCACCTCCGGCCGTCCTGTCGACCTGGACGGCGCCGAAGGCATGATCGGCCTGTTCATCAACACCGTGCCGGCGCGTGTCCGCCTGGCGTCCGGCGACAGCGTGCTCGATCTGCTGCGCACGATGCATGCCGAACAGGTGCGGCGCGACGAACACTCGCATCTGCCCTTGCCGGAGATCCAGGCCCTCAGCGGCGTGCGCGGCGATACGCCGCTGTTCGGATCGCTCGTGGTGTTCGAGAACTACCCGGTAGGCGGTCCGCCGGCCCCCGTGGACGGCGACGACGCGCCGCTGCAGGCCAATCTGCTCGCCACCCACGAGCAGTCGAACTACCCGCTCGGTCTGTGCATCGTGCCCAACGCCGAAGGCGTGGTGGTCAATCTCAACCACGATCGCCGTCTCCACGGCGATGCGGATGCGGCGACCCTGCTCGAACGCTACGAGCGCGCGCTCGAGCAGATCGCGGACGGCGCGCAGCGCCCGCTGGGGACGCTCGATCTGCTGCTGGATCGCGAGCGCGACGCGCTTCGGCGCTGGAGCGAGGGCCGTCGCGACGACGCCTGCACCGAGGAGAGTTTCCTGGCGCGTTTCGCGCGGATCGTGCGCGAACAGGGCGCACGCCCGGCCGTGGTCGAAGGCGCGCGTACGCTGAATTACGCCGGACTGGCGCGCGCCGCCGACCGACTGGCGCGCAGACTGCATGCCGCCGGCGTGCGTCGCGGCGACGTCGTCGGCCTGTTCCACGAGCGCGGCATCGACGCGATCGTCGCGATGCTCGCGGTCATCAAGGCCGGCGCGGTCTATCTGCCCGTGGACCCCGCGTACCCGGAAGCGCGCATCCGCCTGCTGCTCGAAGACGCCGCGCCCACGGCCGTGCTGACCCGCAGCGGCCTGCACCCGGAGGTGTCCTGCGTGCGCATCGATCTCGATCGCGCGCCGGACGGCATGCCGCTTGAGGGCATGCTGTCGGAGGGCGCGCTGTCGGAGGGCACGCTGTCGGACGGCATGCCGGAGTTCCAGCCGACGCCGGACGACGCCGCCTACATGATCTATACCTCGGGCTCCACCGGCCGTCCCAAGGGCACGCTGCTGAGCCATCGCGGGCTGGCCAATACCGCCATCGGCCAGGTCAATGCCTTCGCGATGACGCCCGAGGACCGGGTGCTGCAGTTCGCCTCGATCAGCTTCGACGCCTCCGTCTGGGAGGTATCGATCGCGCTGATGGCGGGCGCTTCGCTGCACATCGTCACCGACGAGGGCCGCCGCCTCGGTGCGGAGTTCGCAGGCCTGCTCGAACAGGCGCGCCCGACCTTCGCGACCCTGCCGCCTTCGCTGCTGCGCAATCTCGAACCGAGCCAGTTCCCGGAGCTGCGCGCGCTGGTCTCGGCCGGCGAGGCCTGCGATGCGGACATCGTCAGGCGCTGGTCCGCGGGCCGCGATGTCTGGAACGCCTACGGCCCGACCGAGGTCAGCATCTGCGCGACGCACGCGCACTTCCGCGACAGCGTCGACGCCCCCGGGATCGGCGGCGCGATCGCCAACGCCTCGGTACGCGTGCTCGACGCCGATCTGCGCGAAGTGCCGCCCGGCGTGCCCGGCGAAATCTGGGTGGGAGGTGCGGGTCTCGCCCACGGCTACTGGCGTCGCCCGGACTTGACCGCCGAACGCTTCATGCCCGATCCGTTCTCCGCCACCCCGGGTGCGCGCCTGTATCGCACCGGGGATCTGGGGCGGTATCGCGACGACGGCGGCATCGATTTCCTCGGCCGCATCGATCATCAGGTCAAGGTGCGCGGGTTCCGCGTCGAACTCGCCGAAATCGAGGCCCGCCTGCTGGCCGTGCCGGGCATCGCCGATGCCGTGGTCGTCGCCCGTGAGGACGCACTCAGCGGTACGCGACTGCAGGCCTACGTGGTCGGTGCCGACGGCGATGCGCCCGATCTGCGCGCGCTGCGCACCGCGCTGCGCGAGACCTTGCCGGACTACATGATCCCTGGGCAGATGATGGCGCTGGAGAGGCTGCCGTTGAACGTCAACGGCAAGGTCGATCGCGATCGCCTGCCGGCGTTCTCGGACGTGGTGGCCGAGCCCGGCGCCGATGCGCCGGCGTCCGAGACCGAACGCGCGCTGGCCGCGATCTGGCAGGAGTTGCTCGGCGTCGCGGCGCCCGGCGTCGACGACGACTTCTTCGATGTCGGTGGCAACTCGCTGGCCGCGATGCAGGTGGTGACCCGGATCCGCGAGTCGCTGCTGCCGGATATCGGCATCGACAGCGTTTACCAGAACCCGCGTCTCGGCGACCTGGCGCGTTGCATCGACAATCGCCGCTGGATGACGGCCGGCGTGCAGGAAGAAGCTGAAGGTGTTTTCGAGGATTTGCTATGACGTTGATCGAAGGGCTGCTTGACCGTTTGCGGACGCTGGATGTCCGCGTCACCGTCGAGAACGAGAATCTCCGCATCCAGTCCTCGAAGGGGCCGTTGCCTCCGGATCTGCGTGCGCTGCTGGTGGAGCACAAGCGGGCGATCATCGGTCATCTGACCGAGGCGCAGCGCGGCCACAACGCGGCCGAGCCGATCCCCCGCGCCGACCGCGAGGAGCGCCTGCCGCTGTCGTTCGCGCAGCAGCGCCTGTGGTTGCTGGATCAGATGGGTGCGGATGGCGTGACCTACGGCATCCACATGGCCCTGCGCCTGCGCGGCCCGCTCGATCGGGCCGCGCTCGCCGGCGCGCTCGATGCGCTGGTCGAGCGCCACGAGATCCTGCGCACCCGCTTCCTGCACGACGGCGGCGATCCGTACCAGACCATCGATCCTGCTGCCGGCTGCGCGCTGTCGCAGGCCGAGATCGCCGACGAGTCCGCGCTCGCCTCCGAACTGCGCGCGCATTCCTCCGCGCCCTTCGACCTCGCCGGCGGGCCGCTGTTCTCGGCGCGTCTGCTGAGCCTGGCGCCCGACCATCACGTGCTGATGCTGCGCATGCACCATATCGTCGCCGACGGTTGGTCCTCGCAGATCCTCATCCGCGAGATTGCCCAGACCTACGACGCACTCAGCCAGGCGAAGCCGCTGTCGCTGCCCGCGATGCCGATCCAGTACGCGGACTTCGCCGCTTGGCAGCGCCGCCACGTCACCGCCGAGACGCTGCAAGCGCAGCAGACTTACTGGCTCGAGCGCCTGCGTGGCGCGCCGGAGTTGTTGTCGCTGCCCACAGACCGGCCTCGCCCCACCGCGCAGACTTTCGCCGGCGCGCTGGTGTCCCGCGCGCTGCCGCAGACGCTGTCCGTGGCGGTCGCCGATCTGGCGCGCCGTTCCGGGTGTACGCCCTACGTGGTGCTGTTCGCCGCGTTCGGGCTGCTGCTGGGACGGCTGGCGCGGCAGGACGATGTCGTGATCGGCATCCCGCTGGCGGGCCGCTTCCGCCGCGAGCTGGAGGGGTTGATCGGGTTCTTCGTCAACACCCAGGCGCTGCGGCTGCGGCTCGACCCGCAGGCGTCGTTCGAAGCGCTGCTTGCGCAGGCGCGCGAGGCGGTGGTCGGCGCCCAGGCGCACCAGGATCTTCCCTTCGAACAACTGGTCGATGCGCTGCGGCTGCGCCGCGACCCCAGCCATTCCCCCGTGTTCCAGGTCATGTTCGATCTGGAAGCGGGCGACGCCGCCGCACCTGCGGGCGTCGGCGGCGATGGCCTGCGCATCGAGCCGCTGACCGCCGCGACCCAGGTCTCCAAGTTCGACCTCACACTCAACATGAGCCAGCGCGGCCAGGACCTGGTCGCGCACTTCGAATTCAATACCGACCTCTTCGATGCGGCGAGCATCGATCGCTTCGCCGGCCACTACCTGCGCCTGCTCGAAGACATCGTCGATGCACCCGCCACTCCGCTGGCAAGACTGCGGCTGCTGGATCTTTCCGAGCGTCGCGAACGGCTCGATGCCTGGCGCGGTCCGTCGATGCCGTTGCACGGCGACGTGCCCGCCCTGTTCGAGGCGCAATCGCGCGCCACGCCCGGCGCGATCGCGCTGCAGGGCCCGGAAGGGTGCTGGTCGTACGCAGAGCTCAATGCCCATGCGAACCGTCTGGCGCATCGTCTGATCGCCGCAGGCCTGGGCCCCGGAGACCGGGTTGTGCTGTGTTTCCGTCGTGGTTTCGAGCAGATCGCAGCCGCTCTGGCTTCGCTGAAGGCCGGGGTGTGTTACGTGCCGCTGGACCCGGCCTACCCGCCGGAGCGGATCCGCTACGTGCTGGAGGATTCGTGCGCGGCGCTGGCGCTGACCCATGGCGGTCTGCTGGCGGACGCGGATCTGCCGGTCTGGCGCCTGGACGAGCTGCGCGACTGGCGCGAGGGCGAGGTGCCCGCGGATCCACGGCGGGTGATCGATCCGTCACAAGCGGCCTACATGATCTACACCTCCGGCTCGACCGGCCGCCCGAAGGGCGTGGTGGTGGGGCATGCAGCCATGCTCAACCACAGCCTGTTCATGCGCGATCTGTTCGGCCTGCAACCGCACGACCGTGCGCTGCAGTTCAGCACCTTCAGTTTCGACATGGCGGTGGAGGAGATCTATCCCACGCTCATCGCCGGTGCCGCGATCGTCCTGTACGACGATGCGCTGGGGCTGGAAATCGGCGCGTTCGAGCACTACCTGGAAACGCACGAGATCGGCATCGCCAATCTGCCCACCGCGTACTGGCACCTGTGGGTGCGCATGCTCGGCGGCGAAGCGCATCGCGCGCTGCCGGCGCTGCGGTTGGTGATCGTCGGTGGCGAAGCTCCGGCGTTCGACGCACTGCTCCGCTGGCGCGAAGCGCATTCGCGTGTGCGCTGGCTCAACACTTACGGCCCCACCGAAACGACGGTATCGGCCACCTGGTGGGACGGGAGTGCGGTCGATCCGCACACGCTGTCCAGTCGCTGCCTGCCGATCGGTACGCCGGTGGCCAACAGCGCGCTCTATGTCCTCGACGAGACGCTGGAGCCGGTGCCTGCGGGCGTGGTCGGCGAGCTGTACATCGCTGGCGAGAACTTGGCGCAGGGCTATTGGGGGCGTCCGGAGCTGACCGCACAGGCGTTCCTGACGGATCCGCACGCGCACGGCGACGGGTCTCGGATGTACCGGACCGGCGACCTGGTGCGGCAGACGTCGGCCGAGACGCTGGACTACGTGGGACGCGCGGACCATCAGGTGAAGGTGCGCGGGTTCCGGAT
>ERZ1066121.114-NODE-114-length-73929-cov-59.205377_pt1 | contig 73929 bp, 58 predicted proteins | sample MGYA00382768_ERZ1066121 | MGnify/ENA primary metagenome ERZ1066121 (study PRJEB33369, sample SAMEA5778351) | biofilm metagenome | biome: Industrial cooling water; feature: Water cooling tower basin; material: Biofilm | place: United Arab Emirates | collected...
CCTTGGAATTGGCACGACATTGCTACCTATCCCACATTAACTTGAGGCACTACCCAAACAATATTGTGCCCCTGGGCGGAACGACAGCCGAGGGGCGGGGGCTTGGCACTTTGTTAACCAACGAAGGCCGCATTGAGTTTGATGGTGATAGTGGTAGTCGAGTTGGGATCGGTTTACTGCAATACAAATGGCCCCTCGGCCCCCGCACGACGTTATTTATTGCTGCGGCTGGAAACGGTTTTGTTGATATAGAAGCCTCCCAACAATTGAATCCCTTTTTTGATGGTGGTGCTGTTTCTCTCTTTGCGTTGCGCAACCCCATCTACAACTACAGCTTTGGGGCTGGTTTGGGATTTCGACATTTTTTCAATGATGTTGTGGAACTCAACTTGGGTTACCTGGTGCCCGATGCGATCGCCGCTAACCCATCGCCTAACTTTGGTTTGTTTGATGGGCAGTATGGTGCTTTGGCCCAACTCATTCTTAACTTGAGTCCAACGTCGCGCATTGGTTTTACCTATATCAATGCTTATGCTCCACGTCCCACCCGATTACAACCTGAAGATGCCTTTAGTTTGGGCGCAACCGGCAGCAACCTGGCCAACTCAAACTTTGGCACCAGCGTGAGTGTCAACGCCTATGGCTTATCAGGCACTATCAGTTTTAATCCCAGATTGGCTCTCTCTGGTTGGGCCGGGTTTGCCAATCATCGTTATTTGGGCCGGGGCGATGGCAAAGTCTTGAATTGGGCCGTTGGTCTAGCCTTTCCAGATTTGGGCAAAAGGGGAAACCTGGGTGGCGTTTTTGTCGGAGTTGAACCCAAACTGATTGATGTTTCGAATGGCATTAATGGCGGCATCAGCGATCGCGACACGTCTTTCCACATCGAAGGTTTCTATCGATACCGCATTAATGACAACATTGCCATCACTCCCGGTGTCATCTGGTTAACGGCTCCTAACCACGATGCCCGCAACCAGGATGTGTTCATTGGTGTCATCAGAACAGTCTTTTATTTTTAGACATTCCCATTGATTAATTTAATAGTTGCCAAAAGTTCCACTTGTTGAGAATATTATGCAAGTGGAATCTTTTGGTGTAAGGTAGTAATAGAGTAATTGAATACTTTTCTCAATACTACTGAGCGCGAAGCAGGAAAGTTTCGTCAGATCTTTATGGGTCTTTTGAGTAAAAGGATGTGTATCTTAATCAAGCCTTAGGCACCATAGATGAATGTGTAACTGATATTTTTTTCAGCTACTTCCAGCATCTAGATCATCACCCATCGTCGCTTTAAGAAATACTTTCGTTATCTATGTCAATGGATTCAATCGATTCGCCCGCACTCCAGACGTCAGTTTTGACAATTCCTCGCAGCGATCGCTGGCAGGTCAGTCAACGACTTCAAGAACTGCATATTTCAACTCATTGCTTGCCAAACGGCCAGTTGCGGATTGAAATTCACCATCCGATCGACATTCTGCAACTGCGGAGTGTTATCCAACAGCATACCGCTGCCCGGGCAGACCTTATAAACTGGGTGGAACGTTGTTGGCAACATCCAGGCAAACCGACGTCCGATCGCTAAACCCGCACATTCACTCTATTCCTCTCACCAGGTTCATTGCTATGGGCAAGAAATCTAAGCAGGTCTCCGCATTCAATCTCGAAGGACGATTTCTGAATTTTGAAGTGGAAGATGGTTTTAAGATTAAACGGCTTAACTTGGCCACAGCCGATGGGGAGGTTTGCATCAAGCTTTCCAAAGAAGCTAGAGCCTCTGTTCGGGGCGTGTTAACTCCAGGCGATTGGATTTGGGTATTTGGTGAGACCTATACAGATTTTGATACAGAAGAAGTTAAGTACAAGGCATTTTTAATCAAGCAAGCTACACCGGGCGAAACTCCGGCCCTGACAGCCCCAGAACCGTCAACACAAAAGGCGAAAATCAAGCCCAAACCCCAGGCTACAATTTTAGTCTGTCAGAAATCAGATTGTATGAAGCGCGGCGGCAAAGCAGTATGCCAGCGGTTGCAGCAAGAATTAAGCGATCGCGGCCTCACTGACCAGGTTGCCATTAAAGGGGTTGGCTGCATGAAAGACTGTAAAGCGGGGCCTAATCTTGTCGTCATGCCTGACAAAGCTCGTTATCGCCGCATCAAAGCCACTGAAATTTCCAACCTTTTAGACGAACACTTTCCGCAACAACAACCCAAATCCTCCTCCCAAATCTTTTCCCTTTGAGACCTTTCTAGAAACTAAAATATAGCTGTAGTCAGAACACTTCCGAATGAGAATTAAATAAGCTGCAACTTTTGTGGGATGGGCATCGTTCGACTGAGGTCTCGACAGAGAGGCTCGACCGAACTGCTCACGAACGTCTTGCCCGTCCGAGCGGGTGAGACACCCACCCCACAGGTTATTGAATCCATGATCCTTAGAAATCGCCCCAGACTTGACTCACAAAACTTCTTGCCCTCATCCCCAACCCTTCTCTAGCGATCGTGCGGGTTGATCGGTTGGCAAATAGGTTTCCGTGCAGGGCGACAGTGTCATCAAATCATTAATGTTGCGGAGCATAGTCTCGCAGATGGCATCCAGGGGGAGGTCGTTGGGATCGCGGCCAAAGGGATTTTCGATTTCCAGCCCAATTTCTTCAATGCCAAACAGGGTAAAACTAATGAGCGCGACGATCGGCCCCGTCCACCACTGCAAACTGCCCACCACCTGAAACGGCAGGGATAGGCAATACAGGAGCAATAATTGTTTCAAGTGAATTGAGTAGGCCAGCGGCATCGGAGTTTTCAAGATCCGCTCGCAGCCCCCCAGTGCATTGACTAATTCATTCAATAACTGTTGCATTGCGGTGAGCTGATAAACATCGATCGCGCTCAGTCGCTGCTGATGCTGGAGATAATCCCCAATCCAAAAGGCCACTTCCAGGGGTGGGTTATTCATGCCTTTGAGCTTCTGAAACCGTTCTTGTGCCAATAATCCCTCCAGTTCGTCGTTCACTGACTCCTGGCGCAGGTGCAATTTTGTGGCTACGGCAAACGCCACTAGGGAGCGCAAGGCGGCAACTTTACGATCGCGGTCTGTCAGGGTTTTGGCCGGCACAATAATCCAGATTTGACGCGCTAAGTTGCGACTCGTATTAACGATCGTGCCCCATAACTTCCGCCCCTCCCAAAACCGTTCATAGGCTGTATTGGTGCGAAACACCAGTAACAACCCCAGCACCAAATTGGGAATCAGACTGGCCAGCATCGGAATTGAAACCGGATATTGCTGGTGAAACATAATCGACACCAAAATGCCAAACAACCCGCAGATGGCTGTCCGTCCTAGAATCGAGGGAATTACAGATCCTTTAATTTGCAGTGCCGAGCGAAACCAGTGTCTTTGTCCCATCGCAACCAACCATTAACCTGAGATTTTGGGTAGCAGATTCGCCACTGCGATCGTCACTTCTGGAAAGTGTAAGGGGGCAATCGTCCCATCGTCTAGCAACACCAATTGATTTTGGTATCCATCTGGTTGTGGCGCTCGAAACACATAAAGCTGCCGCGCCGTCACATCCACAACCCAGTAGTCGGCAATTCCGGCTCGGGCATATACATTTGCCTTAAACTGACAGTCCCGCCGGAGGGTCGTATCTGCCACCTCAATCACCAAGAACACTTCGCTGACTGTAGGATGATGATCAGCATAATCGAGCGGATCAATCTGGACGATCGCCACATCCGGTTCTGGCTCCGAGTAGTCATTTAACCGGATTGGGTCTTGTAGCCGAATTAATGCTCGTGTTCCCAGTAATTCGCGAAGAATTCGATCCGTTCGAACAATTGCCGCCGAATGTGCCGTGCCTTTCGCTGCCATGTTGTAGATTTGCCCATCAATCAATTCCACCCGCTCATCTGAGTCTAAAATGCCGGCTTCCGCCATCTGATGATATTCATTAACATGAATTAACCGAATTTCAGCCAGCATGAAACCCTAACCCTGCCTTGCAAAATTGACTTTGTTTTAGTCTAACCATTCCCGCCTTGCTTATCTTTTTGCCGCTTGAATTTGATACATTGGTACTGAATACCGCTCAGGAGCTTAACCACATTTAGGATCAATTCCTGAGTTAGATCCCTAGATATGGTGTACCTTATTTCTCAGCCGTTGTGTGGGTTGAGCCGATATGTCCTTCGTTGGGTTACACATTCACAGTGACTATAGCCTGCTGGATGGTGCCAGCCAGATTCCCCAGTTGATTGATCGCGCCATTGAACTGGGGATGCCCGCGATCGCGTTAACCGATCACGGCGTCATGTACGGTGCGATCGAAATGCTCAAAGTCTGTAAGAGCAAAGGCGATGCCGTCAAACCCATCCTTGGCAATGAAATGTACGTCATCAACGGCGACATTACCCTGAAGGATCGTAAATTTCCGCGCTATCACCAGGTGGTGCTGGCCAAAAACACCCTCGGCTACAAAAACCTGGTCAAGCTCACAACCATCTCTCACCTCAAAGGGGTGCAGGGCAAAGGTATCTTCTCCCGCCCCTGCATTAACAAGGAGTTGATCGAGCAATACCATGAGGGGCTGATTGTCACATCGGGATGTTTAGCGGGCGAAGTGCCCCAGGCAATTTTGCAAGGTAGACCCGAAGTGGCGCGGCGGGTGGCGCAGTGGTACAAAGATTTGTTCGGTGATGATTATTATCTAGAGATTCAAGACCACGGCCTCCGCGAAGAGCGCACCGTCAACCCGGAAATCGTTAAAATCGCGCAGGAACTCGATCTCAAAATCGTTTGTACAAACGACTCCCACTACATTTCCTGCTACGACGTGGAAGCCCACGATGCGTTGCTGTGCATTCAAACGGGCAAGTTGATTACGGAAGATAAACGCCTCCGCTACTCGGGCACAGAATATTTGAAATCGAAGGAGGAAATGGGTTGGCTGTTTCGCGATCATCTGCCCGATGCGGTGATTGAAGCGGCGATCGCCAATACGCTGGAAGTGGCTGCCAAAATCGAAACCTATGAAATCTTGGGGGAGCCGCGGATTCCTGATTATCCCGTGCCCGCAGGCTACACGGCGGCCACTTACATGGAGAAAATTGCCCAGGAGGGATTGGTCAACCGGCAACGAGTCAGTTCGTTTGAGGACATTAGTCAGGAGTATCGCGATCGCCTCGATTACGAACTCAAAATGATGCAACAGATGGGGTTCGCCACCTACTTCCTGGTGGTGTGGGATTACATTAAATTTGCGCGTGACCAAAACATTCCCGTTGGGCCGGGTCGGGGGTCTGCGGCGGGTTCGCTGGTGGCTTATGCGATGGGCATTACCAATATTGACCCGGTGCATCATGGCTTACTGTTCGAGCGCTTCCTCAACCCAGAACGGAAATCGATGCCAGATATTGATACTGACTTTTGCATCGATCGCCGCGATGAAGTGATTCAATACGTTACCGATAAATACGGCACCGAGCGGGTGGCCCAGATCATCACCTACAACCGCATGACCTCCAGGGCGGTCCTCAAAGATGTGGCACGAGTGCTGAATGTGCCCTATGGCGAGAGCGATCGCATGACCAAAATGATTCCCGTCGTGCGCGGCAAGCCCACCAAACTCAAAGTCATGATTTCCGACGAAACCCCTTCACCAGAATTCCGGGAAAAGTATGACAAAGATTTGATGGTTCCTGGCACCGAACCGCCTATTCCTTATCGCCGCTGGATTGACATGGCCATGCGGATTGAGGGCACCAACAAAAGTGTCGGAATTCACGCGGCAGGCGTTGTGATTTCGGCTCAACCCCTGGATGAAATCGTGCCGCTTCAACGTAACGACGATGGAGCCGTTTTCACCCAATACTACATGGAAGATATTGAAGCGTTGGGTCTTCTCAAAATGGACTTTTTGGGACTCAAAAACTTAACCATGATTCAGAAAGCGGTGGATTTGATCAAAGCCTCAAGCGGCACTGAACTGGATCTCGATCGCCTGCCGCTGGATGACCCAGAATCCTACAAACTGCTGGCGCGGGGCGAACTGGAAGGTATCTTCCAATTAGAGTCCTCTGGGATGCGGCAAATTGTCCGAGATTTGAAACCGTCTGGCCTGGAAGATATTTCCTCCGTGCTAGCCCTATACCGACCGGGGCCACTGGATGCAGGGCTGATTCCCAAATTCATCAACCGCAAACACGGACGCGAGAAAATCGACTACGCCCACGAAATCCTGCAACCCATCCTCAATGAAACCTACGGCATTATGGTCTATCAGGAACAGATCATGAAAATAGCTCAGGACATGGCGGGCTATTCGTTGGGACAAGCTGATCTCCTCCGGCGGGCGATGGGCAAGAAAAAAGTGTCCGAAATGCAGAAACACCAGGAGATTTTTGTTTCCGGGGCGAAGGAACGGGGGGTCGAAAAGAAAGTTGCAACGGAGCTATTCGAGCAAATGATCAAGTTTGCCGAATATTGCTTCAACAAATCTCACTCCTGCGCCTACGGTTACGTCACCTATCAAACGGCTTATCTCAAAGCCAACTATCCCGTGGAATACATGGCTTCGCTACTGACGATTAACAGTGGCGACCAAGATAAAGTGCAGAAATACATTGCCTCTTGCGTAGCGATGGGGATTCCGGTGCAACCTCCAGATATTAATCGCTCTGGCATTGACTTCACCCCGATCGGACAGGGCATTCTATTTGGTTTATCGGCAGTGCGGAATGTGGGGCTAGGCGCGATCGAGGCTATTTTACTGGTGCGGGATGCCGATGGCCCCTTCGAGTCGCTGGCTGATTTGTGTTATCGGGTGATTTGTGCAGACGACGATCGCGTCGATCCACGGGCATTGAACCGCCGCGCCTTAGAAGCCCTGATTTATGCCGGTGCCTTCGACAAGCTAGAACCTAATCGCAATCAGTCCATTCATGATCTAGAGTTGGTGCTGGAATGGGCCCAATCGCGCGCTAAAGACCGGGCCAGTGGTCAGGGAAATTTGTTCGACTTCCTGAACGCCAGTGCTGATAGTGGTTCCACGTCGAAGTTTGACACTGCGCCCAAGTCGCCTCTCGTTCCTGACCTGCCTCCCCCCCGAAAGTTGCAGATGGAGAAAGAGATTCTCGGCTTTTACATCTCCGACCATCCGCTACGCTCAGTTCACGAAGCGGCGCGAATTCTGGCTCCGATTAACCTGAGTGATTTGGAAGATTATGCTGATGGCACATCGGTGAGCGCGATCGTCATCATTGCGTCTGTGAAACCTGTCACCACGAAGAAAGGCGATCGCATGGCCATTCTGCAAATTGAAGACATTACGGGGCATACCGAAGCGGTGGTTTTTCCCAAATCCTATGAGCGCATTCAGCAATATATTCAGGCCGATGCTCGCCTAATGCTATGGGGCAAAATTGATCGGCGGGATGACCAAACGCAATTCATCATCGATGATGCAGAGCCGATCGAAGCAATTCATATGGTGATGGTAGAACTGGAACCTACGGTGGCGGGTGATATCGAACAACAACATCGGCTCAGAACGGTGCTGCTGGAAAGTCGAGGCGAAGAAGACCGCGCTAAAGTGCCGGTCGTTGCGATCGTCGGCACGCTCACCAGACGTCACTTTGTGCGATTTGGTTCCCAGTTTCGAGTGCAAGACTCGCAAAATGCGGTTACTGCGTTGCTTCGGGCTGGCTTTCGAGCGCGATCGTCGCCGCTGACTGGCCAGCCGACTCACTAGATGCCCAGATCTGCTTACTTTACGCGATGTGCGACTTTATCGTCAAAAGTACTGTTTTCTCGTGGAGCGGGCATCTTGCCTGCTCGGATTGGGCGGACAAGATGTCCACCCCACAGGGATGGATCAAAAGTTGCACATCGCGTTACTGTTACTTTACTTTCTGAAATTCTTTCGTTGTCGTCTGCCCTGTTGCCGGTGAAAGCGGGTCAGTCTTAGCGGCTCCTTCGGCCTTAAGGTCGGCGATCGTCGTTTCTGGCGCAACCGACGGGGCCGTGATTGCTTCCAGCTCACGCATTGGGGCCTCATTGGCCGAGAGTTCACTTTCCTCTTCTGGGCTGCGAATATTGTCTAGATCAATATCCAAAACATTCATAGATAAGCCCGCTCTCGGTAGATTATCGCTGTTGGAAACATAGGGATTCGGTTCAACGCTGCCGGTACAGATAATCAAAGACCCTTTTTTGAGAAACGGTAACTTTCTCCAGGCCGTGGCTCCTTCCCAGATGCTCAACGCCACGGTGAATGACTCCTCGCGGTTTCTGGGCTTGCGGACATAAATGGTTGCCTTGGCCACCTTGGCTTTCTCGCCGCTCTTCAACTCAACCGTCTTAATTTCTGCATCTGCGGCTAAATGACCGCTGACAATCCACTTATTTAAGCCAACACTCGACATAGCGCACCCGCCAATAAAGTACGAATGTAGAATTCCCTGATGCACGACTCAATGAACAGAATTCAGCGGTCATCTTTAGACTTTTCGGCTATAAGGAAGTGAGTTTTGGTATTGTTGAGTATCACCCGTCGATGACTGCTGACTTGGATCATTCGTTCTTTAGTGATTAACCCTTTTACATGAATCGTGTTATTGTTGTGACCTCTGGCAAAGGAGGAGTGGGTAAAACAACCACTACGGCTAATTTGGGAATGGCTCTGGCCAAACGAGGCCGGAAGGTGATAGTCGTGGATGCCGACTTTGGTTTGCGGAACCTTGATCTGTTGTTGGGTTTAGAAAATCGCGTTGTTTACACGGCGGTCGATGTGCTGGCAGGGCAGTGTCGGTTAGAGCAAGCGATCGTGAAAGATAAGCGGTTGCCCAATTTAATGTTGCTGCCAGCTGCCCAAAACCGCACTAAAGATGCCGTCAAACCAGACCAGATGAAGCAATTGGTCAATGCCCTGGCGAAAGCATTCAATTATGTTTTGGTGGATTGTCCGGCTGGGATCGAAATGGGCTTTCAAAACGCGATCGCGGCTGCTAAAGAAGCACTCATCGTGACGACTCCGGAGATTGCCGCCGTCCGAGATGCCGATCGGGTGGTGGGGTTGCTTGAAGCCAATAACATCAAACAGGTTCGCCTGATTGTGAATCGCCTCCGCCCCAACATGGTGCAAGCCAATGACATGATGAGTGTGGAGGATGTCCAGGAGATTCTGGCTGTCCCATTAATTGGGATTGTGCCCGACGACGAACGAGTGATTGTTTCGACCAACAAAGGTGAACCCCTGGTATTGGCTGAATCTCCCTCTTTAGCAGGCACCGCTTTCGACAATATTGCCCGTCGGTTAGAAGGCGAGACGGTCGAATTTCTTGATTTTGCCCCTAATAACGATGGTTTTTTTGCTCGCCTCCGTAAAGTCCTGACTGCGCCGATCGGGAAGAAACCATAACTTGCTCGCTATCAATCGTTTGGCCATCCCAGGTTGGCAATTCGCTGGAATTGATTTTCTGTTTCTAGTAAAATATGCTCCATGCTACTTGAATTTCTTGAACGTTTCTTTCCCCGCTCCGACAACAGTCGCCAACACGTCAAAAATCGTTTACGGTTGGTGCTGGCGCACGATCGAACTGACTTGCCGCCCCATACGATCGAAGCGATGCGGAAAGAAATTTTAGAAGTCGTGTCCAGGTATGTGGAGCTAGATACTGCTGGGATGGAGTTTTCCCTTGAAAGTAATCAAAGAGCAACGGCTTTAATTGCGAATCTGCCGATTCGGCGCATCTACTCTAATTCAAGCGCCGACCAGTCTGCACCCGATGCCGTTTTGAGTCTTGACTCGCCGCTTAATGAGTCCGATCGCCCTACTCCATCAAATGATGTTGAACTCCCGGCTAACAATAAACTAGATGTGCCGCTGTCACCAGATGTTACTGCGTCACCAGATGTGCCGCTGTCACTGGATGATTCCCCCTCTCAAGCGGAGTCGATTTAGGCTCGCGGAATTTAGCAACTTGGTCATTTGTCTGGTTAAACCAGTGAAGTATCGCTAAATTGCTTGGATGAGTTCGGGAACGTGGGTTTCGGCTGCGCTCAACCCGCAGGTAAAAGCCGTGTAATTATTCTCGCGGCGATGGTTCTTACTCTAGATAGATTTGCTTCTCTATCCAATGTTAGATAATTGCTTGGGTATGTTTAACGACAATTTCCCCCAACAATTTCAGCTCCTTAGGATTATGGATTAAATAACCTGCGGGGTAGTCGTCTTGACTGCCCGGACGGGCAAGACGTTCGTGAGCAGTTCGGTCGAGCCTCTCTGTCGAGACCTCAGTCGAACGATGCCCATCCCACAAAAATTGCAAGTTATACCGATTGAAAGTGATTGGGGCATATTCCTTGCACCGATCCCCCTCAGTCTCCTTTGACAAGGGGGATGCCGCAGGTAGGGGGATCTCAATCGGTAGCGTATTGCAATCAAATTGGTATTATTTAATCCTCATTGCCTTGATTCAAGCACTGTGACTGTGACTGTGACAATGATGAATGCAAGTTTAGGAACGGTTTTTGTTGGCAACAGTGACATGGCAAGTCTGATGCGATCGCACGATTGGTCGCAAACACTGCTAGGTACTGTTTCCAATTGGACATCAAGCCTAAAAACAGCCGTCAGCATTTGCTTGAACTCCCGCTTCCCAATGGTGATTTGGTGGGGCAAGGATTTAGTGTTGCTCTACAACGATGCTTGGCGACCAATTCTGGGTACTAAACACCCTAAAGCATTAGGACGACCAGGGCAGGAAGTCTGGTCAGAAATCTGGGACATCATTGGGGTGCAGCTTCATAGCGTTCTGGCAACAGCAGAGGCAACCTGGTCTGACGATATGCTACTGCCTGTCGATCGCTACGGGTACACGGAAGAAGCTTACTTTACTTACTCCTACAGCCCGATTTTCCTGGAAACAGGAGACGTTGGTGGAGCGTTTACAGCGGTGACAGAAACCACTCGACGGGTGATCGGTGAGCGACGGCTCAGCACACTACGAGAACTGGCAGCGAATACGGTAGAAGCCAAATCTGTCGAAGAAACCTGCCAGATTGCTAGTGCCACGATCGCGAATAATCCGTATGACATTCCCTTTGCCTTATTGTATCTAGTTGAGCTGGACGGGAGAGCCGCTCGTCTTGTTCAGCGGGTAGGAATCGAAGCGGGTACAACTGCCAGTCCTGAACAGGTTGACTTGACGCAAGAACAAGATTGCTGGGACCTCGCTCAAGTCAAGACGACAGGAAATGCCAAGATCATCGATCAGTTAAGTAGTCGATTTGGTCCGCTACCCGGTGGGGCTTGGGAAGAACCCTCTCGATCAGCAATTGTCTTGCCGATCGCTCAAGCGGGTCAGAAAGAGCAATTAGCCGGATTACTGGTATTGGGCATTAGCCCTCGACGCGAGTTTGATGATGACTACCGAGGCTTTTTTGATCTGGTTGCGAGTAATGTGGCGACAGCGATCGCCAATGCTCAAGCCTATGAAGCTGAGCGCAAACGCGCTGAGGCGTTGGCAGAACTCGATCGAGCCAAAACCACCTTTTTTAGCAATGTCAGCCATGAGTTTCGCACCCCGCTGACCCTGATGCTCAATCCCCTGGAGGATGCCCTGGCAAGTGTGGAAGCAAGAGATGGGGAAGATGTCGAAGGTGGGGGAGATGGAGCCGCGACTTCCCGATCCTCCTCACCTCCTTCACCCTCTCTGCCGCTCCTGAAAGAACAACTTCAACTGGTGCAGCGCAATGGGTTACGGTTACAAAAACTCGTCAATACGCTGCTGGATTTCTCTCGGATTGAAGCAGGACGAGTGCAGGCATCCTATGAACCCACAGATTTAGCCACCTACACGGCTGAACTTGCGAGTGCGTTTCGATCGCTGATCGAACGGGCTGGAATGACCCTAGAGATCGATTGCCCAGCTTTAGCTGAACCGGTGTATATCGATCGCGAGATGTGGGAAAAAATTATACTCAATCTGGTTTCCAATGCATTTAAATTCACGTTTAGCGGAAGTATCACAGTTCGATTACAGCCTGTGGGCAATTCGGTTGAATTGAGCGTGATTGATACCGGCGTTGGTATTCCTGAACCGGAGTTGCCTCGACTGTTTGAACGGTTTCATCGCATCAGTGAAACCCGATCGCGCACCTACGAGGGTTCAGGCATCGGGCTGGCTCTCGTCCAAGAGCTGGTGAAACTCCACGGTGGAACGATTCGGGTTACAAGTGCAATCAATCACGGCACAACCTTTACGATCGCGCTTCCTCTCGGTTCAGCTCACCTACCCAGCGATCGCATTCAAGCCACTCAGACTCTCGCATCGACCGGATTAGGCGCAAATCCCTATGTCGTGGAAGCCTCACGTTGGCTATCAGAAGATGATTTTAGATTGCCGCTTTTAGATTTTGGATTGGCAGATAATTCCTCTAGGTCAAACCTCTCAGCCTTAAAGCAAATCTCTCAATCCAAAATCCAAAATCCAAAATCCAAAATTCTCCTCGCGGATGACAATGCCGACATGCGTGACTACCTGAAGCGTCTGTTGAGTCAGCAGTATGAGGTGGAAACGGTTGCAGATGGCAGCGCGGCATTGACAGCGATTCAGCAACAGATACCGGATCTCGTGTTAACGGATGTCATGATGCCGGAAGTGGATGGGTTTGAATTGCTGCAAGAATTACGATCTGATCCCACGACCCAAGATATTCCGATCATTTTACTGTCGGCACGAGCCGGGGAAGAAGCGCGAATTGAAGGACTGGCAGCCGGAGCCGATGATTATCTCACCAAGCCTTTTTCTGCGCGTGAATTGCTGGCACGAGTCGAAGCCAACCTAAAACTGGCACACTTGCGCCGCGAAGCAACGCAACGAGAACAAGCTCTGAGACTGGCAGCAGAAGCCGCTCAGCAAAAAGTAGAAACGATCTTATCGAGTATTAGTGATGGGTTCTATACCCTCGATCGCGACTGGTGCTTCACCTACGTCAACAATCGCGTTTGTGAAATCGCTAGAATGCCGCAAGAAGCCCTGCTTGGGTTTAACGTTTGGGAATTGTTTGCGGAAGCCGTGGATACCGTTGCCTATACAGAAATGCAGCGAGCCATGCGCGACCAGGTTATGGTTCAGTTTGAGTATCTAGATTCGCGTCAAAATCGCTGGTTTGAGCATCGAGTTTATCCAGCCCCCGATGGGTTGACTGTTTTTCTGGCAGACATTACCGATCGCAGGCAAATTGAAGTCGAACGCAGACAAACAGAAGCCGCATTGCGTCACAGTGAAGCCCAGTTTCGTCAGCTTGCCGATGCCATGCCTCAAATCGTTTGGATTGCGGATGCTGAAGGCAAACCGGAATATGTTAGCCAGCGGTGGGTTGACTACACCGGACTCACACTGGAACAAACAGCAGAACAGAGCTGGGTTGATCAGGTAATTCACCCAGATGATCTGGAGGCAACCTATGAGATTTGGGGAGAATGTCTGGCAACTGGAGCGCTTTATCAAACCGAATTTCGCGTAAAACAGGCTCTAGCAGAGCAATCTGAAGCTGTCTATCGTTGGTTTTTATGTCGAGCGGTGCCGATTCACAATTCACAAGGACAAATCACCCACTGGTATGGTACCCTCACCGATCTGAATGACCGGAAGCAAGCCGAAGCCGAAATTCAGCAACTCAACCAGCAATTGAGCGATCGCGTCAATGAACTGCAAGCCCTGTTTGATCTGCTGCCGATTGGTGTGGCGATCGCGTCAGACCCGGAATGCCGTTCGATTCAGGTTAATCCTTATCTGGCTGAATTAATACAGGTGCCGCTTGATGCCAATGCTTCCAGGAGTGCGCCACCTACCGAACTGTTGCCTTACCGAATTTGTCGCGATGGGGAAGACATTCCCGTTGATGATTTGCCCATGCAGGTCGTTGCTCGTGAGCGGACAAAGATCACCGATGAGGTCGTCGATGTAATCTGCACCGATGGCCGTGTCATTAAAATGCTGTGCTATGCCTCTCCCCTGTTGGATGAACAAGGCAATGTGAGAGGCGCTTTGGGCGCGTTTGTGGATATTACCCAACGAGTGGAGGTCGAACTGGCCCTGCGGCTCAACCGCGATCGCCTTGCGTTTGTGCTGGACAATACCGGCATTGGGCTATGGCTAAACTCACTCCCGCTGGATGGTCTGAATTGGGATAATCGCACCAGGGAGTTGTTCTTCGTGCCACCGGATGTTGAACCCACCGTCGAGTTGTTCTGGAGTCGCTTGCATCCAGACGATCGGGAGCCAACCCGCTTGGCTGTAGAGGCAGCTCTGCGCGATCGCACGTTGTACCAGATCGACCATCGGGTGATCCACCCAGATACCGGCGAAATTCGCTGGCTGCGCTCGGCAGGCAAAGCAATCTATGCCCCAGACGGCAGCCCAATCCGCTTCGACGGCATCAACTACGACATTACCGATCGCAAACAAGCCGAAGCCTCTTTACGCCAGAGTGAAGCACGGCAGGCTTTCCTCCTGAAACTCAACGACACACTCCGACCCCTGACGAATGCTGAGGACATTCAATATCAAGCCGTCTGTGTGTTGGGTGAACACTTGGGCGCAAACCGGGCGGGGTATGCCGAAGATCAAGCAGATGATGAGACGATCGTCGTGATGCGAAACTACACCAACGGCGTCCCTAGCATCGAGGGACGGTATCGCTACGATGACTACGGAGAAGAGCTTTTACGCGAGTTCAGAGCCGGACGGATGGTTGTTCGCAGCGACATCGCCAATGATCCAACGCTGACTGATGCTGAGAAAGCGGCTCATGTGGTCTTGCAATTAGGAGCAACCGTAAATGTGCCATTAGTGAAAGCCGATCGCCTGGTCGCGGTCCTCTTTGTCCACCATCAAATGGCGCATCACTGGTTGGATGAGGAGTTATCGCTGATTCAAGAAGTGGCCGATCGCACCTGGGCCGCAGTGGAACGAGCGCGGGCTGAAATTGCCTTACAGGAAAGTGAAGCTCGCTTTCGGGGTGTGGTGGAATCCAACATGGTCGGCATCGTGTTCTGGGATGCGTCGGGCTGCATTACTGACGGCAACGAGATGGCAGTCCAGATGCTGGGCTATAGTCAGGCAGAGCTGCAATCTAGACAAGTGTGCTGGATCGACATCACACCACCAGAATTTCACGAAATGGATGCTGCCATGCAAGCCCACTTGCTGACAGAAGGGGTTTGTCCGCCGTTTGAAAAAGCCTATATTCGTAAGGATGGGACTCAGATTCCCATCCTGATTGGGGGGGCTTTAATCCCCGGTTACAGCGATCGCGGTGTTGCTTATTTTATTGACATTAGCGATCGCAAACAAGCTGAACAAGAACGAGAACGGTTGCTGCAACAAGAACAAACTCTGCGTCAGCAGGCAGAAATTGCAGAACGTAGATTAAATGCACTTTTGGAAAGCATCCGCGAAGATTTTGTTTTGTTTGATCATGATTGGCGTGTTGTTTATCTCAATCCTCAAGCGGCGATAACAATGCGGAAATCCCGCGATGAAATTTTGGGCAGATGCAGTTGGGATCTCTTCCCTGATTTAGTAGGAACGGAATTTTACGATCGCTTGCATCAGGCAATGCGTAACCAGACTTCAGTCCAGTTTGAGTATTACTACGACACTTGGGGCACCTGGTTTGAGAACCGAGTGTATCCAGCCGATGAGGGGATCATTATCCTGAGCTCAAACGTTACTGACCGCAAGCGATCGGAAGAAGCTCTGCGGCAAGCGCTACAAAAGCTCAATTTCCATGTCGAAAACACCCCGATGGCGGTGATTGAGTGGGATGGAGAACTGCGAATTACCCGCTGGTCTGGGGCCGCCGAACAGATTTTTGGCTGGTCCGCCCATGAAGTATTGGGCCGATTCCTCTTTGACCTACACCTCGTCTTTGAGGAAGATATCGCCCAGGTTGGAGAAGTATCGCGACGGTTGACAGAAGAAGAATCCTACGTCTTTTCCTCCAACCGCAACTACACAAAACAGGGTGATGTGATTCATTGTGAATGGTACAACTCCAGCCTGCGCGATGCATCGGGGCAAATGATCTCGGTCTTATCGCTCGTGCTGAATATGACCGATCGCGTTCAATTTGAACGCGATCGTGAGCGCATTCTACACCAAGAACAAACCGCCCGGGAAGCCGCCGAAGCCGCTAACCGCATCAAAGACGAGTTTTTGGCAGTCGTGTCTCATGAGTTGCGATCGCCCCTCAACCCCATCCTCGGTTGGTCAAAGCTGCTGCGCAGTCGCCAATTAGATCAACAAAAAACCGATCGTGCCCTGGAAGTGATTGAGCGCAATGCTCAGATGCAAGCGCAACTGATTAACGACCTACTGGATGTGTCCCGCATTTTACGCGGCAAACTCAGTTTAGATTCCAAACCCGTTGATCTCGTTACTACCATTCAAGCGGCTATGGAAACCGTGCGACTGGCAGCAGAAGCGAAGGCGATTCAAATTCATACCCACTTTGAACCAGACGTTGGGCCGATCGCCGGAGATGCCGGACGATTACAGCAAGTCATTTGGAATCTGCTCACCAACGCCGTCAAATTCACAGCAGAGGGAGGACGAGTAGACATTCGGTTAGAGCAAGATGGGGGAGATGGCGGAGATAGGGAAGATGGGGGAGATGGGGAAGAGGGGGAAGTTGGGGGAGATGGAGGAGATGGCGGAGATAGGGGAGATGGGGAAGATGGGGAAGTTGGGGGAGATGGAGGAGATGGAGGAGATGGAGGAGATGGAGGAGATGGAGGAGATGGGGGAGAGGGGGAAGTTGGGGAAGCAAGAGGAGATGGGGGAGATACTTCCCTACCCTCCCTACCCTCCCTACCCTCCCTACCCTCCCTACCCTCCCTACCTTCCCCACCCTCCCCACCTCTCTCTTCCCCACCCTCCCCACCCTCCCACGCTCGCATCATTGTCACCGACACCGGCAAAGGCATTCCTGCTGATTTTCTACCCTATGTGTTTGAGCAATTCCGCCAGGAAAGTTCGACCACAACTCGCCGCTTTGGGGGGCTGGGCTTAGGATTGGCGATCGTCCGCTACCTGGTGGAACTGCATGGTGGCACTGTGGCCGCAGATAGTGCCGGTGAAGGTCAGGGAGCCACGTTTACGGTGACATTACCGTTGCTGAGGCGTGAGGACGCGGCAGCGCAAGGCCGCCAGGAAAAGCCTCTGCTTCCCTCCTCGCCCCCTCACCCCCTCACCGGTTTACGCATTTTGATTGTGGATGACGATGACAACACCCGCGAGTTTCTCGCCTTCCTGCTAGAGTTACATGGGGCAAACGTGATTGCTACAGCAACTGCGGATGAGGTTCTCAGGACACTGACGCAGTTCAAACCCGATGTGTTGTTGAGTGATATTGGGATGCCCGATGTGGATGGTTACATGCTGCTACGGCAAATTAGAGCTTTACCACCAGAGCAAGGCGGCACAATTCCCGCAATCGCCCTGACTGCCTATGCGGGTGAAATTGACTATCAGCAAGCACTGGCAGCAGGCTTTCAACGCCACCTGGCGAAGCCGATCGAACCGGAAATATTAATTCAAGCGATCACAGAATTGCAGTTACTCAGTAACAGCTAACGCCGATTCAAACCGTGACGACGCCCATGCTGGTATCGCTCTTCACTTCTACATGCGTTCTAAAACGGGGATGCCCAGCAGCGAAAGGCCCAGTTTCAGGGTGCGGGCGGTGAGGTCGGCCAGGGCGAGGCGGGAGGTGCGGAGCGGTTCTGCGGCATTGAGGACGGGGCAGCGATCGTAGAACTGGTTAAACTTCTGACTCAGCTCAAATAAGTATTGACACAGCTTGTTCAGGAATAAGTCTTGACTGACTTCTTCAATGATTTCATCCAGTTGCAACAGATGTTTGGCCAGAATGAATTCCGTCTCCTCTTGCAGTGCCAGTTGCAGGTTCGTTCCCAGTTTTGTGAAGTCGATCTGGCCTTTGCGGCTGATGCCCTGAACGCGGACATAAGCATAGAGCATGTAAGGGGCCGTGTTGCCATTGAGCGCCAGCATGCGATCGAAGCTGAAGATGTAGTTACTGGTGCGGTTCTGGCTCAGATCGGCATACTTCACGGCACTGATGCCCACCGTTTGCGACACCTGCCGCACAAACTCTGGGGTTTCCTGCCGCGCTTCGGCTTGCATCCGGGCTTCCAGGTCAGCGCGGGCGCGATCGACGGCTTCATCCAGCAACTCTCGCAGCCGCACAGAGTCACCCGATCGAGTTTTCAAGCGTTTGCCGTCTTCACCCTGCACGAGGCCAAAGGGTACATGCATGACCTGCACTGTATCGGGTAGCCACCCCGCCCGACGGGCCACCTGGAAAAACTGGGCAAAGTGATTGGATTGGCCAGCATCAGTAATGTAAATGATGCGATCGGCCTGATCCTGCTGGATGCGGTAGCGCAGGGCGGCCAAATCGGTCGTGGCATAGTTGTAGCCGCCATCAGACTTCTGCACGATTAAGGGCAGCGGGTTGCCGTCTTTGTTGCTAAAGCCATCCAAAAATACGCATTTAGCGCCATCATCTTCTACGAGCAAGCCAATTTCGTCCAGATCTTTGACCACATCGGGCAGAAGCGGATTGTAGAACGATTCCCCCCGCTCAAGCAGGCGCACATCCAGCAGGTCGTAAATTACTTGAAATTCTCGGCGGGATTGGTTGCAGAGCAATTGCCACGCTTGCAGGCTTTCTGCATCACCCGATTGCAGTTTCACGACTTGCAGCCGCGATCGCTCCCGAAAGTCCTCATCCTCATCAAACCGTTGCTTGGCTTGCTTGTAAAAGGCAACCAGATCACCCAAATCGACAGCATCAGCGGTGGTCAATGCTTCTGGAGCCACTTCTTGCAGGTACGTGATCAACATGCCAAACTGGGTGCCCCAATCGCCCACATGGTTCAGCCGCAGCACGTCATGCCCCTGAAACTCCAAAATGCGGGCAATGGAATCACCAATGATGGTCGATCGCAAATGTCCAACGTGCATTTCCTTGGCAATGTTGGGGCTGGAAAAATCGACGATGACCCGTTGTGGGTCTTTTACCGGGATGATCCCCAACCGCTCATCGGCCTGCATCGTGGCCAGTTGCGCTTGCAAGTACGCCGGTTTCAGTTTCAAGTTAATGAATCCAGGGCCAGCAATTTGCGGCGGTTCACACATCGCCTCCAGTTTGAGGTTTTGCTGGATGGTTTCAGCGATCGCGCGGGGAGCTTGGCCCAGCGGTTTGGCCAGAGACATGGCCACATTCACCTGATAGTCGCCAAATTTCGGATTACTGGTGGGCACCAGCATGGGGTCGGTGTTGGCAAAGTCTGACCCAAAGGCACTAACCAGAGCAGCCTGAACCGCAGATTGAAGATGGGCGATCGTGGATTTCATGAGTTAAGGATGAATGCGCCTATCTAATTTAACAGCTCTTCTCTCCCCCCTCACCCCCTAACGCCCCTACTCCCTTGCGCCCGCACGCTACCGATCGATGCCCCGTCGCTGTCGTTCGGGTGCCGTGCGCGGCGGTTTGGCCTGGGAGTCAAATTCAGTGAAGCCAGCAGCTTCGGCCAGGGTGTAGAGCGGCCGATTTTTAACTTCGTCGTAAATGCGGCCAATGTATTCCCCCAGAATGCCAATGCTAAAGAGTTGCACAGCGCCCAGAAAGAAGATGGCAGCAGCGATGATGGCATAACCCGTAAGGGGTGAACCGGGGAAGAATACCCGCCAATAGATGACTAAAAAGGCCATCAGCAAAGCGGCGACTGCCGACACTAAACCCAGGTAGGTAGATAATCGCAGCGGCACGGTGGAGAAGGAGACTAAGCCATTGATGGCCAGGGCCAGGGATTTACGAAAGGTATACTTCACCTCTCCGGCGAAACGAGGATCGCGTTCAAACGGAACGGCGGTTTGGCGAAAGCCAATCCACGATCGCAGGCCGCGAATGTAACGATTTCGCTCTGGCATGGCGTTCAACACGTCTACCACTTGCCGATCCATTAAGCAAAAATCCCCCGTATCGGTCGGCATCTCGACATCAGCCAAATGTTTTAGCACGCGGTAAAACACGTAAGCGGTGCCGCGTTTAAACCAACCCTCCCGGCGGCGCTGAACCCGTTGGGCGTACACAACATCGAAGCCTTGTTGCCATTGGGCAATTAACTTGGGGATCAGTTCCGGCGGGTCTTGCAAATCGGCATCCAGCACGATCACGGCTTGCCCTCGGGCAAAATTTAACCCCGCCGTGACCGCGACTTGATGACCAAAATTTCGGGCCAAACTGAGATAGCATACCCGCGCGTCGCGATCGTGCAATTCCCGCATTAAAGCCAGAGAACGATCGCGACTGCCATCATCGATGAGAATCAACTCCACCACTCCATCCAATGCATCCATCACGCCTCGCAAGCGCCGATACAGCTCAGCGATCGTGGCTTCTTCGTTGTAGATGGGGATGATGCAGGAGTATTTGGGCAGCATGCGAGGATGGCCAAAAGGAGGGTGCTAGCAGGAACCTGAAAGGATTGAAATTAACCTTCTGGTTCCAACCGAATTAGCCTACCATTCGGCTCGTCCGTCAGGATATACAGTAGGCCATCCGGGCCTTGCCGCACATCTCGCACTCGTTGCCCAATGTTGATTTCTTCCTGACTGACCACTTTCCCCGTCGGGTCGAGGGCAATGCGGCGCACATCTCGCGACACCAACCCCCCCGCAAACAAATTGCCGCGCCACTGCGGGAAGCGATCGCCGGTGTAGATGGCCAGACCAGAAGGGGCTGTGGCTGGAGTCCACACGATTTTGGGATCGATCATGCCGGGGCGCGATCGTTCTGTAGTGATCTCCGGGCCAAAATACTCACGGCTATGAGTCACCACGGGCCAGCCAAAATTCTGCCCTGCCTGCACCAGGTTCAATTCGTCGCCCCCTCTAGCACCGTGTTCGGTGGCCCAAACTCGCCGGGTTGTGGGGTCGAACGCCAATCCTTGAATGTTGCGATGGCCGTAGCTCCAAATGGCGGGATTGGCATTGGCCGTCTGCCTAAATGGATTGTCCTTGGGAATGGAGCCATCATCGTTCAAGCGCACAATCTTACCCAGGTGACTGCGGAGGTTTTGCGCCTGTTTGCGAATCAGATCGCCTTCCAGCGAGACGGGCGGGTTGCCGCCATCACCGATCGCCAACAGCATCGTGCCATCCGGCAACCAGGCAATGCGCGAGCCAAAGTGTTGTGTCCCAGATTTGGTTTGCGCCACTTCAAAAATGACCCGCACGTTTTGCAGCGACTTGCCATCAAAGGTGGCACGGGCCAAGCGCGTCCGGTTGGCGTTGGCGGTGCCGTGGGCATAGGTCAAATAAACCTGGCGATTCTGAGCAAATTGGGGATGCAGTGAAATATCCATTAAGCCGCCCTGACCCTGGGCTAAAACTGCCGGAACCCCAGCGATCGGGGTTGGATCAAGAACCCCGTTGCGGACGAGCCGTAAACGTCCTGGTCGCTCCGTGATCAACTGTGAGCCATCGGGCAACCAGGCGATTCCCCAGGGATTTTCCAATCCTTGCAGCACAGTTGCTTGGCGAAACCGAGTGGGAGCCGCCGCGATCGGGGTGGAGGTTGGGCTGGGAGTGGCCGACGTTGGACGATTTTCAACTGGGGCGGTGGTTGGGGTCGTATTTTGGGTGGCCTCGGTTGAACAGCCGCCGATCGCCAGCATGGTCAAACTACAACAGAAAGTAATCGTGCTTTTGAGTCCCATCACAAGCCAATTCTGGTTAATTTTCATCATGGGTAGTCAGTAAAACGAAACAGTCACTTAACCAGGTGCCTGAACAGCTCTGGTTTGAGTGTAGATAGAAACGGGAAGTTGTGACAACGACCACGAGGGGGAGAGCAATGAAACAGGGTTAAATCTGAATAGCTGGGAGAAGTTGTTTGGCTAGTAGGCCATGCACACCCTTCTGGGGCGTATTCACAGCTTGAGTGATATGAAAATTGACCGCAAGACTACACAACACATAAGCTTCTTCTGCAGAGAGATGGGCAAATACCTGCAAAAACTCGATCGCCTGCTCCAGCGCTTGCTCAAAGGCTGCATCCAGGGTCGAGCCGAATCCCATCGTAATGAAATCGGTGGGTGTTTCAGCCAGGGGGGCAGTGAGTTGTAAATCTTTTCGGAGAATCAGTTGAATGGTGCCATTCATCGAGGTTTCGATCGCGGTCACGTTTACTTCTCCATCCCCCTGGGCCGCATGACCATCGCCGATGGAAAATAAACCGCCTGGCAGAAAAATTGGTAGAAACAAACGCGAACCCGCCTGGAGATGCCGATTATCCAGATTGCCGCCAAACAAACCGGGTGGGATGGAAGACCGGGAAAGTTCATCGGTGGCTACGCCTAGAATGCCGAAAAAAGGGTGTAACGGAATTTGGATACCACTGGCGGGCGGAAATTCGGCGACTTGCTTGGACAGATCGAGGGGAATAAAGCGTAGCGCTGGTTCTGTAAACGTCTGTTGCAAAGCTCCCCACCCTGGACGAATGGCATTAAAGCCGATCGGCAGCCTCGGTGTAATTGCTTCCAGCCGCACTTCCAATACATCCCCTGGTTCTGCCTGGTTGATATAAATCGGCCCTGTGAGCAGATGGGAGCCGGGGCCAACCTTGCGATCGGCAGCTAAGTTCTCGCAAATCTCCCGAAACGCTGGCGGGACGAACTCAGCCGGTGCTTTGCGGTATACACCAAAGCCTGAAAAGGTTTCGACATGCACCCGATCGCCCGATTCGATCGTGAGTACAGGCGACAACGCTGACGAAAATCCTCCCAGATGAACCGTGTCGCAGGTCGCTTTCAGAGTGTGTTCAACCATAGCAAAGCATTTTTTCGCCTAAAGATGATCCGGATCAATTCCTAATTCCCGCAGTTTTGCCGCCAATTGTTCGGCCCGCTGGTGTTCCTGTTCGGCCCGCTGATGTTCCTGTTCGGCGCGTTGGCGTTCCTGTTCGGCGCGTTGGCGTTCCTGTTCCGCCCGCTGGCCTTCTTGTTGGGCTTTCTCTTCAGGGGAGGGGAGGCGATCGCCCTGTTCTGTATACCAGTAAAGCCATTCGCGGGTCCAGCCTTGATGCGTGCCAATCTCCCGCCCAAGGCCCAACCCAATCTCTGGCATCCAAACTTTTTCGTTGGGCAATAACTCGTATTGCCCATTCACTAACTTATGCACTTCTAAAGATTTGCGGCGTTGGCGTTGGCGCGTTGGCGCATAAATCACATAGTAGAGAATACCCAGTTCGGCATAGGTCGCCTTCTTGCGCTCGTATTCGCTGTTGTAGGTTCTGGATACCACTTCCAGGGCCAAAATGGGAGGAATGTCTTTTTCTTCCCAAAAGACATAACTTAAGCGTCCGTTGATGCCTACATACCGTTCCACACCTAAGCTCAAAAAGCCATCGGGGACGATCGCCGGTTGGTTGGGGTCAAAGTAAATTCCCATGTCGACACCAAAAAACCAATCTGTACGATCGCTCCAAGCGAAACCTAGAATCATGGCTAACAGATTGGGCACCCAGTTTTGTAACTCATTATCCACGGGCGTATCATCTGAGTCGGGTAACTCCTCAGCGGTGGGCAGGCAATCGTTGCGGTTATATTTCAACATGGCCAGGTTGCCGAAGGCATATTCCGTATCTTAACGTTCCGCTGGTGTTCACTCGCCGAAAAATTGATCAATCTGTTCAACGTAATCGAGTGCAGCCAACTGAGTCAAAATTTCGTGCCAGTTGGGTTTGTGGGTACTGCCAATCACGAGGTATTGCGCCGATGTGCAACGAATGCGCCCCGGTGAGCGGAAATATTGCAGGGTTTCGTCGATCGCGCGAGTTTCTGCCAAGGACTGGGCATTGGCTGGGATACAAAACTCGTAACTCAGCGATCGCAAGTTGCCCTGCGACCCAATCAGACCGGCGGCGGAAATTTGGGAGCGATCGAATCTAATCTTGCTGGCCAATGCGGGTGACTCATTGGCTTGCACCAGCACTGCATTGGCAATCACAGAACCTAAACCAGGTGTCATCCATAAAAACACCACCAAAAGCACTCGTGTCATCCTTGCCTACCCAAAACTACCAACTCGAATCCTTGTATATTTCCTTTGCCACTTCGGAGGGCGGCACTACTTTTGGAAAACTGAACTGTAACGCATATTTTGATTGCTAGAGCGACTCTGGATTGGTTGCTATCATTATGCGGGATAAGATACCCGACAAATTTTATCGGGTATGTTTGACGCGGTTTTTTCAACCTGTTAGGATTTCCAACAATGAAAGCTAAAGACATAGAGAATCTAATCCCATGACCCAGGCAACTCAACTGAAACCCAAATCCGGTGCAACCTTTCGCGCCCTGAAGTGTAAGGAATGCGGTGCTGAGTACGAAGCAAAAGCAATGCACGTGTGCGAGTACTGTTTTGGGCCTTTAGAAGTTGCCTACGACTACAACGAAATTCGCCGCACTGTAACCCGTGAAAGCATCCAGGCGGGGCCGCACTCAATCTGGCGCTACCGAGCTTTCCTGCCGGTTGAATCTGAACAGCCGATCGATGTGGGCACTGGCTTAACGCCTCTCGTCCAGGCCCATCGCTTAGCTCGGCGGTTGGGTTTGAACAAGCTTTACATCAAAAACGATGCGGTCAACATGCCTACCCTCAGTTTTAAGGACCGGGTGGTTTCTGTCGCCCTAACCCGGGCGCGTGAGTTGGGTTTTTCTACGGTTTCCTGCGCCAGTACCGGGAATTTGGCTAACTCCACAGCGGCGATCGCGGCACATGCGGGGTTGGATTGTTGTGTGTTCATCCCGGCTGACCTGGAAGCTGGCAAAGTGATGGGAACTTTGATTTACAGTCCTACGGTGATGGCGGTTCAGGGCAACTACGATCAGGTGAATCGGTTATGTTCTGAAGTCGCCAATACCCACGGTTGGGGCTTCGTTAACATCAATTTGCGTCCCTACTATTCTGAAGGGTCGAAGACTTTGGGTTACGAAGTGGCCGAGCAACTCGGTTGGCAACTGCCCGATCACATCGTGGCACCGCTGGCTTCTGGCTCGCTCTTCACCAAGATTTATAAGGGCTTTCGCGAATTTGTTGATGTGGGGTTGGTGGAGGATAAGCCAGTCCGCTTCAGTGGCGCACAGGCAGAAGGTTGTTCTCCGATCGCGCAAGCTTTCCGCGAAGAGCGAGATTTTATTACGCCCGTGAAGCCCAGCACAATTGCCAAGTCGATCGCCATCGGTAACCCAGCCGATGGGGTCTATGCCCTCGACATCGCCCGTAAAACCAACGGCAACATTGAATCTGTGACCGACGCCGAAATCGTCGATGGTATCAAGTTGCTGGCTGAAACGGAAGGCATTTTCACGGAAACGGCAGGAGGAACCACGATCGCTGTTCTGAAAAAACTGGTGGAAGCTGGCAAAATCGATCCAGACGAAACTACCGTGGTCTACATTACTGGCAACGGTCTCAAGACGCAGGAAGCAGTTCAGGGCTATGTGGGCGAACCGTTGACGATCGAACCCAAACTGGATAGCTTTGAACGGGCGTTGGAACGCTCTCGCACCCTCGATCGCCTGGAATGGCAACAAGTTCTGGTCTAATTCCTGCTTCTCCTTGGGGATTCCCCAGAATGCTTCCAGTTCGGATCACGGATTAAATACCTTGCGTCGGTTGGGTTGAAGCATAAAACCTAACATCTGCGAGAGTTTTGGGGTTTGCAACCGCAACCTAACCGACAAAAGCGGACATTATTTAGTTCTTGTTCCTTGCACACACTTGCACACTTGATGATTGACACCGAATTTCTCAAACCTATGGCTGTTAAAGTTTTAATTCCGACTCCACTGCAAAAATTAACCAACGACCAGGCAACAGTTGAATGTCAGGGAACGACGATCGCCGAACTGTTGAACTCCCTGGAGTCCAGTTGTCCTGGGATCAAAGGGCGACTATGCGACGACAACGGTGAACTCCGCCGCTTCGTGAACTTTTATGTCAACAGTGAAGACATTCGTTTTCTGGATGGGATCAACACTGCCCTCAATGATGGAGACGAAGTTAGCATTATCCCGGCGATCGCTGGTGGCTGATGAAGAGTTGGTTGATTGCATTTTGTTTAACCAGTGTGGTGGTCTCGCCAGCGCTGGGGCGAGACTTGACCGCAACCGTATTTTCTACTGGCGATGGAGACACGTTTCGGATTGAAGAGGCGGGACAGCGGGTGACTGTGCGGTTAGCTTGCATTGATGCGCCGGAGCGAAAACAAGCACCTTATGGAACTCTAGCCGCGACTCGCCTAGGTGAACTGTTGCCGGTTGGGTCAATCGTGCAATTGCGTGTGATTACGCGCGATCGCTATGGGCGAACGATTGCCGAGGCGTATCACAATGGCCAATTAATTAACCTGGCGCTGGTGCGAGAGGGCTTTGCCTATGTCCATCCAGAGTATGTGCATCAGTGCGATCGCCACCAGTATACGCGGGCGGAAGCGCAGGCCAAACAACGCCGTGCTGGAGTATGGAGCCAGCCGGAAACGATGCCGCCCTGGCAATACCGCCGCGAGCGCAGAAAGTCTTAAGGCCCAGCAAAAATGGCATCTTCAACGTCCTGCCGACTCAGCGCATATTTGAACGATCGCTGCACGGCGCGTTCATCTCCCTCCAAGCCAAAATATCGCACGGTCAATTGGTCAATATCCAACCAGATCTCTGCTTTCCAACTGGGTTGTTCTACATACCAGCAATGTAAATCATGCCGATCTTGCTGACAGCCTTTATCCAAAAGCCAGCGCTCGATTTCATGAAGAGGGTGGTTGTACAGAGGGGTGGTTGCAGGAGGAAGAGACATAGGGTACTTCTAACGGAAACTTTTGGATGGCAAAGGTGAAGAGCCAAGGCAGAGGGCAGACTTGGGCGTGAGCTTTCGACCTGAGGCGTCCGGTGAGTCAGCCAAACTGCTCATCATTGAAGCCTCAGTCGAATGAGGGCACAACTGGCTGTGCTGGCATCCATCACGATGAGCTAGATTCAGGGGCTAAACCAGGTGAAGAAGGATTAGATGGGATGCTGGCCTTGGTTTCAGCGGGACTGGGCTTCGCCTGGTTGGATTCCGCTTCCGCCAATTTGGGAGCATCGTTGGGTGCAGCCCGCAATGGCTGCGGTTGAGCAACTACAGTTTGAGGGGGAGTCGATGGGGGCGTTTCGATCGTCTGCAACATACTTTCTCCCCGGGTTAAGCCGATCGCGATCGCCAGGATTAAGCAACCAACAAAGGTAATACCCAGGATGAATAAAGCAAAGATCTCCCCCGGCGACAACGGTCGATCGGTGGCATCTAGATAGGCCGAGGACGAGTAGGCGGGCGAGCGGGGAGATGGCCGGTTCAGCGTGGGCAAAGGCTGCACTACCGCAACCGAGGAATAACCAATCTTGCGATCGTAAAGCGTGCGGCGCTCCGGACTCGATAAGGTGGCGTAGGCTTCGTTGAGTTGCTGAAACTTGTTCGTCGCGATCGCCGTTGGCAGCAGCGTTGTATCTGGATGGTAGAGCTTACTCAACTCGCGATATGCCTGCCGAATTTCTCTCACAGACGCAGAAGGATGCAACCCTAACAGCCCATAATAGCTCTCAGACAGCACCTTCTGATATGGAGTTTTGCTGGTCTCACCGCTCGAAGTCGCTCGTTCCTGAGTCACGCCACTTTCACCGTTAAGGGGTCGTCGGTTAACTTCTCAACATTTTAGCGAGGTTGGGAAGTTTGGGAAAGACACAGATGAATCGGCGCGGTTGAATGCCCCCCACCTCCCCTCCCTCCTCCTTCCCTTTACAATAGAATCCAGTTGTTCAAACGAATCGGTTCATGACAGCATCCGCTCCAGCAAAAACTCAGTATGAAGCAGTGATTGGATTAGAAACTCACTGCCAGTTAAATACTGCCACGAAGATTTTCTCCATGAGTTCAACCAAGTTTGGTGAACCGCCGAATACGTTGATTGATCCAGTTTGTATGGGCTTGCCCGGAACGCTCCCGGTGTTGAACCAGAAAGTGTTAGAATACGCCGTCAAAACGGGCTTAGCATTGAATTGTCAGATCGCGCCCTACAGTAAATTCGATCGCAAGCAGTATTTCTATCCCGACTTGCCCAAGAACTATCAAATTTCTCAGTACGACCTGCCGATCGCCGAACACGGTTGGCTGGAAATTGAACTGGTTGATAAAGACGCAGGCACTGCCACCCGGAAGCGGATCGGCATTACCCGGTTGCACATGGAAGAAGACGCAGGCAAATTGGTGCACGGAGGGAGCGATCGGCTGGCTGGTTCCACCTACTCGTTGGTAGATTACAACCGCGCAGGCGTGCCCCTCCTGGAAATTGTGTCTGAGCCGGATATTCGCTCTGGCCAGGAAGCTGCCGAATACGCCCAAGAACTTCGCCGCATTTTGCGCTACCTGGGCGTAAGCGATGGCAATATGCAAGAAGGCTCACTTCGCTGCGATGTCAACATTTCAGTGCGCCCCATGGGGCAGAAGGAATTTGGCACCAAAGTTGAGATTAAAAACATGAACTCGTTCAACGCTATCCAGCGGGCGATCGAGTATGAAATTGAACGGCAAATCGCCGCGGTCGAAACCGGAGAGCGCATCATTCAGGAAACGCGCCTGTGGGAGGAAGGCTCCCAACGCACTATCAGTATGCGGGTTAAGGAAGGTTCTAGCGACTACCGATACTTTCCCGAACCAGATTTAGGGCCGATCGAAGTCGCTCCGGCGCAACTGGAGGTATGGCGAGCGCAACTCCCCGAACTACCCGCCCAAAAGCGGCAACGCTATGAGACCGAACTGGGCCTGTCCGCCTACGATGCGCGAGTGATGACGAATGATCAGGCGATCGCGGCCTACTTTGAAGCGGTTCTGGCGGCAGGCGCACCCGCTAAACAAGCAGCCAACTGGATCATGGGCGACATTAGCGCCTATCTCAACAACAATGCCACGCTGACCATCACCGATTTGCCCCTTAAACCAGAGAACTTAGCCGAACTAATCAGCTTGATCGAAGACCGTACGATCAGCAATGCGGCTGCCAAAACGATCTTGCCAGAACTCCTGGCCGAGGGCGGTTCGCCACAGGCGATCGTGGCGCGAGACGGCTTAGGCCAAATTTCCGATGCCGCTGCCCTATTAGCCATGATTGATGAAGTGTTGGCCGAAAACCCTAAAGAACTGGAGCAATACCGCAACGGTAAAACCAAACTCTTAGGTTTCTTTGTGGGGCAAATGATGAAAAAAACGGGAGGCCGCTGTGATCCCAAACTGACCAATCAACTGGTGGCCCAAAAACTCAACGCCTGAAGCAACACTCCGAGTACTGCGCAGTCAGACCGGATCTGTAGATTTAATACAATCTCGCCTTAAACCCATCTGCACCTAAATAAGATGGGAAGGCTAGCTTTAGCATTGCCTCATAGGTTTGCTTAGACAGCTTCAGCGAATGAATTGAGACACCCACCCCACAGGTCATCAACTTTCGCCCTCTGCCGCTTGCTCTAAGTTACCCTTCGCTTCATCTTCAAGTTTGAATCTTTGCAAAAAAAACATTATTAGGGGGTGACGCCCCCCACCCTCTGGATGGCATACTGTGTTAAGTAGATGCACCCTGATGATAGGGGGAGACGCCTCGGCGACTCCCCTTTTTTGTATCCTTCCCCCATTTCCTTAACCATGTGACACTTCATTGCTGAATTCAGCCCTTCCCAAAAAACACGAAGAAAATAGAACTATGAAGACTTGGGAGGAAAACATCATGCGACACTCGCCTTCAATCTCCTATGACCTCGTGCTGGTAATCACAGAAGTTTTCGCTGTTTTGCTTGCCGTATGGTTGATGTGGGCCGCGCAGACTCCCAGCCTTGTCTAAACCCAATACAAATCTGAATGGAGGATTTGGTAATGGCTGTTCCCTTGCGGACTGTGTACGCAAATTTGAAACGCATTGATGAAGTAGATGTAGAAACCAGCGCGTTGTATCGACAACGGGCACAGGAAGTACTTGCGCAGTCAGGAATCAGCCTTGCTCGAAGACAGGTGATTGCACGGCGTTTGATGCAGGCCAACCAGTTTCTGGGTATGAAAACAACCAGTAATGGAGATAGCTACTAAAAACTCGCGCTCATCCGCTATCCTGACAAAGGACTCAGGAGGCGGGGGAAAAGAGTGAGCGAAACGCGAACCATCACAGGCTTAGGAAAATGGTCTGAGCGACTGCTGGCTGCAAGCTTGTTGGGTGGGCAGGTGATGGTTCATCTGCTAACCAGAAAAATTCATCGGCGAAACACGATCGAGCAGATGGCTCTGGTGGGGCCTGCATCCCTCCTGATTGCACTCATTACGGCTGCTTTTGTGGGGATGGTTTTTACGATCCAGGTTGCCCGCGAGTTTATCACCTTGGGGGCGGGGAGTGCGGTCGGTGGCGTGCTGGCGTTGGCACTGTGTCGCGAACTGGCTCCAGTGTTAACGGCAGTTGTTTTGGCAGGGCGGGTTGGGTCCGCCTTTGCTGCCGAGTTGGGCACGATGCAGGTGACAGAGCAAATTGATGCACTGTACGTCCTGAAAACAGACCCGATCGACTATCTCGTCATTCCAAGGGTCGTGGCTTGCTGTTTAATGCTGCCCATCCTGACCGTCTTCTCTTTACTCACAGGCTTGGCCGGTGGATTGTTGATTGCGACCTCTTTGTATGGCATCTCACAATCAGTTTTTCTAGATTCGGTGCAAAACTTTTTGAGTCTATGGGATTTGTTTAGTGCGCCCATCAAAGGCTTTTTCTTTGGTGCCTTAATTGCGGTCATTGGCACCAGTTGGGGGTTGACGACAACGGGTGGAGCCAAGGGGGTTGGCCAATCTACCACTACCGCAGTCGTCACTTCGTTGCTGGCTATCTTCATCAGTAACTTCTTTTTATCCTGGATTATGTTTCAAGGGACGGGCAGTGCAGTGATACCGGGAGGGTAGCAGGCGGAGGCAGTTTCCGGGAGCGTCCTACATTAGAATAAAGGGGTAAACAAATGTGAATGACTTGAGTGAGTAGCCTGTGACCCCGACGACCTCTTCCTCGCCATTGACTCCGACGATCGAACTGGCTCCCAGTTATGGCTTGCCGATCGGGTTTGTCCTGCTGGCACTCCCTTTGTTTTGGGTGCAGGCGTGGGTTAGTCTGGCGATCGCCGTTTTTGGTGTATTTCTGCTGGTTCAAGCGGTGACTTTACGATTACGCTTTACGGAAACAGCGCTGGACGTTTATCGAGGCGAAACCTTGATCCGGCACTTTCCTTATCAAGATTGGCAAAACTGGCGGATCTTTTGGCAACCGCTACCCATTCTTTTCTACTTTAGGGAAGTCAAAAGTATTCACTTTTTGCCGATTTTGTTTGACCCCAAAGCGTTACAAAATTGTTTAGAAACCCACTGTCCTCGCATTTAGTGTCCTGCTTAGATTGCTCATGACTTCAAACGAATTCTCCCTTGGAGCTGCTCACCCCCAGAATGGTCTTGCCAGTATGTCGGATGCCTCAGTGAATACAGATGCCGAATATTTATCCTCATCTCCAGAAGGCATGGCGGCGGCCAACAGCGATCGCTCGGCCACACCTGGTCGCAATGACATTGACAACATGGCAGATGGCTTGCTGCAACAGGTTCAGGCTTTGCAGCAAGAAGTGAACGAGTTGCAGCAAACAAAGGAGCAATTGCAACAGCAGATTGCGATCGACCAGGCAACAATGGGGCGAATTGTGCAGGAAGGATTGAAAGAGTTGGAGCAACGCAAACGAGAATTGCAGATTAGCGTTGAACAACTGGAACGTCGGCTTGAGCGCATTCGAGAAGAAATGCGTACGACCTTTGCAGGAACGTCTCAAGATCTGGCCATTCGAGTACAAAGTTTTAAGGAATACCTGGTGGGGAGCTTACAGGATCTGGCCATGGCCGCTGATCAACTGGAGTTTCCACAGCCGAGTAAGACACCCATGCAACCCATTGCCGAACCGTCTCCAGAAATCACTTCAACGCCAGTTCCGGTGCCCAAGTTCGCGGAGCAAACCTTCCTGGAACAAACCAAAAAGGTGCGGGCGTTGCTGGATCAGTATCGCAATCGGCCAGATTATTACGGGACACCCTGGACGCTGCGCCGCACCTTTGAACCTATCCATGCCGAACGGGTGTCTAATTGGTTTTTTACCCAGGGTGGACGGGGCGCAATTCGCACGATGGGCAGTCGCTTGCAAAATATTTTGATTGCGTCAGCCGTCGTGTCAATTTTGCGATCGCTCTATGGCGATCGGGTTGTGACTTTAGTGCTGGCCGATTCGCCCGAACGGTTGGGAGAATGGCGACGGGGTTTACAGGATTGTTTGGGCATCACGCGGGCTGATTTTGGGGTCGATCGCGGCGCAGCTTTATTTGAAGATCCCATCATCCTGACTCAGAAAGCCGATCGCCTACAAAAAGACGGCTTTATGCCTTTAATCATCATGGATGAAACTGAAGCTCAAATTGATCTGGCAATCTTGCAATTTCCCCTGTGGTTGGCATTTGCGCCCAATCCTCAAACGGCCAGCTATACCCGTGATTGGGTGTAGACGCAGTGCAGGTTCGGCCCTTCACGCCTGAGGATGCCGCCCAGATTGCGCAGCTCTTTCACGATACGATTCATGCGATTAACAGTCGAGATTACTCACCCAACCAGTTAGCGGCATGGGCACCGGATGACATCTATTTTCACGATTGGGTGGCGTTTTGCTCCAACCGGATCACCTTGGTTGTGGACGATCGCGGTACGATCTGTGGGTTTGCCAACCTGGAGTTAAACGGGCACATCGATTGCTTTTACTGCCACAAAGATTATCAACGGCGCGGTGTGGGGGCGCTGTTGTATCAAACTGTGGAACAGCAGGCGTTGGGGTTGGGGTGCGATCGGTTGTTCACCGAAGCCAGCATCACCGCAAAACCGTTTTTTCAACGACTGGGATTTACGGTTATTCAGCAACAGACTGTACTGCGGCGCGGAGAAGCATTCATCAATTACCAGATGGAAAAATTCATTTCATCGTAGGGATGTGCAATTGAACGCCTCAGCTAGACGTTGGACATCCCCACGACAGTGCGGTGAATTAGACCGAACCTTCGGGAGTCGCATTGACGGTGGTTGGTGCCGCCACCGCCGATCGCTCCTTATCCAGGCGACGCTTCCGGGCATAAAGCTGAATTGCTGCCGCCATCCCGACCACCATCGCCGCAATTAACCAGGTTGCGCCATCTGTGGGGAAATTGTTTTTGAATACGGCCAACAGCACCACAATCACAAAAAAGACTGTGGGAAACTCGTTGAACCAGCGAAACTGTTGCCCGGTCATTTGGCATTCATTCGCCGCCAACCTTTTCATTATGCGTTTGCAGACATGGTGATAACCCAGAAGCAGGGCAACACACGCCAGTTTGATGTGCATCCACGGCTGTTTCATCACTTCCGGTTCGGTTGTAACTAACCCGATCGCCATGGCCACAGTCAACAGCATGGCAGGAGTCATGATGATACTGTAAAGGCGCTTTTCCATCACCTGGTATTGCTGCGTCAGCACCGTACGAGCGGGTTCTGGCTGCTCATACGCTTCCGCATGGTACACAAATAAGCGCGGCAAGTAGAACATGCCAGCAAACCAGCACACAATGCCCACGATGTGAAATGCTTTGAACCAGTAATACGCCATCTGAAAGCCTCTTAAATGATCGCAGTTTATAACAGCCTGATCATGCCGTAATTTAGAGCCGATTGGGCAAATGTAACTAAATCATAAGAGTGCTGATACAGCAGGGGTTTGACCATTAAACAGACTGCTGAAATAAACCATCGAGATAGGTTTGGGTGGGGCGGCGATCGCTCTCCCCATTTTGAGCCAAAAACATGGATACCGCTGCTGCAAACACCTGGTCTTGATCCCAATCTGTATGGGCATCCAGGTAGTGAGACACAGCTTCGTACAGGTCTTCGGGAATTTCAGCCAGAATGCTAATAGTCATGTTCATATGTGCCTCGACGATAACGAAAGCGAATTCAAGCTTTGGGGGAAGGAACTGCGCATTGCACCCAACTAGAACCGCAGAGAAGGACTTCAGCAACTTGATTGACGGTGAACGACACCGTCTGTTGCGGTTTCTCCTGGAGCTGTCGAAAACGTCAAGCGATCGTGGCTAGACGTAGACCTCTGTGGAGGTAAGTCGCCTCATTGTGTCTAGCCGGGCCGGAAATTGTCAACTTCGTAAAAACCCGTAGTCGCCTGTGTTCCGCAGACACCGTTGACGCAAATTGGGGATTTGAATGCGATCCCCGTTACATTTCTCAATCAATTGCAGGGTGAGAAACCATAAGGCACAGAAGCTTCGGAACCTGCGGCAAAATTGGCCAAACTCCCACTTTACGTAATGCCTTGTGGAAAACTCAATTTGATCTGTGGAAAACAGGGATTTGATCTGTGGAAAGACTGTGGAAACTGTGTGGAAACTGTGGGGAAAAATTTGGCGATCGCTAAGAATTGCAAAAACTCCAAAATCTCTCCAAACTTGACATATTTCTTCATACTCCAAGGCGCTACATCCCGTAAACCGGTGCCTGCACAGGCAATCTTAAGTCAACCTTACGAAGCGGATTTAAGCCGGAGAAGCATGTAACCTTTGAGGTCATCTATCTAAGGACAGATATTTATTGAGCAGAGTGGGCAATCTGAGGAATCGTTTCACTCAAAACATGGACAAGGAATCGATGCTTGGCTTGAGTTACCGCTGGTTTGGTTTGTTCTTAGTGTCGCTGACTGCTGTATGTATTTTTATGTCGCCGACTGCGCCACAAGTTGTTTCTAACAACTCATTGGAGCCAACCACTCAAATTCAATATCAGTACTATCCAATTTCTGGCACTACAGCCTCTGACTTGCGCTCCCAGATGCAACGTCACGGCCCGCGCGATCCGGTTACGGCTCAGCGCTTTGATGCCAGAGTCGATTGGCGGGTAAATTGGTCATTCCGGTACGCTATCAACCGCCAGCAATGCACCATGCAACGAGTAAAAACCCATGTGCATGTTACCTACACCCTGCCACAGTGGAAACCGTTGGCCCCCGTTGAGCGATCGCTCGTGACGGAATGGAATCAATATCTGGCAGCACTTCAGCACCACGAAGATGGACATAAGCGGCATGGGCTGGAGGCGGGACGGGCCATTTTGCGAACTTTAACCCCGCTCTCTGCCGCATCCTGCCGCGATTTAGAGCGTGCTGCCCAGAGTGCCGCTCGGGCGGTGATTCAAACCTATAACCAGAAGGATTTTGAGTACGATCGCCTGACCCGGCACGGCTATACACAAGGAGCGGTGTTTCCAGCTCCGGCTACGGTTTCACGATAACTGGAGTCCCGGTACTCACCTGGTAATAGATCTCGTCAATGTCCAGATCACGCATGCGTAAACACCCGTGGGATAAGGCATACCCGACACTATTGGGTTGGGGCGTCCCATGAAACCCAATCCAGTTTCTCCCGTCCGTCCAAAATCCAATCCAGTGACGGCCTAACGGATTTCGCAAATCCTGGTTAGGGATTTTCTCATCGGTGAGGGGATGAATCCAATCGGGATCTCGCTGCATGTGTTGAACTCGAAACTGCCCGGTAGGCGTTTCCCACCCTGACTGCCCGATCGCGATCGGGTAACTCCTCACTGCGGTGTTGCCTTGAAATAGAACCACTCGTCGCTGACTTAACTGCACTTCTAACCGAGGCTGGGTCGAAATTGAAACATTGGTGGCCACCAACGGCTGGACGTGCTGAGTTAAAGTTTTCAGCGAATTCAGCCCAACTTGCAGCGCCGGTGTGGCCGGGACAAAAGATGCCTGCCGCGTGGGGGAGGGGCTGACGATCGAAAGCAGGGACGTATTGGAATAGAGCCAGAGCAACCAGGTAACACCTAAGATTTGGGTGAGAGGTTTCAACATTGGTTGCTTCTCACAACTTACCAGAGGGCGCGAATTCCTTCCGTTCCACCAGCCCCGCCACCTGTACCCGTTCCTGTACCGTTTGTTCCATCAAAGGTGCCGCCTGCGCCGCCACCGATGCCGCCACCGGTAGTTGTGTCGCCGGTTGTGGTCGTATCAGGTGCGATCGTGCCGTTGGGCGTGGTTGTTCCTGTCTGACCAACACCAGTGCCATTGGGAGTAGTACCAGTGGTTCCCGTTGGGTTTGTTGTCGTGCCTCTGCCATTAGGAGTGGTGCCGGTGGTGCCAGGAGTGGTCGTGGTGGTGCCTGGGCCAGAGTTATCGATGACTTGAGGAATGCCAGGAGTGGAATTCGTAGTGCCGGTACCTGTCGTTCCCGGAGTGGTTGTGGTGCCAGGAGTGGTTGTGGTGCCAGTGCCAGGGGTGGTAATTGCGCCTGGAGTTGTGGTCGTGCCGGTGTTGGGCGATGTCGTGTTGCCAGGAGTCGTGGTCGAGCCGGGGGTAGTGGTGCTACCGGGTGTGGTGGTCGTCTCTGTGCCAGGGGCGGTTGTGCCGGGAGTCGTGCCCGTTGGACTACCCGTTGGACTTTGAGCTAGAACTCGAGGCAGTGAGACAGAACCGTTTTGGAGCAGAATTAAAGCCGGTAAGCTAAGAAGTGCGGTTACCCCGATCGAGGTTAGAATCTCAGCCAGGTCTTTATTAGATTTACTTTTAGTTTGATTAGGTTTTTTTCTTAAGTTCATCTTGTTTCAATGCCCCTTGAATCTGAGTTATATCTAAGGAATGAAAATCAAACAACTTGCAATTTTTGTGGGATGGGCATCGTTCGACTGAGGTCTCGCCAGAGCGGTTCGACCGAACTGCTCACGAACGTCTTGTCCGTCCGGGCAGGTGAGACACCCACAGGTGATTTAACTCCTGCTTCTAAACGTTCTGACTAAAGCTGTACATCCTGGATTAACCAAGATGAGAAATGGGGTTAAAACTTCCTTTAACGGTATCGTGGCGGATAAATTTACTGCTCTATCAATGGAATGATTTGGGCTGGAGCCTGAACGATTGCATGTGGCTGAATCCATTAGGAGTAGAACTGATTTGATGAACAGATTCTGTGCGGAATTATGACGAAACAAACGATCGCTCTCCAGCTCGATTTGCCATCAGTTCCTAATCCACAAACTGCGGCCTTTTTGGAACTGGGCACCGGGGAAACAATTTTGTTACTGCATGGATTTATGGGTAATGCAACTTGTTGGTTGCCGTTGCTGGAGCATCTGCAAACTCAACTGCGTTGTGTGGCGATCGACTTGCTGGGATTTGGCGATTCGGCTAAACCCGCGCTCAAATATAACATTGCGCAGGAAGTCGCTTTTGTGCGGCGATTTGTGGAAGCGCGACAACTCGACAACTTCTATATCATGGGACATTCCTTTGGTGGCTGGGTCGCGGCGGCCTATGCACTAGCTTTCCCAAAATCGGTGCAGGGGCTAATTTTGGCGGCTCCGGCTGGCATCCGTGACGATAGCTTTTGTGGCCGGTATGATCATCTGCGGCCCATTTTGTGGGACACACCCGCGATCGACTGGCTACTCACCCTGGCAACTCCATTCGTAACCCTGACTGGTCAGGCGGAGACGTTGCAAAAAATTCGTTGGATGCGCCGGGAATTGATGGCCCAACCGGCAGCCCGCTCGTTTTTAATGGATCGTCTCCGGCCAGAAGATGCGATCGACACCGTAGAAACCCAAATTTATCAATTGCGCGTACCAACATTGGTAATAACGGGCGATCAGGACGAAACAATCCCGCTCTGGCACAGCCAAACCTACGCCCAAGTAATTCCCACCGCCAAGTTGGTGATTTTGCCGAATGCCGACCATTCCCTGCCGCAAAACCATGCACCTCAATTAGCAGAACACATCAGGCAGTTTCTGCAAGAGAAAGATCACTCTACCCAACCGAACAGCGTAGCTACCTGATCGGCCAGCGTGAGTGGGTCAAATGGTTTCAAAATCACACCGATCGCCCCTGAGGCTGCAAACCGTGAGCGATCTTCGGGTTGAACTTTGGCCGTCAGCAGAATGACTGGAATCGATCGAGTGTTGGGGGCAAGTTGCAATTGGCGTAAAACCTCCAAGCCATCCATACTAGGCATCGATACATCCAGCAAAACTCCGTCGGGTAACTCTAATTGAGCGGCCCTTAACCCATCCAGTCCGCAATTAGCCAACAGAACTTCCATGTCTCCAAATTCTTCCAAACATCCCTGAATGACTTCCAGGATGACGGTTTCATCATCAATGACCAGCACACGCTTGGGCATATCGCAAGAGTAAAGGGGCGGAGGTCAGATTACGAGGAAATTTTTCTCTTGCTTCTAGTGTAGAAAAAAAGGTCAATAAAACAATCCTCCCAAGGGGGATTGGCTCTGTTCCAGACTTCGTATTGGTTCAAACCAAACCTGTCTCGATTTTGATTTTTAACCACTCCCGCGATCGACCAGCAATACCTTGATTCCTAGTCCTTTTTTACAACACCTGATTTTAATACTTATTTCATAATTATTGTTTATTTAACTAAACAGAAGAACTAAAGTCCTGCTTATCTCAATGCTGATATAGTCATCTAAGACACGTCCTAAGACATAAGTTGAATTTAGTTCAAATGCTTTAAGCTTCGGCTTTTCCGTGCTTGAAGGCTAATTCACTTAATAAATATGGGGCAATTTGTCAAGCTTTTCAAAATGACTTGGGTTGAAGTATTTGAGTTGTTTTGAAACCTCTTCGATCGCGATTTTACTGACGAATTCACAGGAAGGGAGATTATGTCTTACGCGCAAACGAGAACCCAGGCCAAAGCTGGGTATAAGGCGGGTGTACAGGATTATCGCCTGACATACTACACCCCCGATTACACTCCAAAAGATACGGATATTTTGGCGGCTTTCCGTGTTACACCCCAACCTGGTGTTCCTTATGAAGAAGCCGGTGCAGCCGTTGCCGCTGAATCATCCACCGGAACTTGGACGACTGTGTGGACTGACCTGCTGACCGACCTCGATCGCTACAAAGGTCGTTGCTACGACATCGAACCCGTTCCTGGTGAAGACAATCAGTTCATCGCGTACATTGCTTATCCCCTCGACCTGTTTGAGGAAGGCTCTGTCACCAACCTGCTGACCTCTCTGGTGGGGAACGTGTTTGGTTTCAAAGCCCTGAAAGCCCTGCGGTTAGAAGACATCCGCATCCCCGTTGCTTACTTGAAGACCTTCCAAGGACCGCCCCACGGGATTCAGGTAGAACGCGACAAGATCAATAAATACGGTCGTCCCTTGCTGGGTTGCACCATTAAGCCCAAGCTCGGTTTGTCGGCGAAGAACTACGGTCGTGCAGTGTACGAATGTCTGCGCGGCGGTTTGGACTTCACCAAAGACGACGAAAACATCAACTCCCAGCCCTTCCAACGCTGGCGCGATCGCTTCCTGTTCGTAGCAGACGCGATCCACAAGTCCCAGGCTGAAACTGGCGAAATCAAAGGTCACTACCTGAACGTGACCGCGCCTACCTGTGAAGAAATGCTGGAACGGGCAGCGTTCGCGAAAGAACTCGAAATGCCCATCATCATGCACGACTTCCTGACTGGTGGCTTCACCGCCAACACTTCTTTGGCGAAGTACTGCCGCGCCAATGGCTTGTTGCTGCACATTCACCGCGCCATGCACGCTGTGATCGATCGCCAAAAGAACCACGGGATTCACTTCCGCGTCTTGGCGAAGTGCTTGCGGATGTCTGGTGGCGACCACATCCACACCGGCACGGTTGTGGGTAAATTAGAAGGCGACAAAGCCATCACCCTTGGTTTCATCGACCTGTTGCGCGAAAACTACATCGAGCAAGACCGCTCCCGTGGGGTCTTCTTCACCCAAGACTGGGCTTCCATGCCTGGTGTCATGGCTGTGGCTTCCGGTGGGATTCACGTTTGGCACATGCCTGCGTTAGTAGACATCTTCGGTGATGACTCCGTGTTGCAATTTGGCGGCGGAACGCTCGGACACCCCTGGGGTAACGCGCCGGGTGCAACCGCAAACCGTGTCGCTCTGGAAGCTTGCGTCCAGGCTCGGAACGAAGGTCGCGACCTGATGCGGGAAGGTGGCGACATCATCCGCGAAGCGTGCCGTTGGTCGCCGGAACTGGCTGCCGCTTGCGAACTGTGGAAGGAAATCAAGTTCGAGTTTGAAGCGGTTGATACCGTCTGATGATTTGAGATTGCGGATTTTGGGTTTTGGCTTTACAACGGTTCTTAATCCAAAATCCGACCCTCTAACTTTCCAACATGGATTTGAAGCAGATTGCCAAAGACACAACCAAAACCCTGGTGAGTTACATGACCTACCAAGCGTTGCGGATTGTGATCGCCCAGTTAGATGAAACTGAACCGAAACGAGCTTACTGGTTACGCCAATTCTCCTATCGGCACAGTATTCAAGATAGCGAAGCCTATCTCCAGGCGCTTTTTCACGAAGAGCAACGGCTCGCCTTTCGGCTCTTGACGGTGCGCGAACACATTGCCGAAGAACTTGCGGAATACCTGCCAGAAATGCTGCGATCGGGCATTCAGCAAGCCAATCTTCAGCAACGCACCCAACAACTGGAACGCATGACGCAGACTGATCCGATCGCTTCGGATACCCATCCTGAACAGGAATCTCCATCGGGTGAGGAAGCGGGGTAAGAGGTACGGCCCCCCCTTACCCATCGACTAGCACATTCTTTTCGCTATTGAGGAAACCATGAAAACCCTACCCAAAGAGCGTCGGTACGAGACTTTTTCTTACTTGCCTCCCCTCACGGATGCACAAATTGCTCGTCAAATCCAATATGTGATCGATCAGGGCTATCATCCTTGCGTGGAATTCAACGAAGATTCCAATGCAGAAACTTACTACTGGACGATGTGGAAATTGCCTTTGTTCAACGTCTCTTCTCCCCAGGAAGTGCTGAACGAAGTACAACAGTGCCGCTCTGAATATGGCAATTGCTACATCCGCGTGGTGGCATTTGACAACATTAAACAATGTCAGGTGATGAGCTTCATCGTTCATAAACCTGGCACTAACAGCGGCGGCTACCGCTACTAATTTCATCATTCATTAAGGAGCATGAATTAGATAATCTGCGGGGTGGTCGTCTTGACTGCCTGGACGGGCAAGACGTTCGTGAGCAGTTCGGTCGAGCCTCTCTGTCGAGACCTCAGTCGAACGATGCCCATCTCACAAAAATTGCAAGTTATTTAATTCTCATTCCTAAGTTGAATTCGATTTAACCAGGGTAAGCGATTATGCTTACCCTTTTTTATCGCTTTGGCGAACGCAAAAAGGTGGGCATCTGACCCACCTTATTTAATCCTTAGATAAACCTCAACTCGTGGAGAGCATCGCCCACAAAGCCACATAATCAGGCTTTTGGGGAAGGTGGGCTGTGCCCATCCGATCGAGAATAGCTATCAGTTCAAGAAAAGATTTAGTAGACTCTGCGACCAACAAAAGCATAGTAAAGCCAGAGGGCAATGATTGCACCGACAACAGCCAGTGCAACGCCACCAAAACTAAACCCGACTCCAGCTAAGGCTAGAGAACCAGTAGTGAGTAAGGTGTAAAGGCTACCACCAATAAATGCACCAACAATTCCCAATAACATAGTTCCTAAGATACTGCCGTCTTGGGAGCCGGGATAGATAGCCTTTGCGATCGCGCCTGCAACTAAACCTAAAACGATCCACGCTAAAATACCCATTTCGTACTCTCCTTTGCTTCCTAAAATTAATCAATCAAACAATCTGTGTGAACCTTTCTAGTATTCGTTGATTCAACTAACTTGTTACATCCGAAATATATCAAGTGTATCCAGCAAAACTAGCCCGTCTGGAGTGAGAACCGTCGTTCTGTCTGCGGACAGAGAAAACCAGCGTTGATTCGGGAAACGCTAAAAAGAGTGTAGAAATCCCATCTGTCCTCCTATAGGGTGAAACCGGAGAATCAAGGTAGTGAGAAGTCCGAGGGGGAGCGAAAACTCGATGTCTGGCTTCTCGATATTCTTCCATGCCACAAGTAAGGAGTGTTTGATGAAGACAGCAACCCGCTCACAGTCGGACTACAGCACGTTTGTTGCCCAGGTTGAGGCTGCCCAGGTTCAACAAGCGGTGCTGAAGCCGGGTTTCCCCATTGGAGGAATGGCTTCGTATCACATTAATTATTCACTGAAGCCAGAATTTGGTGGGCAGCAGTACTCGACTTCATTCATTGGCCAAATTAATGATTTGCGCGCTCTGTTGCAGCGTCATGGGGTAGAAACCATTGCGCCAGCGGACAATGCGGCAACAAATGGCGGTGTTTTAGCGTTTCTCCTTTCAACTGGATTGCTAGTCGGCGCGTTTGCCTGGTTGTTGAAATTTAGCAATGCTGGTGGTGGTGTAGGCGTTGGGGCAGGCATGGGCAAAAGTAATGCGCGCGTCTACAATCAGGGCAAAACGGGGGTTCGATTTGCTGATGTAGCGGGTGTGGATGAAGCCAAGCAAGAACTGCAAGAAGTAGTTGACTTTCTGGCGAATGGTGAAAAGTACCGCAAAATTGGGGCCAAAATTCCCAAAGGGGTTCTTTTAGTTGGGCCACCGGGAACGGGAAAAACGCTGTTGGCAAAGGCTGTCGCAGGCGAAGCAGGCGTTCCTTTCCTGAGCATGTCGGGGTCTGAGTTTGTGGAATTGTATGTGGGCGTGGGTGCGTCGCGGGTGCGGGATTTGTTTAACCGGGCTAAGCGTCAGGCTCCTTGCATTATTTTCATTGATGAACTGGATGCGATCGGCAAAACTCGCGGCAACAACCCCCATGCTGGCAACGATGAACGGGAACAAACGCTGAATCAATTGCTGACTGAGATGGATGGATTTAGTGGCAATGAGGGCGTGATTGTCCTGGCGGCGACCAATCGTCCAGAAATTCTTGACCCCGCGTTGCGGCGTCCGGGGCGCTTTGATCGGCAAGTGCTGGTCGATCGCCCAGACAAAACTGGTCGGGTGGCAATCCTTCGCGTGCATGCAGCCCCTGTGCGATTGGGAGAAGATGTGGATCTGGAAACGATCGCGGCGCAAACTGCTGGATTTGCGGGGGCAGATCTAGCGAACCTGGTGAATGAAGCGGCCCTGATGGCTGCTCGGAACAATCGCCAAGCCGTCCTGATGACCGACTTTAAAGAAGCGATCGAGCGGGTGATGGCGGGACTGGAAAAACGATCGCGGATTCTCACCCCACTGGAACGGCAAACGGTGGCCTACCACGAGGTGGGGCATGCGTTGGTAGGGGCATTGATGCCTGGTAACAACAAAGTGTCTAAAATCTCAATTGTGCCGCGGGGTTTGAGTGCTTTAGGGTATACTCTGCAAACTCCAGAAGCCGATCGCTTCTTGTTGTTGGAAGATGAATTGCGCGGCCAGCTAGCCACCTTGCTGGGTGGACGATCGGCAGAAGAAATTGTCTTCGGTAAAGTATCCACGGGGGCCAGCGATGACATCCAAAAAGCGACTGATTTGGCAGAGCGAGCGGTTACACAATATGGCATGAGCCAACTGGGGCCTGTAGCATTTGAGAAAAGCTCGGCGCAGTTTCTGGAAGGAAGTAGTACGAGACGGGCTATCAGTTCTGAGGTTGCTGTGGAAATCGATCGCCAGGTAAAGGCTGCGATCGACAATGCTCATGATATGGCATTGCACATCTTGCGACTCAATCGTGACTTATTGGACCGTACAACTCAAATCTTGCTGGAACAGGAAGTATTAGATGGCGAAGCCTTGCAGACCATCCTCGCTCAAGTCAAAGCTCCGATCGAGCTAAATCCCTGGCTTAGCGGCAGTTCTACGCACTCACAACCCAATTAGTCATCCGGCAAAAATGAACAGTAACTCATTTTGAAAGTCGGTGGTGCCCTGTAGAGACCTTATATGTAAGGTCTCTACCCATATCAGGTGCTACTGATGAAAATGATACGGCTCGACATCAGGTTGCTTTACCCCTTCATCTAGCATTCACTTAAATGAATGAGTGGTCAGGGGCTGAGGCACTACCCTTTTTGCTGATCCAAAATGCGAATATCGCGGACATTTAGATTGGTGAAGTTGTAGCTGAATCCTTCTAACTCGATCGGCGTACCAATCTTAATTTTGTTATTTCCCAACACCGGGCCGTTACTGGTGATTTGGGCGTTCCCCTCCAGCACAACCAGCAAATTTCGACTCAACGCTACCTCAGGCCGTGGGTCTGGCGTGTACTTTACTTTGCCATCCTCTAACGGCACATAAACGTTATCCGGCAGCACCTTCACCGACTTAATCTTGACTTCGCCGTAAGGCTGATTGCGGATAATAATGCTGGTTTTATCACCTGGTTTTAAGAGTGCTTCGGTGTTTTGGGCCGCTACCCGCACCACCACTTCCACCTCCACGGGCTTCGTTGTGGTGTTCGTTTGGGCAACCGTACCTGAGGCACCGGGGAAAACAAAAATTCCAAACAGCACCAACAAAATGACCAGAGCTGCACCAATATCGAGAATATTGATTTTGCCGAACAACCGTCCCTGGGAATCCACAATAGCCATAATCAACACCTCAAGTCTGCAAGAGCGATCGCTCAAGTGCTACCCAGTTTAACGAACCCATCCACACTTGAACGAAAAACTTCCCTAACCCTGTGCCAGATTATCACGGTGTAAGAAAGTTTTACCTGGAGATGTCGAAATTTGAAAATGACCCTGATAGATTACAAGCAAGGTGTATGGTGAAGTGTTGCTCTACACAGGTGCTTTGAGCCGGGGGAGACCGCTTGCTGGCCTAAGGTAACTGTTATGTAAAAACTTCACCGAAAGATAAACTATTTTCTTCAGCAGATGGGGGAGGAGAGATGAAAAATTTAGTGCGTGGAATCGCCTCGATCGGGTTTGGCGGCACCATTTTAGTGTCTAGTTTGATGTCTGGGTTGCTACCAGCACAGGCCCAATCAGCCGAGATTTCTGACTGTGCGGCCAAAGCGATCGCTAGCGACAACGCGGTTGCTCAAATCACGGCATTGGGGCGAGCGCGAAATCTGGCCCGACAAACGGCAGAAGCCGCTAACGGCGGCTTAGAAGTGTACCGAGCAGATGCATCGATGCATGGCAGAATTTCCGATGCTCCCTGCGTGGATAACGGCAATGGCAGTTGGACTTTTACGGTCAGAGGGGGCGCTCCCGGTTTTACGACCCCCACCCAAGAAACTGTTGTAACCGTTGATGGCAACAACTGGACCATCAAAGTTGACTACAACGGCCCCGTCCGCTCCTAAACTCGATTCACCGGCGGCACCACATTGACCAGCGGCAACAACATTCCAGTTTGCTCTTGGCCGCTGGTTGCTAGTTCACTATGGCACAGGTACACCCGTTCTTCAGCTCGCGCCAGTAGGTCTAGTAAGATCCGGCGGAGACGTTGCTCGTTGGCTGCCAGCGTATCAGCGCTCGTCCACAGATGCCCTGACCATTCATGCAAAAACAATTGTGCGGCAAACAGGGAGTCTACACCGCTTAACCAGCGCGGCGAAGCGGCATCCAGCCAGAAGTGCCAGCGGTGGACACCACGGCTAGACCGATACTGAAAGACATTGGCCAGGGTCACGGCGTTACGTTCAGGCCCGATCGGTCGCACTGGATAGGGGTTAGCCGCGATCGCGCCCGTTCGTAGGAGTTGAATAAATCGAGCCAAGGCCATTCCAGTTGGGCTTTCACCCCGTTGTCCTGACCGCAATCGCTGATTGACTTCCCAATAATGTTGAGCGGTTTCGATGAACTGCCGAATGGCAACAAGTTGGTTGTAAGGTAGCGTGCCACCCCGCAGGAAAAAATGCTGAATTGCCCGATCGCACAACGCTACTGGGTTAGGAATCAGTCGTTGTTCTAATTGCTCCTGCTGTTGGGCAATCCACTCAATCATTCGCTGGTAAGCATCGGCAACCTGATACCCCAACCGATCCCAACGGGGAAACGTCGTAGCTGGCAGCAACCGCGGGCGATCGGGATGGGGCGCAAAACAATAATCGGCCAACAATCCAGCCCGCACTGGATCGATCGCTGAGTTCAAAACCACCAGCATTTCAGCGATTGCGTCTCGATCAACTAATCGCCCCAAATAGGGATATATCATCGCCAGCAACGTTAGCAAAGCCCGCACAACCGGAAAACTGTTGAGTGGCCGTTGCTCGTTGAGCACCGTAACCGGAATCCCTTGAGTTGAGAGAATATCACTGAAGGCATAACGCGCGATCGCATCCATCCCCGGCGCAATGACGGCAATTTCCTGTGGTTGCACCTGTTGCGTTTGAACCGCTGCGATGATGACTTCGGCAGTTTGACGTAATAATTCTGCCCGCGACGCCGCCTGGATAGATTCCACCGAAGAAACCGGCGCAGACAGGGCAAATGGGTTCAGGACAAAATCGACGATCGCATCGCCCCAGGCCGCCACCAGAGACGGTTGCGGCGGCTGCGTTAACGGCACGACTGCACATCGATCGGCTAGCGCGGCCAAGTAAGTCGGATCCGCCCCCAAACCTAGGCGCACCGCTCCATCTGGATTGAAGGTAAAAGCTGCTCGAATATTTTGGTGAATCAGGACTTCAAATAGGTCACGGGCGATCGCGGGGTACTCGTCCACATCATCCGCGAGCAGAACTTGAAAGCGTTGCCTGAGGTGATGTTGATAGGTTGGGTTGGGCAACAAGTGTTGCCAGTACAACCCCACCACTACGCCATAGGATAAAAAACCGTGTTGCAGACACCAATCTTGCCACTGTGTTAGCCATGGGCTGACATGGCTGAAGGGCAGTGGGAAGGACGGTTCTGGTTCTCCAAATCCTTGCTGCAAAATAGTTGGAATGTCTGAGATCGGAATACCTGCCAGTGCAGCCAGTTGCATGAGGTCGAGAACCCGTCGGACCAGTCGTGGCTCATTGACAGCAGCATTTTGACTCACCACCACATCAAGTTCTGGCCGCCATAAGTGCGTCGCCAATTCCAATTCATTTTCTGGATTCAGACGCAGGGGAAATTGCGCCTTGAGATTAAGCTCCTGCACTAACAAGGGATAAAACAGTGTGACTTCATCTTGCACAAACCCTAGTGGTGTCGTGGAATAAACCGGATATTGCCCGTGGGTTTCTGTAGTCAGCCGATCGACCAGATCAAGCCGGTTATCGCCGATCGCCGCCAGGAGTAACACTCCAGGAGTTTGAGCGCCAGGTGGAGCGGATGGTTGGTCAAGGGGAGTCGACGATCGCATCCACTCCCGAAACTGGGCAACTAACCGCGCCGTTTTACCCGTCCGCGAGGCTCCGGTAAACCAAATCAGTTCATGCTCAACCAAACCGACTCCGATGATTTTGTTACAATCGCTTCGTACTTTAACTTTACCGCTTTAAAATCATCCTGGCTTGAGAATTTTGCTCCCGCTGGTTTTACCCTTTTCCTCTCATCTTTGTTGCTTCTTATGACAACTCTTTTTACCTTAATGGGTCGCTCAATTCGCAATGCCAATCGCTGGCTGATTCAAACACCTGATCGTGCCCTTGATCAGGCATATGATGCCGCATTGATGATTAAGTCCATCGAGGATCAACATTTTGAGGGGCAAAAAATTCCCCAAAAATCGCGTAGCCACAGCGATACAGTTCTGACCTATTTTCAAAATGAACTGAAAAAGAATTTGAAGCTTGCTGAAGTTCGACTAATAGAATTTAGAGCCAGTCGGTTTATTGTCGATTCAACAAATTCCACTCTCTACAACCGCTCTTTGAGTCGCGATCGTGACCACTCAGCAGCCATTTTGGAAAAGTTGGAATTCATTGACGGCGTATTATCTCGCTATGAATCTGAAACTCAGAAGTCCAAAGCGCTTGTACCAGCCACCCAAGTTAATCCCAATTATCTCTCGCCACGGAGCAATGAGAACTCTCGTAATGGTACGACTGAACCAAAGATTGAAGAACTAATGGTCAGCGATGATGACAACAGCATTCTTGATAAAACAGGCGTTTTACCCCGATCGATTCTAGGAACTCTGACCCGGATTAAACGAGATTTAGATCCCCAGGCAGAAGAACAAGTTCTTCGAACGTTCCGCAATTCTAAAGTGAAAACGCTAATTTCAATTCGATTAATATTACTCCTAATTATTGTCCCGTTGCTGGTGCAACAATTGTCAAAGTCATTTATCGTGGGGCCATTGGTTGACTATTTTTGGAAGCCTCGACAAACTGCTGTGTTCTTAAATTATGAATTAGAAGAAGAAGCCCTCAGGGAATTCAATACTTTTCGAGAACGGTTGGAATTTGAGCAGTTGATCGGCATTGCCCCCTCGATTTCGCCAGATAATTCCGAAGAGAAAGAACTAATCCTTCAAGCGAAAGCTCAGGAAATTGCCGCAACTTATGCCGGCATGGGTGCAAATGCCATTAAAAATATCTTTGCAGACCTATTTTCGGCTATTTCATTTGCGATCGTCCTCACGACAAATCGTGAAGGGTTGGCAATTCTTAAATCTTTTATTGACGAAACTGTTTACGGCCTCAGTGATAGCGCCAAAGCTTTCATCATCATTCTATTCACTGACATTTTTGTCGGATTCCACTCGCCGCACGGTTGGGAAATTTTGTTAGAGGGGTTTGCGCGACATTTCGGCTTACCAGCTAATCGTGACTTTATCTTCTTATTTATTGCCACCTTCCCAGTAATTCTAGACACCATCTTTAAATATTGGATCTTCCGCTATCTCAACCGAATTTCTCCATCTGCTGTTGCAACTTACAAGACAATGAACGAAACATAAATGGAAAAAATTGGTGAATTGACGAAACTCGCTAGTGAACTATGTCGGCTAATTGAAGTACTTGCTTTAATTCCGCTAAATTGACTAGAAAATCCTCAGTGCGAGGATTGGGATAAAGTTGGTGATGTAGGAAATAACCACCAGGAATTGTACCTGTTAAATAGTAATAATCCAGGTTTAAAAGATTGCAAATTAACCAGTAACAGGGATAAACAAAATTCGGTGAAAAGATTTCAATGACAGTCGTCCCAGGTTGACAGAATGTGAGATTCGTCAGTCCCCCACCATGAGCAGAAATGACAACGTTGGCAGCGGCGAGCAAATGGGCTTGCTCCTGTACCGATAACAGTTCTAAGGCAACGGGTTGAAATCCCAATGGTTGCAGAAATGCAATGACCTCGGACTCGTTAATGATTCTACGGGTAGATGCTTGTTCACGAGTGATGTATAGACGATCGTAGGTTTTAGGTTGAGTGAAAGATGTACCCAAAATTAATTGCTGTAACCAGTTACAAACTCGTTTTGTCATCCAAGCGGGAGTACTGGGATAGGAGGGAATGACTAATTGACTGGCTTGAATATGCAGATGATCTTGCGTCTCCAGAATTTTAGATGGGGGAACCTCAAGTAAGTTAAGAGTTTCTTGTTGAAAAGCAATTTGAGAACTTACTAAAAAATAGTCAATTTGACTGAAATTGACTCCACTGCGCCGCAATAGATCAAAGCGAGGTAGAATATCAAACAACCAATGAAAATACATGTCATTGGTTAAACCAGATAAGATGGCGATCGTTCCCTCAATAGGCTGAACTGGTGTAAGCGTGCGAGTAAAGATGGAGTGATATTGGGGATGCTGATCTGGATGGCCAGGACTCAATAATGGAAACTCAGGCGATAATTCACCTACAAGTTGATTCGAAGCAGTTAGAATTGCGCTTGAAGATTCATCTGCATTCAACCAAAACCTGCCTTCAGGTAAGGTGAGAACAAAGGTGTGAGGTAAAGGAATTTCCTGTTCTAACCGAAAACTAAAGTGAATTATGCGATCGTTCGTTTTGGGCGGTGACAATCGAATTTGATCCGGCGCATCCAGCCTGAGGTATTGCACTTGAGGTTGGGTGGCTGCCCAAGTTTCTGTATCTAAAATATATTCGCTAGGCGGGGGCGTAGAGTCTGCTGGGAGAGATGATTTTAGGGTGCTGCTGGGCGGGGTTTGTTCCAACCATTGAGACCCAACGACCTTTGCCGCGATACACAATTGCTTTAACTGCGCCGCATTTTGAATCAGTTTGGCCGGTAATGGATGCTGATTTTCTTGTAGTCGCTCCACCCAGTTGATATAAATTTGAGCGTCGTTAGAATAAATCTGGAGTGTAGCTTGAAAATCTTTGGTTGCGGCCCTCCATTGGTTTAGCTGCAAGTGAACCCAGGCTCGATCGCCGTAGGCCGGGACAAAATTAGGCTGTAAAGACACGGCTCGGTTGAACTGGTCTAAGGCGGCTGACCACTGATGGTGATGGCCGAAGCAAAGCCCTAAGTTGTAATGTAATTCAGCTGTTGGTTGACGGGCGATCGCGTGCTGATAAGCGTCGATCGCCTGCTCCCATTGGTCTAATCGTTGCCACACACTGGCTTGCTGAACGTAGGCTGTAACTAAATCAGGATCGAGTTGAGTCGCAGTTTGCCAGGCTGCGATCGCGGTATCTAACCGACCTTGCAGGGAGGCTGCCATGCCAAGCTGAAAATGGTCACTGGGCTGACTTCCCGCCAGTTCCACCACCTGTCGGTAGAGGCGTTCTGCCAAATTCGCCTGGCCTGCTTGCAATTGCTGTTCTGCCTCGCGTCGCAGAATGTGCAAAAGCGTTGCCAATTCTGCGTCTAGCGCATCGGGCGCAATGGCTGATAGGGCTGCAAACCAAACGGCTTGCGCTTCAGCCTCGTCGCCTTGCAGCAGTCGAATTAAGCCCAGATACCAGTAATCGTTAGGCTGGGGGTTGACCGCGATCGCCTGTTCACAAAACGCTGCCCCCTCCTCATATTGGTGACCGGTCAGGTAAGCGATCGCGGGATGCTCCATACTCAAAAGAACGACATACTGGTTGGGGCGATCGGGGCAATATCTGGATCATTGCCGCCAATTTGATTCGTGCGCAGCACCCAAATATCCGCGCCGTACTTCAAAAAAATGCGGGCGATTTTGTCACTGGCAAAGCGCGGAAACATCGTGCGCCAACTCCCTAAACCAGTCATCAAATTGTGCATTGGGCGATCTTCCAGGGTACTGCCCAAATTAAATTCATTTTTGTCCCAATCCGATCGCGGTCCACCAAACGGCTGCAACTCCCGTTTCAAATCCCTTTGCAATGCGACTAACGTGCTGAACTGTTCAGCTTGCGTTGGATGTTGCTGCGCCCATCGTTGGAGGGAGGTTTCATTATCTTTAACGGATGTTTCAATCTGGTGTAGGCAAGCAAACAGGGCTTGATTGGAATCCTGGGAGCAATTGTTGGCGGGGCCGACAAATGTGCCACCAGAGCCATCGCCAATCCGGTAACGAGCCGTCATTACTTCCAAACTGCGGAGCATCAGATTCAATGGTGATCGTCGTACACCATCAAAATCGTAATAGCCCGTGAACGCATCCAGCTTAATCAACAAATCGCAAGTTGGCCGCGACCCCGCCCAGCCAAACTGCCGATCGCCCATGTAGCGTGACCAGTGCAAGGGGCCAGCAATTAAGCCATCGGTGTTTTGGGTGTAGACCTGATGATAGCGAATATCAAACCGTAACTCCTGGGTGAGTGGATCACGAACGACGCGAGCGATCCCATACGCAAAGTGGCCAAAAAAGATGGGGGTGGCGGCTGCCGGTTCCTTTTTGGTGCCGCCAATGCCGCCATAGGTGTGAACGACCAGCGCTCGATCGCCCTCCTGCCAGTTCTGAATCAAAGTTTGATTATCCTGGTTATGGCTCTGCGCGACACACAACACAGACGAGATTGTGCCTGCTTGTTCGGCGGCATTGGCCCAGGATTCTTTCAAGATATAGCGACGTGCTGCCTCTCGCCCCACCACAATGCGATCGGGCTGGAGGCGAAATAGGGCGCGGGGAGCTAAGGACTGCACCACAAATTGTCCTGCCGCATTCTTGGCCCCGTAGACATACCAGCCCTGCTCGTTTAAAGCCACTTTTTCCAGCTCACGAGTGGATGACGGATAACTGCCATAGCTTTCGGCTAAGACGACAGTGGGCAGTAAAACGGTTTCGCTCGCACCGTCAAATTGGCGAGAAGTGGGATTGAAGTGAACCACCTGAAACTGCTCAGGCGAGATGGCTTGTACAAATTTCACGACTCCGTAATATCGGCCCGTAATTTGCACGGGGGTGCTGGCAATGTAGAGGGCTGTTTCTGTTGTGCCTGCTTCTACAGTGACGGGTTCATTCAGCATCACAATCATGTCGTCGGCAGGGCGAGAACCCGCCAAAGACTCCAGCGGATCGACTTGCTTCCAATGGTTCATGCGATCGGGATGCACTGCACCGCCATACTTAAAGCCGTATTCTGCATCTGCACTGAAGTGCAAATCTTTCGTCACAGCCTGAATGATTTTTCGGACGACTGGATCATTCACCCAACGTAAATTGACGACTTTTCCTACCAAATGCTGGTGGTCTGCGGGGGTGTGATGCACTTCAAATAAACAACCCCGAACGCGATAACGCTCCTCTTTTTGGGGCAGAATCAAGCGCCCCATCCAGGCCGCGATCGGCTGATACAGAGTGGCATCCACAGTTTGATCAAGCGGGTAATAGCTGGGCTGCACGAAGGCCGCTTGCTGATAAACCGCATAGTTACTGATTTGCCGAGGCAGCATTTGTTCATATTCAAAGACATCCCCCCGCAGGATTTTGAGGATGATTTCGATCGTCTGTTGCAGATGGGTGCGGCCATCGAGCAAAACGGCCTTGGGGTCCATGTAGCCCCCTGGAACCTGATGGCCGACGGGGCCAGCGGAAATAATCGAAATATTGCCACGGCGTTTGGCCCGATTCCAAAAAGAGAGGGGAAAAATTTTCCAACGCCCCGGAAACATCAGGGGGCCAGCCCACTCGACAAAATCCTTTTTGCCGACCACGTGATAAAGCTGCTCCAACTGCAACACATTGTTGTTGGCACTCATCACTCCCCCCAGGGAAATGACATCGATCGGTGCGCCCATTGCCTTTTTGAGGTAAGGTGCTGCTGCTGTGGACATTTGCCCGCCACCGCTATAACCAATCAACGTAATCGGCGTGCCGCTGCCAGGTCGATACCCCCGCTTCACCAGCCCATCAAATATCACTTGCGCGATGCCCTGGTTATAAATTGGCCCGTAGCGCTTATCGGCTGAGACCGCCACAATCAAAACATTGCGTAGGTTCAGCATCAAACCCAAAAGGGCTGCCGGATTTTGCCAACGCATTTTGTCTGCTGTTTTCCAGAGGAAAGCCAAAGGCCGATCCTGATTCAGTGGCTTGTTCAGCACCGAGTACATCATCAACCCACTGACCAGTTCTACATCGTCTGGTAGCGCTGGTTTGAGGGCTGTCAAAAAATCTTCAATGTCGGGAGTGTAAGCATCACCAGATTGGGCAATGCCGTCCAGATAGACGACGTAGCGAGAAATCTGGTTGCCAGCGGCTGTTGTTGGCGCGGGGGCTGTTCCAGGCTGCATGGCGGCGGCGCTGGTGTCCAGGTCATCCCCAAACCAGCCAGCCCACCAGCCCAACGTTTCCAGGGGAGCCAGCATGCCCGCAAAGACGACGGCCACAACACCAATCCAAGCCAGATCAAACAACCAGCGAAAGACTCTGGGGAGGTTTTCATGCCACCCGAATAACGTATCTCGGATGGGCACGAGCAGCAGACTCACCAAAATAAACACGATCGCCATGCCCAGCAAACTCAGCCCCAGGAGGACTGGTTTAGGAATGCGACCGGCTTTTTGGCCCAATTCCACCAAGGGATCTGCCCCATCCACGGTTTGCATGACGTTCAATGGGATGGCCATGCTGGCATTAGTCCCGATCGCCTGGGTGACGGCCTGAACTGCCTGTCGATCGCCCCGCCCCGCTGCGTAAACCAGTTGTTGTACTTCTGGTTGCTCCGGCTCATATATCCCTAACCCGATCGGTTGAGCTGGACGAGTCCGGGCGGCCACCATTTCACGCAACTCGGAACGGTTATCGGCTAAATCTACACCAGCCACTTTTTCAGCAACTACTTGCCCAAACCGAGCGATCGGTTGGCCGATCGTGTTTTCTACCAACTGTTTCACAATCCAGCCCAGCGCAACGTAACTCAAAGACGCCGTGAGGGTTGTATTGGCCACAGCCGAAAAGGCAACCACCATCGCCAATAAGTTCCATACAGAAAACAGATTTTGCAAGGGGTAGCCCAAGTGAGGTAAAGCACTGAGGAAACTAAATAGGAGAGGTGCGTAAGCCAGCCCTAAAACTTTAAATAATGTTGGTAATGGCACATTCACAGAGGCCGGGAGCAACGTAATGGCCCAAGTACTAATAACCAGAAAAATATAACCAAAGGTAAACAAAATTGCGTTGAGCAAGAGGCTGAACACAAATCGGACGGGGCGGACGCGATTGATAAATAAAATGATGCTCTGACCGATCGCGAGCGAAAGTCCAGCCAACAAAACCACTAGAAGCGCAAGCCACAGTCCATTGGAGAGCGAAGCCACCAGCCGAAATGTGGCTTGATTTAGCCCAAAGGCCCCTCGAATTAATTCTCCAACCTGGCTGAGTGTGGTTTCAGTCATGCCTGATCCCTCAATGATTAAAGTTAGGTGAAGCAAGGATTGCTACGTTGTTGCAGCAGATAAACTCATGCCGAAGCGTCATACTGTTTCATCCTTTGGGTATAGTATTTGATGCTTTTGGCATAGTCCAGTATATCCAGCGGTGGATGTGCTTCTGCTTAAAACACTCTATAAAACGATAAAAGACAGAACTTCCCTTTAATTGCTACTGTCATTTTGTATAGTTAAGGACGTGAGAGATGAGCGATATAAATGTTGTTTTAATTGAAGATCACGACCTGACTCGCATTGGCTTGAGAACAGCCCTGAAGCAGCAGTCAGGCATCCAAGTGATGGGTGAAGCTGCCAATGCGACCCAAGGATTAAGAGTACTGGATGAAAAACAACCAGATGTGGCCGTGGTCGATATTGGCTTACCAGATATGGACGGCATTGAGTTAACGCAGCGGTTTAGACAACTCCAGGCCGAAAAAGAAAACACGAAAACGAAAGTGTTAATTTTGACGATGCACGACAGTGAGGATGCTGTGTTGGCCGCTTTCGCCGCCGGAGCTGATTCCTACTGCATGAAAGATATCAGCATCGAACGATTGGTGGAGGCAATTCAAGCGACTCAAGCAGGCAGTTCCTGGATTGACCCGACGATCGCCAGTGTTGTGCTGCACCAAATTCGCCAAGCCAGTCCCAACGGACGCTCGGCCCAGGCAACCAAAACTGTTGAGATTGGGGCAATGGATGCGGAGTTTGAGCAGGTGCTAGAAAGCTACCCCCTCACGGAGCGGGAACTAGAAATTCTGGAGTTGATTGTGGGTGGTTATAGTAACGCGGCGATCGCAGACAAGCTCTACATCACTGTCGGCACCGTGAAGACCCATGTGCGCAATATCCTCAGCAAACTTTGTGCAGAAGACCGGACGCAAGCCGCGGTTCGGGCTTTGCGCTCAGGTTTGGTGGCGTAGGATGTTTGCTAGACTTTGGAGATTTTTAGAATTTCTGAAGTCTAGCGGAAGACTAAACGTATCATCTTGGAGGCCATCTCGAATCGGGGCTTCCCATGCGTTTTTTATTTCTGCATTCCAACTTTCCAGCGCAGTTTCGGCATCTGGTAGCGGTTCTGGCAAATGATCCCAACCATGAAGTTGTGTTTGGCACAATGCGGCCTGACGGCAACATTCCCGGCGTGAAGAAAGTTCTCTACAAGCCAGCCCGGGAAGTTTCGCCGCAGACCCACCACTATGTGCGATCGCTGGAAAGTGCCGTGTTGCAAGGGCAGGCCGTGTGTCGTTTGGGGCAAATGCTGAAAGCAAACGACTTTGAACCCGATGTGGTTTATGGCCATTCAGGTTGGGGACCGCCACTTTTTATGAAAGATGTGTTTCCCAACGCCAAGCTGGTGTGTTATTTCGAGTGGTTTTATCTGGCCCACGGCTCTGATTGTGACTTTGATCCGGGTGAGCCACTGGCGTTTGATGATGAGTTGCGAATTCGCTTAAAGAATGCTCCCCTTTTGTTGGATTTGGCAAGCTGCGATCGAGGTTTGTGTCCCACTCACTGGCAAAAGCAACAGTTTCCGCCCGAATTTCAAGCCAAGTTGACGGTTCTGCACGACGGTGTAGACACCAGCTTTTTTCAACCGAATCCGGGTGCGAAATTAGTTCTGCCGACGGTTAATCTCAACCTGTCCCATGTCGATGAAGTCGTGACCTATGTGGCGCGTGGCATGGAGCCGTATCGAGGCTTCCCGCAATTCATGCAAGCAGTGGCCATAATTCAATCCCGTCGGCCTCGATGTCATGTGGTGGTGGTGGGGGAAGACCGGGTGGCGTACGGCAAGCCCCTGGAGAACGGGAAGACCTATAAACAGCAAATGCTGGAAACGTTACCTCTGGATCTGGCGCGGTTACATTTCACTGGGCCGTTGCCCTACAGTCAATACCTTCAGGTACTCCAGGCTTCATCGGTGCACATTTACCTGACACGTCCGTTTGTGTTGTCCTGGTCGATGTTAGAAGCGATGTCGGCGGGATGTTTGGTGCTGGGTTCCCAGACTGCGCCTGTGCAAGAAGTCATTCAGGATCGGGTGAATGGATTGCTGGTCGATTTTTTCTCACCCCAGGCGATCGCCGATCGAGTTGATGAAGTGTTTGCCCATCCCGATCGTATGGCGGCGGTAAGAACGCAAGCGCGGCAAACAATTCAAGCTCGCTACGATCTGGCAAAGCTACTGCCTGAACAGTTGCAATGGTTAATGGAAGGGTAGAATGGTCGCGCAAGTTGCTTAAAGATTTGGAATCGGCATGGATGTAGCCACCAAACCGCGATCGCTGGGTCTTTCCACCCTGATCTTGATTTCGTTGGGAATTGGGATTGTTTTTGGAGTTGTCCTCAATCTCTATTTTCCAGAGGTTGTGCCGCAGCTTGATCGGTATTTGTTGTCGCCTTTGGGTAAATCCTTTCTGCGATTGATTCAGTTTGTCGTGGTGCCGATCGTCTTTTCATCGTTGATTTTGGGGCTAACTCGGATTCAGGATGCGAGCCAAGTTGGTCGCTACGTTGTCAAGCTGTTGCTGTGTTACTTGTTGACCAGTTCAATTGGGACGCTGTTGGGCCTGGTGACGGCAACGGTGCTGCAACCAGGACGTGGGATTGATGGATTGGCGATCGCGGGTGCAGATGTCGTGCATCACTCCCAACCCATTTTGGATTGGCTGATCAGCTTGATTCCGATCAACCCATTAGAAGCGCTCAGCAGTGGCAATCTGCTGCAAACCATTTTTTCTGCCGCGCTGCTGGTGATTGGCATTCAACTGGCTGGAGCCAAAGCCACGCCATTTGTGCAATTCATTGAGAGCGTTTACATCATCAATGAAAAGGTGCTGTCGGTTATTTTGTACGCTGCGCCGATCGGCGTATTTGCCTTAATCAGTTCCGTGATTGCGACTCAGGGCTTCAAATTGGTGTCAAATCTGTTGCTCTATGTGCTGGGCCTGTGGATTGCCACCACGATTATGATCAGCTTCTATGCGCTGGGTTTATGGATTTTGGGTGGCAAACCGCTGCGATTTTTGCAATGCTTTACGCCGTCATTATCGCTGGGCTTTGGAACGGCCAGTTCGACCGCGACCTTACCCCTTGTCATGCAGAATGCCCGTGAGTATGGACTGTGCGCTGAAATTACCGACTTTGCGATTCCGATCGGGGCGGCGATCAAACGGGATGGTTCGGCGATTTTACAAGGCTTTAATGCCCTCTTCATTGCCCAAATCTTTCATGTCCCCCTCACAACAGAATTACTCGTGGCGATCGCCACCAGCACATTGCTGGTCTCTTTCAGTACTCCCGGCGTTCCCGGTTCGGCTCTGATTACAATGACCACGGTCTTGACGGCTGCTGGCTTGCCCCTAGAAGGAATCGCGATCGTCGCTGGGGTCGATCGACTCACAGATGGGATCAAAACCGTCCTCAACATCATCGGCAACGTCACCAATGCCCTATTTCTGAGCAAATGGGAACAGGTCGAGATCGTTCAACCATCCGAGAATGTTCAGTTGTAAAGACCTTAATCTTTAGCTTGACAAGAAGCTTGACACGTGAAGCCCAACTGGCTTGGTTTCAGTTAGGAATCAAAACTGTTTCAAGAAGCGCAAATCACTCGTGTATAAACGGCGAATATCATCAATTTGATACAAGACGGCTGCCAATCGTTCAACGCCTAAGCCACCGGCAAAACCAGTGTAAACTTCGGGGTCATAACCGACTGCTTTTAACACGTTTGGGTCAACCATGCCACAACCCATAATTTCCAGCCAGCGCCCTTTCCATTGCAAATCGACCTCGGCGGATGGCTCGGTGAAAGGGAAAAAACTGGGACGTAAGCGAATGGGCACATCGCCAAACAATTGTTCCAAAAACATCCGCAAAGTGCCTTTCAGGTCGGTGAAGGTCAGCCCTTCGTCGATCGCTAGAAATTCGATTTGATGAAAGACAGCAGTATGGGTTGCGTCCACGGTATCCCGACGGTAGCAACGTCCCGGCATGACAATCCGCACCGGCGGTTCATTCGTTTCCATGTAGCGGATTTGTACAGAGGAGGTGTGGGTGCGCAGAATGTTGCCATCCGGCAGGAACAAGGTATCCTGCATGTCACGGGCGGGATGGTCGGGCAGAAAGTTGAGCGCCTCAAAGTTGTAGTAGTCTGTTTCCATTTCCGGCCCTTCGGCCACGGTGTAACCCAGACCCACAAAAATATCAATCACGCGATCGAGAATACTGTTCAGCGGATGCACTCGCCCTTGCGGCCAAAAAACTCCCGGCATTGTCACATCGATCGTTTCTGACTCCAACTGAGCCTGTAGAGCCGCAGACTGTAAAGCGGTTTTGCGTTGCTCCAATTCTGTTTGAATTGCTTCTTTGATCTCATTTGCTTTCGCCCCAATCCGTGGGCGATCACTGGCATCCAGTTTTCCCATCCCGCCCAACACTTGTGGAATCGGGCCTTTTTTGCCTAAATATTTGACGCGCAGTTGCTCTAATTGCTCCAGTGAAGTGGCGTCAATTAGAGCCGTTTGAGCTTCCAGGCGGATAGCATCGAGTTGAGCTTCTAATTCAGAGGGCTGAACAGTCATACAAGGTTGGGCAGAAAACGCAGTAGAACAGGAATAATTGACGAGAATACAGACGAAAGGGAACCCGATCGCTGACTTTTACCAGTGTAGTCGAGGTTGGAGTTGTTCTCTGAGACGATTTGAGTGGAGTCAATCAAACGGATGGGCATGAACCTATTAATTAGCAACGACGATGGCATTTCTTCATTAGGCGTACGCGCCCTGGCCAATACCCTAGCCGAAGCCGGACATGAGGTGACGGTTGTTTGCCCCGATCAGGAGCGATCGGCCACCGGGCACGGTCTCACCCTGCATCAACCCATTCGCGCCAACCCGGTGGCAGCAGTCTTTCATCCCTCAGTGCAAGCCTGGGCCTGTTCGGGCACGCCTGCTGATTGTGTCAAACTGGCCCTCTGGGCGTTGTTGGAGCAAAAACCTGATCTGGTGTTGTCTGGAATTAATCATGGGGCAAATCTCGGCACCGATGTGTTGTATTCGGGTACGGTGTCAGCCGCAATGGAAGGGCTGATTGAAGGCATTCCAGCGATCGCCATGAGCCTCACTAGCTTTACCAGTCAGGATTTTACGGCTGCCGCCAACTTTGCCCAAACGTTAGTCGCTCAATTGGCAGAATATCCCCTGTCAGAGTTACTGCTATTGAACGTCAATGTGCCAGCCGTAGAACCGCATGAAATTACTGGAGTCATGATTACCCGCCAGGGTATCCGCCGCTATGTCGATGTGTTTGAAAAACGGGTTGATCCACGCGGAAAAACGTATTACTGGCTGGCTGGAGAGTTACTGGAAGAGATCGACGACGCTGAAACTGGGATGGAACATATCCTGACGGATGTTCAAGCCATTCGCGAAAACTACATCACCGTGACGCCATTGCAATACAACCTCACTTCATTACATGGCCTCACAGCACTGCAATCAAGAGCGTTAAAAATTGTCCTTTAAGAGTAAAGAAAATCTAAATTGTCTAGCAATTTGGGTTCAGATCTTTATTTCTACGGGTACTTTAAGAATGGGTGTCATTATGTTTACATCGCTTTCATGAAGCTTTTGCCTAAAATCCGCGTGATGCCAATGATGGCGCTCCCGCAAGCGAGTTTTTGCGGGTTAGCCACCTGGATGAGCGATCGAGATCACAGCAAAATCAAAGATATTTCTTAAGCTTTCATAAGGAGTATTCTGGGCATCTACTGTTGATTTTTTTCAGCAGGAATTTTTATTGTAGTCTCGAACCACCCGGGTTTGAGGCGTAATTCCCAAGATCTATGCGAGACGCTCGTAATGTCCATGCCGAAACACTTTGTGGTCAATTTTTGGGGAGTTCGTGGCAGTATTGCCAGCCCAGGTAAATCAACAGTTCGATATGGTGGCAATACTCCCTGTGTAGAAATGCAAGTTGGCGGACACCGGTTCATCTTCGACGGGGGCACTGGCATTCGGGTCTTGGGGCAATCTTTGTTAGCGCAAGCTCCAGTCGAAGGTCATCTTTTCTTCACTCACTCTCATTGGGATCACATCCAAGGATTTCCATTCTTCACGCCAGCCTTTATTAGAGGGAACCAGTTTACGATTTATGGCACGATCGCACCTGATGGTTCCACGATCGAACAACGATTGAACGACCAGATGCGTCATCCCAATTTTCCAGTGCCGCTGCAAATCATGGGTGCTGATCTTAACTTTGTGGATATTGAAATTGATCGCCCAATCGCAATTGGAGAGGTCGTTGTTGAAAATGCGTTGCTCAATCATCCAGGTCAAGCGGTTGGCTATCGGGTGAACTGGCGGGGGCATGCCGCTGCTTATATTACTGACACAGAACATTACCCCGATCGCCTGGATGAAAACGTTTTGCGGCTTGCGCGAAATGCAGACGTGATGATTTACGACGCGACCTACACTGATGCGGAATACCACTCGCCGCAATCCAGTAAAGTCGGTTGGGGGCATTCCACCTGGCAGGAAGCCGTAAAGGTGGCCAAAGCTGCGAATGTGAAAACACTCGTTATTTTTCACCACGAACCCATGCATGACGATGATTTCCTGGATGAAGTGGGTGTCCAGGTCAAAGAGGCGTTTCCAACCGGAATCATGGCCCGGGAGGGCTTGTCTATCACGATCGCGCCACCGCAAGCGGCGATTCCTCTCAACCGAGTTGAGACGCTTCAATCAGTTTAATTGCCTGGATTGTGTCAAAATGTAAAGCGTGAGAGTCACCTCGTCGCTAGATACAGTCTTAACTCCAACTGCCGTTGCGCTCGGAAACTTTGATGGTGTGCATCAAGGGCATCGGCAGGTAATTCAGCCTATTTTGCAAGCTGATGTAGACCAGACTGATAGTGTCAAAACGGTGGTCACATTTAATCCCCATCCGCAAGAATTCTTTTCGGGCCAACCCCGCTGTTTATTAACTCCGTTAGATGAAAAAGTTCTGCAACTTAAAGAAATTGGCGTTGGGCAGCTTGTCTTGTTGCCGTTTGATCGAGAACTGGCTAGCCTAACCCCAGAGCAGTTTGTGGCCTCTATTTTGGTGCAGGGTTTGCAAGCCAAGTTCATCAGTGTGGGGCAGGATTTTTGCTTTGGGCGGGGACGCACAGGCACAGCAGAAGATCTGAAAGCGCTCGCAGCGGCTTATGGAATCAACGTCGCGATCGCGACGTTGAAATGTTTTGATGGAGCACGTATTAGCAGTTCCGCTATCCGCCAGTCACTTTTAGCGGGCGAAGTGCAAGCAGCAGCAGCTTTGTTAGGACGACCCTACACCCTTGTGGGGCAAGTTGTGTCTGGGCAGCAGGTGGGTCGCACGTTGGGATTTCCGACGGCCAATCTTGCGCTGCCACAGGAGAAGTTTTTGCCTTGCCTGGGAGTCTATGCCGTCCGGGTGCAGGTGTGCGATCGGCTCGACGATTTTTTGAACTGTGAGGCTCCTTTGCTGCCCGGTGTGATGAATTTAGGCCATCGACCAACTATCGACGGCACGCGCCTTATTCCAGAAATTCATCTATTGGATTGGAACGGCGATCTCTACAACAAAATGCTGACTGTTCATTTAGAGTATTTCCTCCGCAAGGAACAAAAGTTTGCTTCCCTGGAACAGTTGAAATCCCAAATTCACGCGGATTGTGAACTCGCTCGATCGCGATTGGTGTAAGGCTTGCAGCGATAATTCCCAACTGTCCCCAAATAGGGAATTAACATAACTTGCTGGAAACGAAGCTCCGGAATTATAGAGTTTTGTTAAAGTACTTGCGGTTTCCCAATTAAACCACTATCTATAGTAGTGTCAGATTCAACAGAACACTAGATGTAGCGGTTACAGAGGTTTAGCTGTGTTGCGTCAGTAAGCCCAGTGTTCTTTCTAGTTCATTCAAACCCTTAACTATACAAGTGGTCTTCACTATGAGTTACCAACAACGATTGAATCCCTGGGTAATCAACAAGCTTTTACCCAACCTGAAACAGCTTACGGTTAGTCGCTTTCGTCGGCGCAATGAGGCAGAAGCTTATTTGAAGGCATTAAAGCAAATGCAACCCCAATCTCACTTTGCTCTGTTGTTTGACGTCGGCAATGGAGAATATGCCAGTGTTGGCGAATAGTGTCAATGGAAATTTTGTTTAAGTGTGTGTGATAAGTACGGAGTGTGGTGTTGAAACAATTGAATAGCGATCGCTGGTTTAGAGTCCAGTGGCCAACATTTCTTTATCGATTTAGCTGGTTGCTCGGGCAAGCGACGAAGCTGTGTCACAATGAAAACCACTATGGGTGGTGGTCAAGTCTGACCCAGGAATTGAAATCGTGGCACCGAATCACATCAGCAATTACGAGGCTCTCAGTGAATGTATTACCTGTCGCATCACTGAGAGCCTTCGTTCAAAAATAACGTTTGCAGAATACATGGATCTAGCGTTATACCATCCTCAACATGGATATTACGCGGCAGCTCCCACTAAAATCGGGCCAACCGGCGATTTCATCACTTCACCCCATCTGGGATCAGATTTTGGTGAATTGCTAGCCACTCAGTTTGTGCAATGTTGGGAGATCCTAAATCGACCCGATCGCTTCACACTAGTCGAAATGGGAGCCGGACAAGGGCTATTGGCTAGGGATATTCTGCAATGGTTACACCAGCACCATCCTGAACTGGTGGCTCATCTGGATTACATCATTATTGAACGAGCCGCAGCGCTGATGGCTGAACAAAAACTTCGGCTTCAGACGCTCACTGAACAGGGAATGAATATCTCCTGGCAAACCCTGGCGGAGCTGCCACTCAATTCAATTACCGGCTGTTTTTTCTCTAACGAATTGGTCGATGCGTTGCCGGTACATCAAGTGGTTATGCAGACTGGCCAGTTATACGAAATTTATGTGGCGTTGTCAGAGGATGAGCCGACCACTCAGCCATTTACCGAACGGGTTGATCAGCTTTCAACGCCTGCAATTGCCCATTATTTTGAACGAGTTGGGATTGATCTCACCGATCGTCGTTACCCCGATGGTTATCGGACTGAGGTGAACTTGGCTGCCCTGGACTGGCTGACACAAGTTGCTGAACGCTTAAGGCAGGGCTACGTTTTCACGATCGACTATGGTTACACCAGCGAACGTTATTACAATCCCATGCGATCGACGGGAACTTTACAGTGTTACTACCGTCATCACTATCATTCCAACCCTTACATCCATGTTGGGCAGCAAGATATTACTGCTCACGTCGATTTCACCGCCTTGCAAAAACAGGGCGAGCAATGTGGACTCAAAACCGTTGGCTTTACGAAACAAGCTTTGTTCTTAATGAGTTTGGGACTGGGCGATCGCATTGCAACCGTTGCCCAGTCCCAAATCACGGACTTAACGAGGATGAACGAAATTCTCCGCCGCCGAGACGCATTACAGGCCCTCATCGATCCCACTGGTATGGGTGGATTTGGTGTCCTGATTCAAAGTAAAGGAGTAGAACGGAACGAAACTCTCGACGGTTTGTGTGGAGAACAGGTATAGCGAAAACCGGAATAGCGGAGACTAAAACGCAAGTGATTCGGCTAAATCTAGTTGTCAACCGTTGCTGTGCGAGGATCAATTACATCCAGGCGCACTCGTGCAACGCCACTACTAATTAATCCCAGAACGCGAGCGGCAGCCGTTGATACATCAATCACTCGATTGCCGTGGAATGGGCCGCGATCGTTGATTCGCACAACCACCGACTGGCCATTATCCAGATTTGTCACCAGCACGCGCGTGCCGAAGGGGAGAGTCCGGTGGGCAGCGGTGAGTGCATGCTGATTAAACCGTTCCCCGCTGGCACTGGCATTACCGTGAAAACCAGGACCGTACCAGGATGCAAATCCGGTAAACCGTGCCCGAATCGAACCAAATGCAAGCGCTTGCCCACCACTAGCAGTGGGTTGCCCGCCAACTTCTCGCAATGGGGCCGCATTCCCCAGAAGCCGCCGGAGGCGATTGGTTGCCTGCAACGCATCCGCCTCGGGATTACGGGTTGTATCAGGCAAAATCGTGTTGTCATCGAGGGTGGCGATTTCAACGCGGTTGGTTCGAATCACCAGACGATCGCGCTGAGCTGAACCTTTTTGCGGATTCTCCCAACGAACAGTGATACTGTCTGCGGCAACGCCATCACGTTCGAGTTGGTTAATGCGAGCCGCAATTACACTGGCTCGCCAGACGGGATCTGAACTTGCAGAAGAATCATTCAATGCCTCCAGCTTAAAAGTATCCGACAGTGGGCTGAAGAGCGTTTGCGACGATCGTAAGACAGTCGTCATCGATGGATTGGAAACTTTTGTCGCGGTGAGTGATTTGGTTTTGCTAAACTCTCCATCCCCAGATGGACGAGCTTGAGTTCCAACTTTCACCCCATCGGGGGTATCCTGCCGCGCACCGAGGAACGTTAAAATTGGGATGTTTCGGACATAGAGGATTGCGGCTTCGCGTCCAGAAACAATGTGAGGTTGAACTTTGGCAACAGTTTCAGAAACAGACTGAAAACCGCCTTGAGATTGTTGTTCACCAACTTTCACAATCCCATTTGACTGTTTGCTAAATCTTGCAACGGTTTCTTCAGTTGAATTTGAAGATTGGGAGCGTTCCCCGGACGTAGACGTAACCTGACCTTCCTTACGAGTTGGCTCAGTGCCCTGATAGGTTGGTTCAGTTGGTTTTGCATCTGATGCAGCGGGAACACCCAGCGTTGCAATCAACAGAGACGCAGTCAGACTGCTGATAAGTTTGTGATTCATAAGCGTAGATAAAAGCACTCCAATTGGGGTTCGAAGATTGCCAAAGGACTAAGCCGAAGCTCTCTTCGTTTCGTAACCCGTACTCGTTCCGTGTTTACTCCTGCGTTAATCGAACTGCAACAGACTAGCACGAAGTTTTCTGCCTGGGGATCAGGGACATTAAAAAAGAAGAAGAACATTTGCAGGGACTTTACAAAAGTTAGTTCCTCTGAAACATCGACTCAAAAAAAGTTTCAGAATTACTTTTGGCGGAGATATTTCCAGAGAACTTAATAAAACTTTACTCATTATTTACAAAACTTTACATTTTGGGCTGCGTCCACGCAGTCTGACGAAAGGGGTACAATGTCATCCGGCAACTTAAGGGGGCAGTGGCCTCAGCATGGAATATCGTGATGCAGGCGTAGACGTAGAAGCGGGGCGGGCCTTCGTGGAACGAATTCGCTCCATGGTTGATAGCACCAGGCGATCGGAGGTTTTAGGTGGATTAGGTGGTTTTGGTGGGTTGTTTCAACTGCCCAGTGGCTATCAAGAGCCAGTCTTGGTTTCAGGCACAGACGGCGTTGGGACAAAACTAAAGCTGGCTCACACGCTCGATTTGCACCACACAGTGGGGATCGATCTGGTGGCGATGTGTGTCAACGATGTGCTGACTTGTGGTGCAGAGCCGCTGTTTTTTCTGGATTACCTGGCTACCGGTCAGCTTAATGAAACTCAACTAGCTGATGTTGTGGCTGGAATTGCCGAAGGGTGTCGGCAGGCGGGATGTGCGCTACTGGGGGGCGAGACGGCTGAAATGCCCGGTTTTTACCAGCCTGGGGAATATGACTTGGCCGGATTTTGTGTGGGAATTGTGGAGAAAAGTCAGTTGCTAGACGGCTCTCAGGTTGCTTTGGGCGATGTGGCGATCGGGTTAGCCAGTAGTGGCATTCACAGCAATGGATTTAGCCTGGTGCGCAGAATCTTGAGCGATCGCCAGCTTGAACTGAGCGATCGGCTAACTGAGTTTGGTCAGCAGCCATTGGGAGAGCTTTTACTCACGCCAACTCAAATCTATGTGCAGCCTATTTTGGGGGCGCTACGCGCTGGCGTTCCAATTCATGGGATGGCCCATATCACGGGTGGCGGCTTACCCGAAAACTTGCCCCGTTGCTTAGGCGCAAATCAGGCAATTCAAATGAATCCAACTTGCTGGCCGATCCCGCCCATTTTCCAGTGGTTGGCGGCCACGGGGGAGGTTAGTTCGGCAGGGATGTTCAACACATTCAATATGGGGGTTGGCTTTGTGGTGTTGGTGCCACCGGCTCATGTTGAGACGGCGATGGCCTGGTTTGAATTGCACCAGTTCACGGCTTTCGCGATCGGTGAGGTCGTTACTGGCAACGGCACCCTGTTAGGCTTACCAACATAATCTGATCAAATCACTTGATCTTTGAAGAAAATGCCACAACCCCGCAAACAATTTGGTCAACATTGGCTACAAAGCGATAAAGCCTTGAGCCAGATTGTGGCAGCGGCAAATTTGCAAAAAGGTGATCCTGAAAATCGCGGCGATCGCGTCTTAGAAATTGGCCCAGGTAAAGGGGTATTAACCCGGCAATTATTATCTCAAGCAGATGCTGTCGTTGCAGTGGAAATCGATCGCGATTTGTGCGAGGTTCTCACCAAAAAATTGGGGGATATTGAACACTTTTTGTTGCTGCAAGGTGATTTTTTATTGCTGGAACTGGAACAACTACTGCTGCCATTTCCAGCATTTCAACGGCCCAACAAAGTTGTTGCCAATATTCCCTACAACATCACTGGCCCCATCCTTGAAAAGCTCTTGGGCACGATCGCTCAACCGAATCCCACTCCCTTTGATCTGATTGTGTTGTTGGTGCAGCGGGAGGTGGCGCTAAGGCTGCGAGCCAAAGCCGGATCAACACACTTTGGAGCCTTATCGGTGCGGGTGCAATATGTTGCAGAATGCGAGTTCATTTGTGATGTGCCAGCGAAAGCATTTCAACCACCACCGAAAGTGGATTCCGCAGTAATTCGATTGCGCCCACGATCATTAGCAAACCCGGCAAATGATCCGAAAAAATTAGAAATGCTGTTAAAGCTAGGGTTTAGTAGTAAACGCAAAATGTTACGGAATAATTTGCAGAGTGTGATCGATCGGGATCAACTTGGTCAGCTATTAGAAACCTTAGGGGCAGATCCTCAAGTTCGGGCAGAAGATTTGAGCGTTGAACAATGGGTCAGGCTGAGTAATCTCCTGTGATCTCGCCCTATCCCAACACCACACAGGCTTCAGAAACGCTATACACTGATAAAGATTTTGGATAGGATCCAGTGTTCTGGTGAGTTATGGCAACCTTTTTACTTGAAGTTGGGACGGAAGAATTACCAGCAAGCTTTGTGGACGAGGCGCTGGAGCAATGGCGATCGCGCATTCCCAAGAGCCTGACCGAACACGCGCTTTCTCCTGAGTCCATTCAGTATTTTGGCACCCCCCGGCGACTGGCTGTGTTGATTTCTGGCTTACCAGATCGGCAACCTGACCAGGAAGAAGATGTGAAAGGGCCACCCGCCCAAGCTGCATTCAAAGATGGTAAGCCGACCAAAGCCGCCGAGGGATTTGCTCAAAAGCAAGGGGTTAACATAGCTGACTTGGAGATTCGACCGACTGACAAAGGCGAGTTTATATTTGTCAAGAAAATAATTGTTGGGCAACCCACAACCGAAATTCTCAAACTCCTGGTGCCAGAATGGATTACTGGACTGGAGGGCAAACGCTTTATGCGGTGGGCGGATGGCGATTTGAAATTTCCGCGCCCGATTCGCTGGTTAGTGACCTTGTTCGATCAGGAGTTATTGCCAATTACCTTAACCAATGGGTCACAGGGATGTCACAGCGATCGCGATTCTCAAGGACATCGCGTTTTGCATCCTGGGGCGCTCAAAATCGCCTCAGCGGCTAATTATGTCGAGACCTTGGAAGCTGCATTTGTGCAGGTTGAGATTGAAAAGCGACAGGAGGTAATTCGGCAACAAATTGAGGATGCCGCTGCCAGCATTCAAGGGGTCGCTGTCATTAATCCCGATTTGCTCGCAGAAGTCACAAATCTGGTGGAGTATCCCACGGCTGTCGTTGGCAAATTCGATCAAGCATTCTTGGAACTGCCGCCGGAAGTGATCATCACGGAAATGGAAAGTCATCAGCGTTACTTTCCCGTGTTGCGGCAGGCTGGGTCGGATGAGTTGTTGCCCAATTTCATTACTATTTCTAATGGTGATCCGCAGAAGCAAGACCTCATCGCTGAGGGCAACGGGCGGGTGATTCGGGCACGCCTCTCGGATGGCAAGTTCTTTTTTGATGCCGATCGCGCAGTTTCGTTAGAAAGTTATTTACCCAAGTTGGAGACTGTCACCTTCCAGGCCGATTTGGGTTCTGTCCGGCAAAAAGTCGATCGCATCAGTCGAGTCGCGGCGCAAATCGCGACGCAACTGAAAGTCGGCGCGGCTGATCAGGCTCATATTCAGCGGGCAGCCCTACTTTGCAAAGCGGATCTGGTGACTCAAATGGTGGGCGAATTCCCAGAACTGCAAGGGGTGATGGGGCAGAAGTACGCGATCGCCAGCGGAGAACCCCAATCCGTAGCAGATGCCATCTTTGAACACTACTTACCACGTGGTGCTACCGATTCTCTGCCACAAACCTTGGTTGGGCAAGTCGTAGGACTGGCCGATCGCCTGGACACATTGGTTAGCATTTTTGGCCTGGGGATGATTCCCAGTGGCTCTTCCGATCCGTTTGCTCTACGGCGAGCTGCCAATGCAATCATCAATATCGTCTGGTCTGCCAATCTCTCTGTGAATCTATTGCAATTGCTCGATCAGGTCGTTGCCAACTTTGAGCAAACGTTTTCTGCGGTCCTGAAGTTACAACCGCAGCAACTTTCCCAGCAATTGCAAGACTTTTTTCTACAACGAATTCGGACGTTGCTTCAGGACGATCGCCAGATTGATTACGATTTGGTCAATGCTGTGTTAGGTGAGAATGATCCTGAATATACCCAACGAGCGCTGGTGAATTTGCTAGATGTGCGCGATCGCGCCCTGTTCCTCCAATCCATTCGCAATGACGGCAACCTCGCCACCATTTACGAAACTGTGAATCGGGCCTCTCGTTTAGCCGCTCAAGGGGATCTCGATCCGGCTTCACTAGACCCCGCCAAAGTTGTGCAACCCAAACTGTTTCAGAAAAAATCAGAGCCAGCCTTTTTTGATGCACTTGGGAAACTACATAACCAGATGCAAGGTCAGCAAGATTACCAAAAACTGGTGAAGGCATTGGCCGAAGCGGCTCCTACGGTCGCGAATTTCTTTGATGGAGAAGATAGTGTTCTGGTGATGGATCCCGATCCAGCCATCAAACAAAATCGCTTGAATCTGTTGGGAGTCTTGCGGAACCACGCCCGTCTCCTGGCAGACTTTGGTGCGATCGTTAAGAGCTAAAGTAAAAACCTAAAAAAAAATCCCCTTGCGGGGATTACTGGGTGCATACAGCTTGTTTTTCTGTTTTGGTTCAGAAACTTTTTAGTTGAGTTCAACTTGGCCTTAGGCCAGAGCTTCGAAGGCGGGCGCGATCGCCATCTTTTGCTTAATTCGAGCATCCTTTAGGTGGCGCTTGACCGTATTTAAAGTGATGTAAAGCTCATCCGCAATTTGTTGATAGCTAAACCCTGCCCGGTACAACAACCAAACTTCGGCTTGGCGTGGAGTCAACTCATACAACATGGCTTCGGCCAAAGCTTGATTCTGTAAAGATTGACTGCGATCTTCCAACAACACCATTAGATAAGGATGTTGAGAATCTTCTAAGGTGAGCCAACGAACCCGAATTCGGTAGACCTTTGAGCGACTCAACGTAATTTCAGACTCGATTACAACGGGTTGGTTGGGATACAAATCGTGACTATCAATTAAGGCTAAACAATTTCGCCAAATCACATCGGGAACTTGGTTTAGCACAGGTTGACCTTGATTCAATTGCTGGCAGATGCAGTGAGCATAATAATTGTGATAAATCCAGTCTCCATGTTGGGAGAGGATCAACACTCCATCCGTCAGACCTTCGAGGACACCTTGCATTAAGCTGGAGCTGGTTTCAGTGCGTGGTTTTGTGAGTTCTAGATAATTCTGCATAATAAGTGGGGGCTTGAGAGACTAACTGAACTTTCTAGGTGGGCGTCCAGTGATTGCTTCGACTCTTTCGTCTGATTCGCGCTCTCCGGATGCTTTGAACTTTGTTTGAATAACTAGATAGTAGAAAAACATTCCCTGCAACGCACCATCGCTCTCTGCAAACATCCTTTCCAATATTGTCAGTTTGACATTGCTGTTTTATGCGATCGGCTTTACCAGGTTGAAGAGGAATAAGCGATAAACGCCTTTTCTACTCACCGATTCACCGACTCACCCACCCAGCTATCCCCCTCTGCCCCCTTGCCATCCTTGTAGTTTTCTGCAAAGTTGAATGTAGGTTTATGCAATTTCCCCGTCCGACTTTTGCCCCCGGCGCTTTTTCCAACTATGTCAGAGTCAGCGAGTCTCAAGATCTTAGTGGTAGACGATCATGAAGTTGTCTTAGGAGGGACGATCGACTTATTGAAGCGTCAGTATCCACACGCTGAGATTTTAACGGCTCAAACGATTGAAGCGGTGCAGCAGCAATTAAAAGCAAACGCCGCAAACTTGCCTAATCTGGTTGTGTTAGACCTATCCTTACCAGAAACAATTGGTGATACCGCCCAAGCCGAAGCCGGAATTCGGTTACTAAAAACGTTGATGCATGACTATCCAACGTTGAATTTGACGGTGCAAAGTACTTACGTTAAAGCACTAGTGCGGGTTAAACCAGAGATCGATAAGCATGGGGGCGGCTTCACAGTTGCTGACAAAGGACTTTCCAGCAAAGAGATGTTGGTTCGGGTCGATTGGGCCTTAAATGGAATTACGCATACGAAGGATATTCGTCGCGGTAGGATGCTGGAGATTAAACCAGATTGGCTGAATGTCCTTAAGCTAGCGTTTTACGAAGGGTTGCAAGATCGGGCGATCGCCGAGCGGATGAACGTTTCAGAACGGACAGTGCGTCACTACTGGACTAAAATTCAAGACATTTTGGAAGTTTATCCCGAAGAAGATAAACAAGATGGTAAAAATATTCGCATCCAGACAGAGATTCGTGCTAGAGAAGAAGGACTAATCGATTAGTCCTGTCGATTGAGAATCGGAATCGTGCGACGACCATCATGGAATAGCGTCAAGGATATCATCGCAACCTGGCGGGTGTGGGGATTGCCAGGGGCGATCGCGATCGGGTTGGTGGTGGCTGCTCGCCTCACAGGTTCTTTACAAGGGTTAGAGTTAGTTGCGTTTGATGCCTTCCTGCGATCGCGGCCTGAGGAACCAAAGGACGATCGCATTGTTCTCGTCGGTTTTGATGATATTGAGGCAACGGGCTATCCAATACCCGAACAACAAATAGTAGACGTTATTAAAACAATTCAATCTTACAATCCAGCGGTTGTTGGTTTACATATTCATAAAAATCAAATTGCTGAGATTAATAAAGCTTCCATGTTCTCAAGTTTGGGACACTATAAAAATCTAGTCGTTGCTGAGCTAATCTCAACTCCTGCTGACCAAATATTAGCTCCCTTCGGTTTTTTAAACAATCCCAAAAGCTTAAATAATCAAGTTGGTTTTATTGATACTTTTCAAGATAAAGATGGACATATTCGACGGTTTTCGCTTGGATTGTTTAATACAATTAATAATGATTATAGGCATTCTTTAGCAATCTCTCTCTCAGAGAAATATTTGGTGTCACATGATGCCTCATTTAGATTGAGCAATGGCGTCAAAGATCCTCAAGCGATAAGATTTGGTTCTATCGAAATCCCACGTTTACTAGAAAATTCAGGGGGGTATGTAGATGCTGAAGTGGGAACTCCAGAGCTATTACTTAAGTTTAGAAACGGCTTTCAACCCTTTCAGCAATTATCCGTGAATGAGCTTCAGTCTGGGAAAATAGATTTCAATCAATTGCGCGATCGAATTGTCATTGTTGGCATTATAGATCCAGTTATTCGTGTGCCAATTCCCACGTCTACAACAACGGAAATAAACTCATTGCAAATTCAGGCGCATGTCGTGAGTCAAATTGTCAGTGCAGTATTAGATGAGCGACCATTAATTCATACTTGGAACGATCGCTGGGAATATTTTTGGATTATTAGCTGGGGGATTGTGGCGATCGTCTGGGGGCATACTGCATTTACCAATCGAATTAAACTAACTGGAATTATTGCCGTACAAGTTATCCTAATCAGTGGCAGTTACTTGCTACTCTTGGCAGGTTGGTGGATTCCAATTGTGCCTGTTTCATTGGTATGGTTAATCAATGGATTGGGCTATACGGCATTCTATAAATATGACTGGGTGTTGCGATCGCGGTTGAAAGAAAACCAACGCCTTGTGGAAGAACGTCAGCAAATGATTGAACAGATTTTTAATGTTATCCACAATGGGCCATTACAAACGCTTGCCTCCGTGCTACGGCAATTAAGAGATAGCAACTTACCCAAAGAAAAATTGCTGACTACGCTAGAAAGCTTGAACCTTGAAATTCGTCAAATTGGTGAACATGCCAAGCAAGAAACCTTGAGTAAAGAACAAAGACTTTATCTGCGAGATGGAATTAAGCTAGATCTTCAAACCCCGATCGATGAATTGCTCTATGAAGTATATAGCCTCACCCTGGAGCGATCGGAATTCTCAAGCTTTGAAGCTTTGAAAGTCACCTATGACTTTGAGTCGATCGACCAAACCTTGTTAAATATTGAACAACGCCAGAGTTTATGTAGATTTCTTGAAGAAGCATTATGTAATGTGGGTAAACATGCCGAAGGCGCGATACACCTTTGGGTGACTAGTACATATCATCAAGGTTGGTACACGATTCGAGTGATTGATGACGGCATCGGGATTCATTCCACCAATGAAGGGGAAGGAACTCGCTATGCCCGCAAAATTGCCTCACAATTGAAAGGTAAGTTTAAGCGTGAACCAGCCAAACCTAAAGGTACACTCTGTCAGCTTTCTATTCCCTTAACTAAATCCCGTTGG
>ERZ1066121.116-NODE-116-length-73340-cov-13.432353_pt1 | contig 73340 bp, 74 predicted proteins | sample MGYA00382768_ERZ1066121 | MGnify/ENA primary metagenome ERZ1066121 (study PRJEB33369, sample SAMEA5778351) | biofilm metagenome | biome: Industrial cooling water; feature: Water cooling tower basin; material: Biofilm | place: United Arab Emirates | collected...
ACCGCGGCGTGACAAGCGCCGCGTCCCGGCCTAAACGGGAGCGAGACGACCCCCGGGATTCGGAATCCGCGATGCGCCGCCTGCCCGTCCTCCCCTTCGACATCGAGAGCGACAAGCTGCGCGAGGAATGCGGGGTCTTCGGCGTCGTGGGCGTGGCCGACGCCGCGACCTTCGTGGCGCTGGGCCTCCACGCGCTCCAGCACCGGGGGCAGGAGGCGGGGGGGATCGTCGCGCACGATCCCGAGGGGGGCTTCAACTCGGTCCGTCGCTTCGGCTACGTCCGCGACAACTTCACCAACACCGCGGTGATGGACACGCTGCCGGGCAGCCTCGCCATCGGGCATGTCCGCTATTCCACGGCCGGGTCCAAGGGCGCGACGGCGATCCGCGACGTGCAGCCCTTCTTCGGCGAGTTCGCGATGGGCGGCTGCGCCATCGCGCACAACGGCAACCTGACCAATGCCGCCGCGCTCCGGCGCGAGCTGATCGACCGCGGGTCGATCTTCCAGTCATCCTCCGATACCGAATGCATCATTCACCTGATGGCGCGGTCGATCCAGACGACGCTGGCCGAGCGCATCAAGGACGCGCTCCGCCGGGTCGAGGGCGCGTTCAGCATCGTCGCCATGACGCGCACGAAGCTGATCGGCGTGCGCGACGCGCACGGCGTGCGCCCGCTGGTGCTCGGCCGCGTCGGCGAGGGCTGGGCGCTGTCGTCCGAGACCTGCGCGCTCGACATCATCGGGGCCGAGTTCGTGCGCGAGGTCGAGCCCGGCGAGATGGTCGTGATCGAGGACGGCCGCGTGGCCTCGTCGCGCCCCTTCGGCCAGCAGCCGTCGCGCTTCTGCATCTTCGAGCAGGTCTACTTCAGCCGCCCCGACAGCATCATCGGGGGCCATTCGGTCTACGAGACGCGCCGGCAGATCGGCGTGGAGCTGGCCCGGGAAGCGCCCGTCGACGCCGATCTCGTCTGCCCCGTCCCCGACAGCGGCACCCCCGCGGCGATCGGCTACAGCCAGCAGTCGGGCATCCCCTACGCGATGGGGATCATCCGCAACCAGTACATGGGCCGCACCTTCATCGAGCCGACCGAGAGCATCCGCAACATGGGCGTCCGGCTGAAGCTGAACGTCAACCGCGCGCTGGTGAAGGGCCGGCGCGTCGTGCTGGTGGATGACAGCGTGGTGCGCGGCACCACGAGCCGCAAGATCAAGGAGATGATCCTCGAGGCCGGCGCGCGCGAGGTGCACTTCCGCATCGCCTCGCCCCCGACCGCCTGGCCCTGCTTCTACGGAGTCGACACGCCCGAACGCTCGAAGCTGCTTGCCGCGACGATGTCCGAGGCCGAGATGCGCGACTGGATCGGCGTCGACAGCCTGAAGTTCGTCTCGCTCGACGGGCTCTACCGTGCCGCGGGGCAGGCGCAGGGGCGCGACCCGGCCGCCCCCCAGTTCTGCGACGCCTGCTTCTCGGGCCGGTATCCCGTGGCCCCGAGCGACCGGATCGAGGCGGGGTTCCAGATGAAGGCGGCGGAATAGGTGGCCGACCCCCGCATCGCCCTCGTCACCGGCGCCTCGCGGGGCCTGGGCGCGGCGCTGGCCGAGGCGCTGGCGCAGCGCGGCTGGCACGTCGTCTGCGTCGCGCGCACCACGGGCGGGCTGGAGGAGCTTGACGACCGCGTGAAGGCGCTGGGCCTGCCGGATGCGGGGGCGCTGACGCTGGCGCCGATGGACATCGCCAACGACGACGCGATGCGACATCTGTGCCGGTCGATCCACGACCGCTGGGGGCGGCTCGACCTCTGGGTCCATGCGGCGGTCCACGCCGCACCCCTGACGCCCACGGGCCAGCTGGCCGAGAAGGACTGGGAGAGGTCGGTCGCGATCAACGTCCGCGCGACGGGGATGCTGATCCCGATGGTGGCCCCGCTTCTGGGCCAGACCGGGACCGCGCTCTTCCTCGACGACCCGCGGGCGGGGCAGAAGTTCTTCGGCGCCTACGGGGCGACCAAGGCCGCGCAGATCGCGCTGGCCCGAAGCTGGCAGGCCGAGGGGCTGCGCATCGGTCCCCGCGTCCTGATCGAGACGCCCGCGCCGATGGCGACGGCCGTCCGCGCGCGCTTCTTTCCGGGCGAGGACCGGGGCAGGCTCGCCCATCCGCGCGATGAGGCGGCGCGGATCGCGGCACTGGTCTAGCCCAGCCGCGCCGGGAAGCCCTCCGCCCGCAGGTCGGTGCCCACCGCCTCCTCCAGCAGCCGCACGATGGCGGTGGACTGCGCCGCGCCGCCATAGGCCAAGCGGCCCCTCTCGAAGATCGCGGCCACCTCGTCCGCCAGCGCCAGCGGCACCCCCGTCGCCCGTCCCATCGCCTGCGCGAAGCCGAGGTCCTTCAGCGCGAGGTCCATCGAGAAGCCGACGTCGTAGCTGCCGTTGAGGATGAGCTGGCCTTCCGTCTCGTGCACGAAGCTGGTGCCGGATGAGGCAGCGATGGCGCGCCACGCCGTGCCGAGGTCGAGCCCGCCGCGTCTGGCCAGCATCAGCGCCTCGCCGTCCGCGACCAGATGGATGAAGGCCAGCATGTTGGTGATGACCTTGATCACCGCAGCCGACCCCAGCGGCCCCATGTGGAACAGCCGGCTGCCCATCGCATCGAGCGCCGGGCGGTGCCGCGCCAGAAGGTCGGCGTCGCCCCCGACCAGAACCGTCACCTCGCCCCGCGCGGCGAGATGCACGCCCCCCGTCACGGGGCATTCGAGCATCCGCACGCCCTGCCCTTCGGCCAGCGCCGCCAGCCGCAGCACGTCGTCGCGCCCCAGCGTGGAGCATTCGATCCAGGTCGCCCCGTCGCGCATCGCGGGCAGCATCGCCCGCAGCACGGCCTCCGACGCCGCGGGCGAGGGCAGGCAGGTCACGACGTGATCGACCCGTGCGGCAAGGTCGGCCGGGCCGTCCGCCCAGTCCGCCCCGGCCGCGAGCAGCGGGGCGGCGAGGTCGCGGCTCAGGTCGTGGACGGCCAGCCCGAACCCCGCTCCCGCCAGCCGCCCCGCCAGCGCCGCGCCAAGCTGCCCCAGCCCGACGAAGCCGTAGCGGATCACTCCGCCGCCTCGGCCCCGTAGCCGACGATGCCCTTCACCTCGCAGAAGTCGTGGATGCCCCAGTCGGCATACTCGCGCCCGTTGCCGGACTGCTTGTAGCCGCCGAAGGGCGCGAAGGTGTCCCAGGCGGGGTAGTTGAGGTTCACCGTGCCCGCCCGCAGGCGGCGGGCGACGGGCCGCGCCTCCGCGACGGGTCCGGCGATGTAGGCGGCAAGGCCGTAGGGGCTGTCGTTCGCGATCTGCACCGCCTCGTCGAGGTCGTCGTAGGGCAGGATCGCGAGGACGGGGCCGAAGATCTCCTCGCGCGCGATGGTCATGGCGTTCGTGACGTTCCCGAAGACCGTGGGGCGCACGAACCAGCCGCGGTTCAGACCTGCGGGCCGTCCCGTGCCGCCGGCCACGAGGGTGGCGCCCTCGTCGATGCCCTTCTGGATCAGGCCCTGCACCTTGTCGTAGTGGACCTTGCTGACGAGGGGGCCGATCACCGTGTCCGCCGACGCGGGGTCGCCCACGACCGTCGCCTCGGCGGCGGCCTTCGCATGGGCCACCGCCTCGTCGTGCCGCGCGCGGTGGACCAGCATCCGCGTGGGCGCGTCGCAGGACTGGCCGGTGTTGGCGAAGCAGGCCTCCGCCCCGGTCTTCACGGCCTCGGCCAGGTCGGCGGAGGGCAGGATGATGTTGGGCGACTTGCCCCCCAGTTCCTGCGCCACGCGCTTCACCGTGGGCGCGGCGGCGGCGGCCACGGCGGTGCCCGCGCGGGTCGATCCGGTGAAGCTGACCATGTCCACGTCGGGGTGCGCGGCCATGCGCGCGCCGACCACGGCGCCCGTGCCGTTGACGAGGTTGAAGACCCCCGCGGGCACGCCCGCCTCGTGCACGATCTCGGCGAAGAGGAGACCCGAGAGCGGGGCGATCTCGCTCGGCTTCAGCACCATCGTGCAGCCCGCGACCAGGGCCGGCGCCACCTTGCAGGCGATCTGGTTCATCGGCCAGTTCCAGGGCGTGATCAGCGCGCAGACGCCGATGCCCTCGTGCACGATGCGGGTGTCGCCGCGCCGGTACTCCCAGGCGAAGTCCTTCGCGGCCCGGATCGTGCTTTCGATGTGGACCTGCCCGGCCCAGGCCTGCGCATCCCTCGACCAGCCGGCCGGGGCGCCCATCTCGGTGCGCATCGCGTCGGCGAAGTCGTCGTAGCGCGCGTTGTAGGCGTCGAGGATCGCCTGCAGCAGGTCGATCCTCTGGGCGACGGGCATCACGGTGAAGGACGGGAAGGCGGCCTTCGCCGCCGCCACCGCCGCATCCACGTCGGCTTCGGAACCGAGCGCGATCTCGGCCACGATCTCCTCGGTCGCGGGGTTCTCGACGCCCATGCGGTCGGTCCCCTTCGGGTCGACCCAGCGGCCGCCGATGTAGAACTTGAGCGCGTTGTCGGAAATCATGGGTCTCACCTGAAGTGGATGTTGTGGGTAGCGCGGATGGCCGCGTCGATGTCCGGCTCGATCTGGCATCCCGCCCGGGACAGGATGTCATTCTTGCGCGCAATCGCGCGGTCGAGCAACTGCGGCTTGCCCGCCTCCGCCCATTCCTTGGGCGACATCCGGTTGCCCACCATCGGGTAGACGTATTCGGTCTGCATCAGCGCGAGCGTCTGGTCCGAGCCGAGGTAGTGGCCCGGGCCGCCGAGGCAGACCTCGCGCATGGCCTCGATGCTGGTCGAGTCGGGCGTCACGTCGATGCCCCGCACGCAGCGCATGACCTGCCCGAGGATGTCGTCGCCGAGCACCAGGCTCTCGAGGCAGAAGCCGAGCAGCGAAGCGTGCATCCCCACCGCCTCGTAGACCATGTTCAGCCCCGAGAGGCCCGCGAGCACGTTGGTGATCCCCTGCTCCCATCCCGCCTGCATGTCCGGCAGTTTGCTGTCGCTGATCCCGGCCGCCGCCCCGCCCGGCAGGCCGTAGAACCGGTGCATCTGCGCGCAGCCCGCCGTCAGCAGCGCCTGCTCGGCGCTGCCGCCCGACATGGCCCCGGTGCGCAGGTCGCTGACGAAGGGCCAGGTCCCGAAGATGCAGGGGGCACCGGGCACGACTGCGTTGGCGTAGACCACGCCCGCCAGACATTCCGCCACGGCCTGGATGATGGCAAGCGCGATGGGCGCGGGCGCGGTCGCCCCGGCCTGTCCCGCGCTGAGCAGGAGCATCGGCATCCCGGCGCGGAGGCAGGCCTCCATCGTGATGCAGGACTCCTCGGCGAACTTCATGGGCGGGACGACGAAGCAGTTGGAATTGCTGACGAAGGGCCGGTCGCGCCAGGCCGCTTCGCCCCCCGCCACGGTGTGCAGGAGGTCGAGGCAGCCCTTCACGTGCGAAGGGTCCGAGAAGCTGGTGCCCACGTGCTTCGTCGTGCCCGAGAGGCAGGCGTAAAGCGTGTTCACGTCCATGTCGCGGACGTCGGCCACGTCGCGGCAGACCATGGCGCGCTGGAAGAAGTGCACGTTGTCGAGGTGCTGGACCAGCCGCGCCGCGTCGTAGAGATCCTGCGCGGTGCTGTCCCGATACTCCAGCGTCACCGGATCGACGACGTGAACCGCGGCACCTGCCGTTCCGAAATGCACATTGGTTCTCGTCAGATGCAGGTCGAACTTCGGATCGCGCGCGAAGAGCGTGATGTCACGCGCGGCGATCGCCAGCATGTCCTCCACCAGCGCGCGGGGGAAGCGGATGCGGCCGTCGTCGCCCTGCACCGCGCCCGCGCCGGTCAACAGCGCCACGCCGGACGCGGGGGCCTGGCTCAGCCCGATCTGTTCCAGCGCGTCGAGTGCCGCGGCATGGATCGCGGCCATCCCGGCCTCGGTCAGCGGGCGGTACTGCCCGCCCGGGAGGCCCGCCCGGATCGGTCGCAGGCCCTCCGCCAGCGGCGCCGAACGGACCGCCACGCGGCCCGCCCGCCCGCCGGTCCGCCGCGCGCGCGCGGGCTCGCAGCTCTCGCCCCGGTCGGTCATCGTCCGCTCTCCCCTGCCGCGCGCCGGCGCCGCCGTCCAGCCGCGGCCCCGCGCGATGCGTCGGCCGCCGGCACCGGCACCCTGCGGCCCGCGACCGCGCGCGGCCTCACGCGCGCACCCGTTCGCCGGCCGGATCGTACATCGGCGCGAGGCTGGCGACGGCCGGGTGGCGCTCTCCGGCGATCTCGATCTCGTAGGCCGATCCCAGCAGCTCCGCCTCGGTCTGGCCGTCGCAGGGGACGTAGCCGAGGCCCATCGACACCCCGAAATGATGCCCGAAGGCGCCGCTCGTCACCGGACCGACGATCCGCCCGTCGCGCACGACCGCCTCGTTGTGGAAGATCATGCCGGAATCCTCGGCCAGGCGGAACTGGACGAGCCGCCGGGTCAGCCCCGCCTGCTCGCGCCGAAGGACCGCCTCGCGGCCGATGAAGCCCGGCTTCCGGCGCGACACGGCGAAGCCGAGACCCGCCTCGAGCACGTGGTCCTCCTCGGTGATGTCGTGGCCGAAGTGGCGGTAGGCCTTCTCCATCCGGCAGCTGTCGAGCGCATGCAGCCCGCAGGGCCGGACCTCGGGCGCGGCCTCCATGATCGCCTCGAACACATGCGCGGCCTGATCGGTCGGCACGTAGATCTCCCAGCCGAGCTCGCCCACGTAGGTCACGCGGTGCGCGCGCGCGAGCGTCAGGCCGATCTCGATCTCGCGCGCATGGCCGAAGGGATGCGCCGCGTTGCCGAAGTCATCCGGACTGACCCGGCCGAGCACCTCGCGCGACTTCGGCCCCATCAGGCACAGCACCGCCTCGCCCGCGGTCACGTCGGTGATCACCGCGGCATCGTCTCCGAGGTGGCGGCGCAGCCAGCTCAGGTCGCGCTGGAGCGTCGCCCCGGGCACCACCAGCAGGAACGCCGTCTCGGACAGGCGCGTGACGGTCAGGTCGCTTTCGATGCCGCCCCGGTCGTTCAGCATCTGGGTGTAGACGATGCGCCCCGCGGCCACGTCCACCTGCGCCGCGCAGAGGCGGTTCAGGAAGGCCGCCGCCTCCCGCCCCTCGACCCGGATCTTTCCGAACGAGGTCATGTCGAACAGCCCGACCGCGTTGCGGACGGCGAGATGCTCCTCGCGCTGGTTCGCCCACCAGTTCGGCCTGCCCCAGCCATGCCGGTACTCCGCCGCCTGCCCCGGGGCCGCGAACCAGTTCGCCCGTTCCCAGCCGGCCACCTCGCCGAACACCGCGCCCCGCGCCGCGAGGTGGCCGTGCAGCGGGCTGCGGCGGATGCCGCGCGCGGTCGCGACCTGCCGGTAGGGATAGTGGTCCGCGTAGAGCAGGCCGAGCGTCTCGCTCACCCGTTCCCTCAGGTAGCGGCGGTTGCGCTGGAAGGGCTGGGCGCGCCGGATGTCCACGTCCCACAGGTCGAAGGGGGCGTGGCCCTCGACGATCCAGTGCGCCAGCGCCATCCCCGCCCCGCCCGACGAGATGATCCCGATCGAGTTGTAGCCCGCCGCGACCCAGTAGCCGCGCAGCGTCGGCGCCTCGCCCAGGTAGTAGCGGTCGTCGGGCGTGAAGCTCTCGGGGCCGTTGAAGAAGGTGTGGATGCCCGCCGTCCGCAGCAGCGGCATCCGGTTCATCGCCGTCTCGAGGATCGGGGCGAAGTGGTCCCAGTCCTCGGGCAGGGTGTCGAACTCGAAGTCCTCGCGGATGCCGCCCATGCCCCAGGGCTTGGCCACGGGCTCGAACGCCCCGAGCATCATCTTGCCCGCGTCGGCCTTGTAGTAGGCGCATTCATCGACCACCCGCAGCACCGGCAGGTCGCCGAGACCCGGGACGGGTTCGGTCACCAGATAGAAATGCTCCGCCGCGTGCAGCGGCAGGCTGACCCCGTTGCGCGCGGCCAGGTCGCGGCCCCACATCCCGCCGCAGTTCACCACCACCTCCGCCGCGACATGGCCCGACGATCCGTCGAGGCCCTGCCAGTCCACCCCTGTGACGCGGCCGCGGGCCTCGGTCACCCGCGTGACCTTCACCCCCTCCTCGATCCGCGCGCCCGCCGTCCGCGCGCCCTTGGCCAGCGCCATCGTGACGTTGGCCGGATCGCACTGCCCGTCGCCCGGCAGGTGGACGCCGCCGATCACGCCGGTCACGTCGAGATGCGGGTGGAGCGCCCCGACCTCGGCGGGCGAGAGCCGGTGCACCTCCACCCCGAAGATGCGCGCGACCGTGGCCTGCCGCAGGATCTCGGTCATGCGGTCGGGCGTCAGGGCGACGGTCATGCTGCCCACCGTCTTCAGCCCCGTGGCCACGCCGGTCTCGGCCTCCAGCCCGCGGTAGAGTTCGGCCGAGTACCTGGCGAGCCGCGTCAGGTTCTGGCTCGCGCGCAGCTGCCCGATCAGGCCCGCGGCGTGCCAGGTGGTGCCCGAGGTGAGCCGGCGCCGCTCCAGCAGCACGATGTCGCGCCAGCCCGCCCGGGCGAGATGGTAGGCGACCGAGCAGCCCGAGACACCGCCGCCGATGATCACCGCACGCGCGTGGGACGGAAGGTCGGTCATTGCAGCGCGTATCCCTCGGTGAGCAGCCGGTCGCGGACGGCGGCGATGTGGGCGGGCATCGTCTCGCAGCAGCCGCCGATGATCGTGGCCCCCTGCCCGGCCCAGCGTGCGGCGAAACCGGCGTAGAGGTCGGGCGTCATCTCGGGCCGCGCGTGGAGCGCGTCCACGGTCGCCCCGTCCTTCAGGAAGTCGGCGGTGATGCGCTGGAAGCCGTTGGCGTAGGCACCGAACGGCAGGCCGGCGGCCGACAGCGCCTCCAGCGCCGCCGCCATCGCCTCGGGGGCCGAGCAGTTGGCCAGCACCGCCGCCGCCCCGTCGCGGGCGAGTGCGGCGACCTCGGCGACCGGCTCGCCCGACCGCAGGCGGCTGCCGTCGCGGTCGTCGACCGTGACCGCGAGCCAGACCGGCCGGCCTGCGGGCAGCGCCCCGGCCAGCACCGCGCGGGCCTGGGCGACCGAGGCGACCGTCTCGGCCAGGATCACGTCGACCCGGGGGGCGAGCAGCCGCGCGACCTCAGCGTAAAGCGGCACGGCCACATCGGCGGGCGGATGCACCTCGGGCCGGTAGCTTGCGACCAGCGGCCCGATCGAGCCCGCGATCCGCCCCGAGCCGTGGGCATCGCGCGCGGCCCGCGCCTCGTCCAGCGCCTGCGCGTGAAGGGCCTCGAACCGGTCCTCCAGCCCCGAGCCGCGCAGGCGGTCGCGGTGGATCGCGTAGGTGTTGGCGGTGGCGACGGTCGCCCCGGCGGCGAAGTAGTCGGCGTGGACGGCGCGCACCAGCCCCGGGCGGTCGACCATCACCCGCGTGGCCCAGAGCGGCGTGGGCGCCCCGCCCGACCGGGCGATCAGTTCCTGCCCCATCCCGCCGTCGAGCAGCGTGATCATGCGCGGATCCTTTCGTTGGCCGGGTCCCAGAGCGCTCCGAAGCCCATCACCTCGCAGCCCAGGCGGTCCCCGAACACCTCGACCTCGAGCGCCGTGCCGGGCTGCGCGAGATCGGCGCGCAGTATCCCCAGCGCCACGACATGACCGACCCGGTGGCCCATCGCGGCGCTGGTGACTTCGCCCACCACTGCGTCCCCCGACCAGAGGTTCGCCATGTAGGGCGGGTCGCAGGGCCCGGTCTCCACCTTGAGGCTGACGAACCGCTTGGAAGCCCCCCGCTGCCGTTCCGCCAGCAGGGCCGCCTTGCCGGGAAAGTCCCTGGCCCAGTCGACGAACCGCTCAAGCCCGCCCTCGAGCAGAGAGTAGTCGGTGGACAGGTCGCCCTTCCAGGCGCGGTAGCCCTTCTCGATCCGCAGGCTGTCCAGCGCGCGCATCCCGAAGGGCACGGCACCCCCGGCCAGCAGCGCATCGTGGATGACGGGCGCGTCGGCCGGGTCGCAGTGGATCTCCCACCCCAGCTCGCCCGCGAAGGACAGGCGGATCAGCACCACGTCGCGGCCCGCGACGCGCGCGGAGACCTGGACCGACAGCCACGGGAGCGACAGGTCGCCCTCGGCAATGGGCGCGAGCAGGTCGCGCGCCTTCGGTCCGGTCACGATGAAGGCGTGGATGCGGTCGGTCCAGTCCTCCAGCACCACGCCCTCGGGCAGGCCCCGCCGCAGAACGTCGGCATCGTGCGACTGCGCGACGGCGGCGGTGATGACGCCCACGTCCTCGTCCGAGAACGGCAGGCAGGTCATCTCGGTGACGATCCGCCCCCGGTCGTCGGGGACATACAGCAGCCCCGTCCGCCCCGGCTGCGGCACGCGCGAGCAGGTCAGCCGCTCCAGATGCGCCCGCGCGCCGGGGCCGCGCAGGCGCAGCCGCGTGAAGCCGGGCAGGTCGAGCACGCCCACGTGGTCGCGCACCGCCAGGCATTCCTCGCGGATGCGCGCCTCCCAAGGTCCTGCCCGGCCCCAGGTCTGCGTCGCAGGCCAGGACGTGTCGTCGCCCGGATGCGCGAACCACTCCGCGCGCTCCCAGCCGTTGCAGGGGGCCATCACGCCGCCGAGCGCGCGGATCCGGTCGTGGACCGGCGACAGGCGACGGTCGGGCGCGGCCGGCCAGCGCGCCATCGGGAAGTGCATCGCGTATTCGTGGCCGTAGACCTCCATCCCCTTGGCGACGCAGTAATCCCGGTCCTCCCATCCGGTGAAGCGGCGGGGGTCGCAGGACCACATGTCCCATTCGGTGCCGCCTTCCGTCACCCATTCGGCCAGCACCTTGCCCGCCCCGCCCGCCTGGCAGATGCCGAAGGTGAAGACGCAGGCCTCGAACGCCCCCGGCACACCGGGCATCGGGCCGATCATCGGGTTGCCGTCGGGCGTGTAGGGGATCGGGCCGTTGATCACCCTGGCGAGGGTCGCCTTCTCCAGCAGCGGCACGCGGGCCATGGCGTCGGCGATGTGCCATTCGAGCCGTTCGAGATCGTCGGGGAAGAGCTGGAAGCTGAAATCCGCGGGCATCGGATCGTCGGGGGTGGCCCAGTGCGCCCGGCAGTCGGCCTCGTAGGGGCCGAGGTTGAAGCCCGCCTTCTCCTGCCGGAGGTAGTAGCTCGAATCGACGTCGCGCAGCAGCGGCAGCTTGTGGCCGGCGCCGGCCGTCCAGGCCGCGACCTCGGGGATGGTGTCGAACAGCATGTACTGGTGGCTCATCACCATCATCGGCACGCGGCGCCCGAACAGCGCGCCCACTTGGGCTGCGTAGTAGCCGGCGGCGTTCACGACGACCTCGCACGACACCTCGCCCTTCGGCGTCGACAGGACCCAGCCGTCGCCCGCCCGCCGCACGGCCGTGACCGGACAGAACCGTTCGACCCGCGCGCCCATCTGGCGGGCACCCTTCGCCAGCGCCTGCGTCAGCTGCGCGGGGTCGATGTCGCCGTCGCAGGGGTCGTGCAGCGCGCCGGTCAGGTCGTGCGTCTCGAGGAAGGGATACAGCCCGCGCAGCTCGTCGGGGGCCAGCACCGTCAGGTCCATCCCCTGGCGCCGCCCCATGCCCGCGACGCGCTGGAACTCCATCCGCCGCTCGCGCGTGTGGCCGAGGCGGATCGACCCCGTGACATGGTAGTTCATCGGGTAGCCGACCTCCGCCCCCAGCCGGCGGTAGAGGTCGGCCGAATAGCGCTGCATCGCCATGATCGACCAGCTGGCGCTGAAGGTCGGCACGTTGCCCGCCGCGTGCCAGGTGCTGCCCGCCGTCAGCTCGGTCTTCTCGAGGAGCAGCGCGTCGGTCCAGCCGGCCTTGGCAAGATGATAGAGGCACGAGGCCCCGACCACCCCGCCCCCGATCACCACAACCCGCGCCTGCATCGGACCCTCGCCCACGTCGCGTGCCCCCCTCGACGCGACGACTATCCGCCGGCCCGCGCGCAGTTTCAATTCGGCGCAGGGCGGGGTATTGATCGGCATTCCCGATCAGGGCGCCATGCAGATCGAGCTTCTGGACACCTTTCTCGACCTTGCCGAGACGCGCAGCTTCAACCGCACGGCGGAGCGGCTGGGCCTGACGCAGTCGACCGTGTCCGCCCGCGTCCGCGCGCTGGAGGGCGCGCTGGGCGCGCGGCTCTTCGACCGGTCGCGCGCGGGAACCGACCTCACCGCCGAGGGGCGGCGCTTCGCCGGACACGCGCGCAGCCTGCGCCACGAATGGAACGAGGCGCGCCGGCGGATCGCGGTGCCCCAGCACGCGGCCGCGCTGGTGCGGCTGGGCATCCAGAACGACCTGTCGGCGGAGCATCTGGGCGACTGGGTCGCGGGCTTCCGCCGCGCCATCCCCGACACCGCCTTCTACATCGAGCCCGACTATTCCAACCAGATGTGCGCGGACCTGCTGACCGGCACGCTCGACTTCGCGGTCCTGTTCGCGCCGAAGCCGCACCCGGACCTGCACTTCGACACGGTCGGCGAGGTCGCCTACCGGATGCTGTCGACCGGGCCGGAGCGGCTGGCCGACGTGACACCCGACCGTTTCGTCTTCGCGCACCTCTCCCCCGCCTTCGAGGCGATGCACCGCCAGGTCACGCCCCACCTCGCCGCGTCGCCCGTGTCCGTGGGCCAGAGCGCGGCGGTCGTGGCGCTGCTGTCGGCAATGGGGGGCGCGGGCTACGTGATGGATCGCGCGGCGGCGCGGCTGGTCGCGGGCGGCGCCTTCCGCGTCGTGGCCGACGCGCCGGTCCTGCGCCAGCCCGTCTTCGCGGCGACGTATCTGAAGAACCGAACCGCCCCCCTGCACCGGCGACTGGCGCGGATCGTCGGCCGGGCGCTCGCGGGCCGCCGGCCCTAGCGGCCGAGGCGCATCGGGTTCGACCAGGCCCGCCGTCCGCCCGCGTCGACGGCGACCACCCGGACCCAGCCCGATTGCGCGAACCGGGCCAGCGGAAGGCTCGCCCGCGTCATGGACCGGCCGTGGACGTTGACCGAGGCCGTGCCCGCGCCGAGGGCGATCACCGTCTCCACCGCCGAGCACGCGACGTGAAGGTGGTCTCCCTCGATGGCGACGTCGTGCAGCGCCGGCCCCTGGGTCGAGTAGAACCGCCCGGCCCTGAGCGCGTCGAGCAGCGCGCCGGGCTCGTTCGCGGGCGCCCTGACCATGACCCAGCCGCCGAAGTGGTCGGGCTCGTGGAAATGGGCGTCGTCGGTCGCGATCAGGGTCAGGTGCCGCCCCTCGGTCAGCAGGAGGTCGGCGATGGCCGCGCCGTCGGGGCGGTCGCAGCCGGCCGCACAGCCGTGGTTGTAGATCTCCACCGCATGCGCCGCCTCGATCCCGCGGGCGTCGGCCAGAGTCAGGCCCGACCACTGCGGATGCGCGATGGCGACGAAGGCCCCCGCGGCGGCCGCGCGGGCCGCAAGCCCGGGCCCCGTCTCCATCCCCTCGCGCGGGCGGAAGTCGGGTGCGTCCGGGGGGGCGAAGTCGGGCGGCAGCCCGACCGCGAGGATGTGCCAGAGCTCGCCGTTGGCCATCGCCCCGGAATGAAGCTCCGCTCCGAGGACGGTCGTGAAGCGGTCGGTGCGGAACGGCGCGGTGTCGACGATCGGGTAGCCGTAGGCGCCCACGAAATGATCGGTCAGCGCAAGGAAGTCGTAGCCCTGCGCGGCGTAGCGCCGGCAGACCTCGGCCGGGTCGAGCACCCCGTCCGACCGGGTGGAATGCGTGTGCAGGTTGCCGCGCCAGAAGCGGCCGGGGGCGGAGAAGGCGGGCAGTCGCTGGTCCATGGCATCCTCGCATCGATCCCGGGGCAGCCTAGGCGCGGCCCGTGACGGCTTCAACACGGCACCCGCCCTTGCAAAGCGCGCCGCGCGGGATAAGACGGCTGGCATGACGGAGATGCGCCCCGCCCCCGACCAGACGCGCGCATTCCGCGACGCCCTGGGCCGCTTCGCGACCGGCGTCACGCTGGTCACGGCCGAGGGGCCGGCCGGGCCGCAGGGCTTCGTCGCCAACAGCTTCTCGGCGCTGTCGCTGGACCCGCCGCTGGTCCTCTGGTCCGTCGCCCGCAGCGCCCAGCGGTTCGCGGTCTTCACCGGGGCCGCACACTTCGCGATCCACGTCCTCGGGCAGCACGACGCCGACCTCGTGCCGCGGTTCGCCCGCGGCGGCCACGGGTGGGAGGGGACCGCCCCCGCGCGCAACGCCGAGGGCGTGCCGGTCTTCGGCCGCGCGCTCGCGCGGTTCGACTGCGCGCGGGACGCCCTGCACGACGGGGGCGACCACGTCATCGTCGTGGGCCGGGTCCTGCGGTTCACCGCCCGCGAGGGGGCCCCGCTCGTCTTCTCGCAGGGGCACTACGGCGGCTTCGCCCCGCGCGCGCACGGCTGACCCGGGCGGACGGGCGCTTGTGCCCGCCGCGCGCTTGCGCTTTGCTCGCGGCGCGGCGCGACAGGCAACGAACGCGGAGGGCGACGTGGAGGCGTTCGACATCGTTCCGGTGGTCATTCTCCTCGGGGCGGCGGTCGTGGCGGTGCCGCTCTTCAAGCGCATCGGGCTGGGGTCGGTTCTGGGCTACCTCGCCGCGGGCCTCGCGATCGGGCCGTTCGGCGCTAACTTCTTCGACGATCCCATGGCGATCCTGCATGTCGCCGAACTGGGCGTCGTGATGTTCCTCTTCCTCATCGGGCTGGAGATGGAGCCGAGCCGACTCTGGGCGATGCGGCGCGACATCTTCGGGCTGGGCCTGACGCAGCTTCTGGCCGGGATTGCGGCGCTGTCGTGGGTGGGCTGGGCGCTGGGCTATCCCTTCGCGCAGTCGGTGATCGCCGGCGCGGGCTTCGTGCTGACATCGACCGCCATCGTCATGCAGACGCTGGAGGAACGCGGCGACCTCGCCCGGCCGAAGGGCCAGCGGATCGTCTCCATCCTGCTGCTCGAGGATCTGGCGATCGTCCCGCTCCTGGCGCTCGCGGCCTTCCTTGCGCCCGGCGGGGAGGGCACGACCTGGGCCGACCGCGGCCTTCAGGTCGCGACGGGCCTTGCCGCCATCGCGGGCCTCGTCCTCGCCGGGCGCTACCTGCTCGACCCGCTGTTCGCCGTCCTCGCCCGCGCCCGCGCGCGCGAGGTGATGACGGCGGCGGCACTTCTGGTGGTGCTGGGGGCCGCGCTCGCGATGCAGCTTGGCGGCCTGTCGGCGGCGATGGGCGCCTTCCTCGCCGGCGTCCTTCTGTCGGGGTCGAGCTTCCGCCACCAGCTCGAGGCCGACGTGCAGCCGTTCCGCGGGATCCTGCTCGGGCTCTTCTTCCTCGCGGTCGGCATGTCGCTCGATCTGGCCGTGATCGCGCGGAACTGGCCGGTGGTCCTGCTCAGCCTTGCGGGGCTGACGGCGCTCAAGGCGCTGGTGGTCTACGCGGTGGCGCGGGCCTTCCGCGCCGGCCACGCCGAGGCGATGGAGCGGACCGCGCTCATGACGCAGGGGGGCGAGTTCGCCTTCGTCCTCTACGCGACGGCGATGACGGTCGGCCTGATCAGCGCCGAGGGCAACGCGATCCTGACCGCCGTGGTGATCCTTTCGATGGCGCTGACGCCGCTCTACGTGGCCGGCCTGAACCGGCTCGGCCGGCCCGCCGCGGACGACGGCGCGGATCTCGACGGGCCCGACGGCGCGCCGCACGGGATCCTTCTGGTCGGCTTCGGCCGCTTCGGCCAGATCGTCGCGCAGCCGCTGCTGGCGCGGGGCTACGACATCGCGATCATCGACACCGACCCCGAGATGATCCGCGCCGCCGCGACCTTCGGCTTCAAGGTGCAGTTCGGCGACGGCGGGCGGCTCGACATCCTGCGCGCGGCGGGGGCCGAGGGGGCGCGCGCGATCCTCGTCTGCATCGACGTGCCCGACACCGCCACGCGGATCGTGCGCATGGCGCGCGACGCCTTCCCCCAGGCCGCGGTGATGGTCCGCGCCTTCGACCGCGTGCACGCGATGGACCTGATCCGCGCGGGCGCCACCGCCCAGGTGCGCGAGACCTTCCATTCCGCGCTGGACCTCTCGGCCCGCACGCTCGCGGCGCTGGACGAGGACGCCGAGACCGTGGCCGAGCTGATCGAGGACGCCCGCCGCCGCGACGCCGAACGCCTCGCGCTGCAACTGGTCGAGGGCGACCGGGCCGGCTCGGACCTTCTGCGCGGCAACCACCTGATCGTGTCGCCGGACTCGGGGTGACCGGGGCAGGATGCCGCGGGAGGGACCTCGTGCCCGCGCCTGCGGTCGCCCGCACCCGACGAAGGCCCGCGCCGCCAGCGGCGGAACGCGGCCTCGTCGGATCCCGGCCCCGTCAGCCGATCAGCAGGTCATCCGCAAGCTGCGCCTTCGTCGTCCCGAGGACCGTGAGCGTATCGCCCCTTCCGAAATCGAAGACGACGTTCCGGCCGACCTGATCGGCCTCGGCCAGCGCCCGGCGGACGGACGAGACGCCAAGGTCCTCGAGCCGGATCGTGTCGACGTTGTTGCGGAAGTCGAGGATCCGGTCGCGGTCGGACCCGCGATCGAACACGAAGACGTCGCGATCCCTGCCGCCCGTCAGCAGGTCGTTCCCCGCGCCGCCGTCGAGGCGATCCCGTCCGCCGTTGCCCAGAAGCGTGTCCGCGCCGCCAAGCCCGCTGATCCGCGTCGCGTTGTTGCCCCCGGCGAGGAAGTTGTTCCCGCCATCGCCCTTGAGCGTCCGCGCGTCCGACACGACCGACAGCTGGAACCGGCCCGTGTCCGCGCCCTGCCCCTGCACGTCTAGGTAGACCGGCCCGCCGGTAGCGGCCTTGTAGGTGATCTTCACTCCCGAGGTGTCCGACGCCGTGGCGATCACGTCACCGTCGGCGTCGCGCAGGATCAGCCGCTTGCCCTCCAGCGCCGACGCGCCCCCCGTTCCCGCGAGGCTGAAGGTGTAGGTGCGGCCAGCCGCCGTCGCGGCCTCGTACCAGTCGGCGTCGCCCTGCACGTCGATCCGACCGGTCAGCCGCCCTCCTGCCGCGAGTTCGGCCGTCGTGGCGGTATTGTTGAAGATGGTGTCGGTCATGACGGCGGTGATGCGGAAGTCGCCCTCGGCCTCCCGGTCGGAGGCGAACCCGTCCTCGACGCTGATGTAGTAGGTTCCGGTCTGCGAGGCCGTCACGTCCAGCGTCTCGTTCTTCCCGACCGAGTCGATCACGACGCCGTTCGCCTCGCGCAGCCGCATCCGCCCGGCATCGAGCGAGCCAGCCCCGCCGGTGCCGCCAAGGACGAAGCCGTAGGACAGCCCTTCCTTCAGCGTGACGGCATACCAGTCCGCGTCGAGGCTCTGGCCCAGAACGCCCGACGTCGTGCCCGTCCCCGCGATCCTGGCGGTCGTCGTCACGTTGCTGACGACCGTGTCGTCCATCCGCGCGTTGATGAGGTAGGTGCCTTCGGGCTGGCCGTTGAAATTGGCCGAATCCTCGATCGCGACGTAGAAGATGCCGCCGGTGGCCGGCGTGAAGCTCAGCGCGGCGTTCTTGCCCACGTTCGTCTCGACCGAGGCACCCGTTGCATCGAGCAGCCTCAGCCGGCCCGCGCCCAGGCTCGTCGGGCCGCCGTCGCCGGTCAGCGTGAAGTCGTAGGTCAGCCCCGCGGTCAGCGTCACGCGGAACCAGTCGATGTCTCCATTCGTCTCCAGCTCCGACGCGGTCTGGCCAGACCCCGCAATGACCGATGTCGTCGATGAATCTCCGGGAACGTCTGCCACCACGGCCTCCTGTTTTGCGGTTGCGCCGATTAACCATGCGTCAGTGTCTCGGTCAACCCGCCGGCGAGGCGGTCGCGACTTTTTTGGTCACGGCCGGCGCGGTGGTGCCCCCAGCAGGGATCGAACCCGCGACCCCCTGATTACAAATCAGGTGCTCTGCCGGCTGAGCTATGGGGGCACGCCGCCGTCTTAGCCCCCCTGCCCTGCCCTGCGCAAGCGGTCAGCCCGGCTCGCGCGTGGCGCGGGCGACGAACGCGACGGCGGCCAGCCCGACCAGCATCACCAGCAGCGCCGCGGGCGCGGCCTCGGACAGGCGCTCGAGGCTCGCCAGCTCGTAGACGCGGGTCGACAGCGTGTCGAAGTTGAAGGGCCGCAGGAACAGGGTCGCGGGCAGCTCCTTCACGCTGTCGACGAAGACGAGCAGCAGCGCCGTCGCCAGCGACCCGCGCAGGAGCGGCATGTAGATCGTGCCGAGCGTCCCCCCCGGGCTGCGGCCCAGAAGGCGCGCGGCGAGCGGCAGGCTGGGGTTGATCCGGCCCAGGCCGGCCTCGAGCGCGCCCTGCGCGATCCCGAAGAAGCGCACGACGAAGGCGATGACCAGCGCCGCCATCGTCCCCGTCAGGATCAGGCCGGGGTCGCGCCCGGTCAGCGCCAGCACCGCGTCGGCCACCCGGTTGTCCAGGGCGGCGAGCGGCACGAGCAGCCCCAGCGCCAGCACCGCGCCCGGGGCCGCGTAGCCCAGCGTCGCCACCGGCAGCAGCCGCCGCGGCAGGGCGTGCCGCGACATCCGGGCACCGAACACGAGGACGAGCGCCAGCGCCACGGTCAGGGCCGCCGCCGTCGCCCCCAGCACCAGCGTGTTGGCCAGCGCCCGCCCGAGGCCCGGTGAGACCCAGGCGTCGGGGTTGCGCAGCCCGTGCCCCAGCATCACCCCGACCGGCAGCGCGAAGCCGACCGCCAGCGGCGCGAGGCAGAACCCCGTGGCCGCCCAGCCGCGCCAGCCCGCGAGCCGCGTCCGGTGCAGCGGCCGGTCGCCCCGCGCCGCGCCATGGTGCCGCGCCCGCCGCCGGGACGCCCTCTCCACCGCGACCAGCACGATCACCAGCCCGAGCAGCAGCGTCGCGATCTGCGCCGCCCCGGCCGCGTTGCCCGCCGTCAGCCAGGTGGAGAAGATGCCCGTCGTCAGCGTCTGCACGCCGAAATGGGCGACCGTGCCGTAGTCGGCCACCGTCTCCATCAGGACGAGCGCGACCCCTGCGGCGATCGCGGGCCGTGCGAGCGGCAGGCCCACCCGCCAGAACAGGCCCCAGGGGCCGGTGCCCAGCGCACGCGCGACCTCGTGCGCGGCGCCCGACTGCTCGCGGAAGGCCGCTCGCGCCAGGAGATAGACATAGGGATAGAGCGCTCCCGCCAGGACGACGATGGCGGCCCAGCGCGACCGGATCTCGGGGAAGCGGTAGTCGCGCGCGTCGGTCCAGCCCATCAGGCCCCGCAGGAAGGTCTGGAACGGCCCCGCGTAGTCGAGGAAGTCGACCAGCGCATAGGCCCCGACGTAGGCGGGCACCGCCAGCGGGAACAGCATCGCCCAGTCGAGCCATCGCCGCCCCGGGAAGTCGCGCGTCACCGTGAGCCAGGCCGCCCCCGTCCCCGCGATGCCCGCGAGCGTGCCGACGCCCGCCATCAGGATCAGCGTGTCGCGGAGGTAGCGCGGCAGCACCGTCGCCCAGAGATGCGGCCAGACGTTGCCGTCGGGGGTCGCCGCGATCACAAGCACCGACACAAGCGGAGCCGTGGCCAGCGCCGCGACCGCCAGCGCCGCGACCGACCACGGGTCCGGCCGGAGGCGCCGCAGGGCGCGCATTGGCTGACTGTTTTCGTAGGCCATTGCCGGAGGCCTAGCCGAAAGCGGTTTGCCTGTCCAGAAACACGGCCCTAGTCTGCGCCGACCCCAGCCGTCCGGATTGCGAATGCGGATCGTCTATCACCTCGGCGCGCACTGCACGGACGAGGAGCGTCTGCTGCGCTGCCTTCTCAAGAACCGGGGGACGCTGGCCGGCCAGGGGATCGCGGTGCCCGGCCCCGCGCGCTACCGCACGCTCGTCCGCGACACCGCCGTCACCCTGAACGGCCGCCCCGCCAGCCGCGACACGCAGGCGCTCGTGCTCGACCAGATCATGGAGGAGGCGACCGCCGACCGCCTCGTTCTGTCGTGGGAGAACTTCCTCGCCTTCCCCCAGTGGGTGCTGCGCGGCGCGCTCTACCCCTCGGCGGGGGACCGGATGCGCGCGATCACGCGGATCTTCCCCGAGATCGGGGCGGAGTTCCATCTCGCCGTCCGCAACCCCGCGACCTTCATCCCGGCGCTGATGGCCAGGCCGCGCGGCCGCAGCTACGCCGAGGTGATGAAAGGCCTGCACCCGCAGGACCTGCTCTGGTCGGATCTCGTGCGGGACATCCGCGAGGCCAACCCCGAGGTTCCCCTGACGATCTGGTGCGACGAGGACACGCCGCTCATCTGGCCCGAGGTGCTGCGCGCGGTGTCGGGCCACGCGCCGCGCACCGTGCTCGAGGGCACCGACGACCTTCTGGCCGGGCTGATGTCGCCCGAGGGCCTGGCGCGCCTGACCGCCGCGCTGTCCGCGCATCCGCCCCGCACGGTCAAGGCGCGGCGGCGGATCACCGCCGAGCACCTGGAACGCCACGGCCGCCCCGAGCAGCTCGAGCAGGAGATCGACCTGCCCGGCTGGACGCCGGCCCTGGCCGAGGCGCTGACCGCGCAGTACGACGACGACATCGCGCGCATCGCCGCCCTTCCCGGGGTCAGGCTGATCGCGGCCTAGGCCATGCCCAGCGCGGTCTTGTAGAGATCGAGGATCGCATCCTCCTCGGCCACGTCGTCGGGCTTGCGGCGGCGCAGCGCGATGATCTTGCGCATGACCTTGGTGTCGTAGCCGCGACCCTTGGCCTCGGCCATCAGCTCCTTGATCTGCTCGGCCACGTCGCGCTTCTCGGCGTCGAGCTGCTCGGCCCGCTCGATGAGCTGGCGCAGCTCGTCCGCGGCCACGTTGAAGGTGTCGGTGCCGTCCATCATCCTGCCTCTCCCTCGGTCGGCCCCTCCCTAGCGCCGTGCCAGGGCCTGATCAAGGCGGCGCGAGGGGGGCGGGGGGCCGGGGTTGCGCGGCGGCCCCGACCGGGCTAGGCCAGGGGGCGCGCGGCGACGGGGGCGGGGATGCAGGGTCTGATCGTGGGCGGTGCCCTCCTGTCGCTGGGCGGCGTGGCGGGCCTGCTGTGGTGCATCCGCCTTGTCGTCAAGGCGCGGCGCGAGGCGACGGGTGACGACGACCTCCGCGCCCGGCTGAAGCGGGTGGTGACGCTGAACCTCGCGGCGCTGGCCGTCTCGGCGCTGGGGCTGATGCTGGTGGTTGCGGGCATCCTGCTCGACTGATCCGGCGCGCGTTGCGCGGCGGGCTTTTCCGGGCGGGCGGGCACGGCTATGCTCGGCCGACCCCAACGACGGAGCGACCGATGGACATCCGCCCGCTGACCGAGAGCTACGCGGTCTCGCCGCAGATCCGGCCCGAGGATCTGGCCGCGATCCGCGCCGCCGGCTTCACCATGATCATCGACAACCGCCCCGACGCCGAGATCCCTGCCGAGCTTCAGGCCGAGGCGATGCGGGCGGCGGCGGCGGACCAAGGGCTCGACTTCGTGGCGAACCCCGTGATCGCGGGCGCGCTGACGACCGAGAACGTCGAGGGCCAGCGCGCGGCCATCGCGGCGGCCCGGGGTCCGGTGCTCGCCTACTGCGCCAGCGGCAACCGCTCCTCGGTCGTCTGGGCGCTGGCCAGCGCGGGAACGCGGCCGACGGACGACCTGATCGCCCTTCCCGCGCGCCACGGCTACCAGCTCGAGGGTCTTCGCCCGCAGCTTGAGGCGCTGGCGCAGACGCGGGGCGGCTGAAGCCTAGCCCGCCGCCCGCAGGGACGGGGCCTCGCCGCCGTCCGGCCGGGACTCGGGGACGGGCACGGCCTGGCCCTGCGCCCCCGGCGCCAGCGCGGTCAGCCGCACGGCGCGCTGGCCGCGGTGCTGGCCCAGCCTGCCCTGCGCCAGCGGGCGCCCGTCCGGCGCCACGACCGCTATGCGGTCGACCGAGGCGGCGGGGACGGGCAGGACCATCCCTGCCTCCAGCGACAGGATGCGCGACAGGGGCAGCGTCAGCCGCGCGATCACGGTCTCGAGCACGCATTCGGCCGCCATCGCCTCCTCGGTCAGGCGGCGCGCGAAGTCGATCCGGGCCTGCGCCTCGGCCTCGGGCGCGCCCGGTCCCTGCGGCCGGCGACCGCGCCCCGTCGCGGGCAGCGCCAGGTGCAGCGGCCCGGTCTTCGCGCCCGACGCGAGGCTGATCTCGGCGGTCATCAGCCGGTAGGGCACGTCGTCGAGCAGCAGGCCCAGCGGGCGCGGGTCGTCGAGGAACGAGGCGTAGCGGAACCCGTCCGCCCAGGGCAGGTCGGCGTCGGCCGCGAGCCCCGCCTCCAGCCCCCGGAGCGCCGTGTCGATCCAGTCCGAGACCATCGCCGCGTCGGTTCGCGTCGGGCGGCGGGCGAGCACCGGGCCGGACGACACCCGGCCCATCGTCTGCACCTCGACCAAGCCGGCCAGCAGGCCCGCCGACACCGCCATGACCCCCAGCCCCTCGGCCGGACCCTCGAGCACGGCGATCATCGCCCGCTCGGGCACCAGCTCCAGCAACTCGGCGAGCGAGTGGCGGGCCACGGTCAGCGTCGTCACCTCGAGCCCCAGCGTCAGGCGGTCGCGCGCGGCCCGGGCGAGCGCGAGGGGCCAGGTCCGCTCCGCCCCCCGCGCGGGAGCCTCGGCCACGGCGCCGCGCAGCTTGCGCCGGACCGCCCGGTTGAACGCCGCCTGTTCCGCCATGCCCCGTCCCCAGTCCCGCCTGCACGACCATGAAGTGCCGACATCGGCTTTACGGATCGTTACCGCGAACCGCCCCGCGCCGGGGCGGCGCGCAAAAAAAAGGGGGCGCCGCGCCACCGCGCGGCGCCCCGGCCGTCGCCGCGCGGCGCTACTCGGCCAGCGCGAGGTCGGTGATCGCGTGGGTCCAGGCCCCTTCCGGCACCTTGGTGATGACGGGATCCGACCCGCCCGCGAGCAGCTTCTCGACCGTCCGGTCGAAGTCGGCGGGGTCGAGCGCGCCGTTCGACCCTGCGGTCAGCTTCGCGATCTCGCCCATCATCCGCTTCTGGTGCGGCTCGGTCTGCGCGCCGGTCTCGTCGTTCTCGAGCACGATCATCGCCGCCTCGTCCGGGTTCGCCTCGGCGTATTTCCACCCCTTCATGCTCGCGCGCACGAAGCGCACCATCTTGTCGACGAAGGCGGGGTCCTGAAGCCGGTCCTCCAGCACATAGAGTCCGTCCTCCAGCGTGGCGACGCCCTGATCCTCGTACTTGAAGGTGACGAGCTGGTCGGGCGTGATGCCCGCGTCGATGACCTGCCAGTACTCGTTGTACGTCATGGTCGAGACGCAGGCGGCCTGCTTCTGGAGAAGCGGATCGACGTTGAAGCCCTGCTTGAGCACCGTGACCCCGCCGGGCGAGCCGTCGGTCGCGAGCCCCAGGGTGCTCATCCAGTTGAGGAACGGATACTCGTTGCCCCCGAACCAGACGCCCAGCGTCTTCCCGGCGAAGTCGGCCGGCGTCTCCACGCCCGACTCCTTCAGGCAGGTCAGCATCATGCCCGACGACTTGAAGGGCTGCGCGATGTTGACGAGCGGCAGCCCCTTCTCGCGCGCGGCCAGCGCCGAGGGGAGCCAGTCGACCACAACGTCCGCGCCGCCCCCGGCCATCACCTGCGTCGGCGCGATGTCGGGGCCGCCGGGCAGGATCGTGACCTCGAGGTTCTCCGCCTCGTAGAAGCCCTTGGCCTGCGCCACGTAGTAGCCCGCGAACTGCGCCTGCGTCACCCACTTCAGCTGCAGGGTCACCTCCTCCTGCGCGGCGGCGGCCGTGGCCCCCGCCAGCCCGAGGGCCAGGACCGCCCCCGTCAACACCCTTTTCATCGTCCACCTCCATGCTGGGCCCCCGGGGGCCGTTCTTATGTCCGTTGCGACGGATGCCAGAAGGTCACCCGCCGTTCCACCAGCACGATCGCCCCGTAGAGGAGCGAGCCGGCCAGCGCCGCGACCGCGATCTGCGCCCAGACCATCGTCAGGTTCAACACGTTGGCCTCGGTCGAGATGCGGAAACCCATTCCCTGCGTCGGGCCGCCGAAGAATTCGGCAACGATGGCCCCGATCAGCGCCAGAGTCGATGCGATCTTGAGCCCGTTGAACACGAAGGGCATCGCCGCCGGCAGCCGCAGGCGCCAGAGCGCGGGCCACCATCCCGCCCCCCAGGTCGCCATCAGGTCGCGCTGCATCCGGTCGGTCGCCTGAAGCCCCGCGACGGCGTTGAGCAGGATCGGGAAGAAGACCATCGCCACGACGACCGCCGCCTTCGACTGCCAGCCGAAGCCGAACCACATCACGAGGATCGGGGCGAGCCCCACGATGGGAAGCGCCGCGACGAAGTTGCCGATGGGCAGAAGGCCGCGGCGCAGGAACGCGAAGCGGTCGACGGCGATGGCCGTGGCGATCGCCGCCGCGGCCCCGATCGCGAGCCCCGAGAGCGCGCCCCGCACCACCGTCTGCACGAAGTCGCCCCAGAGGACGGCCCCGCTGTCCGCGATCTCGGCCGCGATGGCCGTGGGCGGCGGCAGGATCACCGGCGAGACGCCGAGGCCGCGCACCAGCCCCTCCCACAGCACGAGGATCGTCACGCCGAAGAGAACCGGAACCGCGATCCGCGCGAGGCGCGACCGCGACGCCGCGATCCGGACGTTCGCGGCCCAGGCCAGCCCCCAGAACACGAGCGCGCCCGCGATCCAGGTCACGCGCGGACCCCCATCCGCCGCCCCGCCACGCGCTCCGCCTGCCCGACGATCAGGATGAGGACGCCGGCGAGGATCGCCGCCGCGAAGAGCGCGGACCACATGATCAGCGGCTCGCCGAATTGGCTGCCGATCAGCATCCGCGCGCCGAGGCCCGCGACCGCGCCGGTGGGCAGTTCGCCGACGATCGCCCCGACGAGGGCGGCGGCGATCGCGACCTTCAGGCTCGCGAACAGGTAGGGCAGCGAGGCGGGCAGGCGCAGCCGCAGGAACATCTGCGCCTCGGAGGCGCTCCACGTCCGCATCTGGTCGATCTGCATCGCGTCGGGGCTGCGCAGGCCCTTGACCATCCCCACCAGCACCGGGAAGAACGAGAGATAGGCCGAGATCACCGCCTTCGGCACCAGCCGGTCCTGGATGCCCATCTGCGCGGTCAGCACCACGATCATCGGCGCCAGTGCCACGATCGGAATCGTCTGGCTGATGATGGCCCAGGGCATCACGCCCATCTCCATCACGCGGAAGCGGACGATGGCCATGGCAAGGCCCATGCCGACCGCGATTCCCAGCGCAAAGCCCGCAAGCGTCGCCTCGAGCGTGATCCAGCCATGGTAGATCAGGCTCCGGCGCGAGGTGGGGGCCTGCCCCGCGACCCCCTGCCACAGGTGCGCGGCCACCTGGTGGGGCGGCGGCAGCAGGGGCCGGTCCTGCGCCATGGTCTGCGGGATCACCTCGGCCCAGGTCACCGCGGTGCCGGCGCGAGCGGCCTGGTCGAAGACCCAGGCCGCGTTGAGCCAGACCGAGGCCGCGTACCAGACCGCGATCAATGCGGCGAGGACGGTGAGGACGGGCAGCGTGCGGGTCATGCCAGCCCCCCCCACCCCATCCCTTCCCCACGGGGGGGGAGGGAGCCGGTTGGGATCAGGCACCGGACCGAATGCATGGTGCGCTTCCCTCCCCCCCCGTGGGGGAGGGATGGGGTGGGGGGGATGTCAGCAAAGCTCATGCCCGCCCCTGCGGCCAGACGATCAGCGCCACCGCGACGACCCCCAGCGCCATGCCCGCCATCTGCAGGCCGGTCGGGCGTTCCTCGAACACGAACCAGGCGACGAGGCCGATCGCCACGAGCTGCACGATGCTGGACAGGCTGATCGCGACCGCCAGCCCCCCCTCGCGCATGAGGCGCACCATCATCAGGTTGCCCACCGTGAACAGCGCCAGCGCCGTGACGAGCACCCAGGCCTGCCCGTTCGCGGAATAGGTCCGCAGCACGGTGTTCGCGCCCACGAACACCACCATCGCCATCCCGAGCCAGAGAAGCAGCGCGCCGGACATCACACCTCCGCCCCGTGGCCCGCGCGCAGCCCCTCGCGCACGCGGTGCGACAGGGCCGCGAAGCCGGGCGTGTCGCGGATGCCGAGCGGCCTCTCGCGCGGGAGCGGGCTGTCGATCACCTCCGTGATGCGGCCCGGCCGGGGGCTCATGACGACGATCTTCGTGGACAGGTACACCGCCTCGGGGATGGAGTGGGTGACGAAGCCGATGGTCTTGCCGGTGCGGCGCCAGAGCCGCAGCACCTCCTCGTTGAGCCTGTCGCGCACGATCTCGTCCAGCGCGCCGAAGGGCTCGTCCATCAGCAGGATGTCGGCATCGAAGGCGAGCGCGCGGGCGATGCTGGCGCGCTGCTGCATCCCGCCCGAAAGCTGCCAGGGGTACTTGTTGGCGAAGGCCGACAGGTCCACGAGCGCCAGCACGCGGTCGACCCGTTCGGCCTGCTCGGCCTTCGGGAACCCCATGATCTCCAGCGGCAGGCGGACGTTGCCCGCGATGGTCCGCCAGGGATAGAGCCCCGCCGCCTGGAAGACGTAGCCGTAGGCCCGCTTCCGGCGCGCCTCGTCGGGGGTCATCCCGTTGACGGTCAGCGTGCCGCCGGTGGGGGCTTCGAGCGCCGCGATGGCGCGGAGGAACGTCGTCTTGCCGCAGCCGGAGGGGCCGATGAAGCTGACGAACTCGCCGCGATCGATGGTGAGCGAGACGTCGCGGAGGGCGTGGACCGGGCCGTCGGCGGTCTGGAAGACGAGGTTGAGCGCGCGGGCCTCGATGACGGGGCGCGTTTCCGCTTTTGCGGCATCATTGGGTGTTGAGGCTACCATTATGCCGGTCATGTGGACTCTGCGCGGTCTGCGTCATCGCTATCGGGCATGAGCAACAGCACGAACTCGACAAGCCGGTAGGAAATCCCAGCCACGACCCCCAAGCCAAGCAGAGTGGGGTCCGCTCCGGAAACCTCTCCCAGGATCGCCGACGCGAGGATGACGTTCAGCGCTCCTGCGATCCCGAATACAGGCAGGTCGAACCAGAGCGGCCAGTTCGTTCCTGACCGCAAACCGGCAATGCCTCGCTTCAACCCGATCCAGCCGGGGAGGCCCAAGACCGCCGTCATCGCCGGAAAGATGTACGCCACATTCGCTGGCGGCCATTCGCCGCCCTGCCGCCACTCGACGAAGTACCACAGCAGCCAAGGCGTCCAACAAGCTACAGCATAGCCGATAGCAAAGGCGAAGACGGCCTTCATCAAACCCCCGTCGCCGGAACGCCCGTGCGTTCCACCGGCCTCGGCGCGGTCAGCTCCTTCCACGCGCTCAGCGCGCGGTTGACCGCCGGCCGCGCCTCGCGGGGGACGAACTGGCCGTGCCCCTCCTCGGTCCGCACGGCGCCGTCCTCCACCGCGACCTTGCCGCGCGTCAGGGTGTAGCGCGGCAGGCCTTTCACGCGCTGGCCCTCGAACACGTTGTAGTCGATGGCGCTCTGCTGAGCGGCGGCCGTGATCGTCTTCTCCTTCTCCGGGTCCCAGACCACCAGATCGGCGTCGGCCCCGACCAGCACCGCGCCCTTCTTCGGGTAGCAGTTCAGGATCTTCGCAATGTTGGTGCTGGTCACGGCCACGAACTCGTTGGGCGTCAGCCGCCCGGTGCCGACGCCGTGGGTCCAGAGCATCGGCATCCGGTCCTCGAGCCCCCCCGTCCCGTTCGGGATCCTGGAGAAATCGTTGCGGCCGAACCGCTTCTGCTCGGTCGTGAAGGCGCAGTGGTCGGTCGCGACGACCGACAGGCTGCCCGACTGCAGCCCGGCCCAGAGGCTGTCCTGATGCCGCCTGTCGCGGAACGGCGGGCTCATGACCCGCCGCGCCGCGTGGTCCCAGTCGGGGTGGCGGTACTCGGAATCGTCCAGCGTCAGGTGCTGGATCAGCGGCTCGCCCCAGACGCGCTTGCCGGCGGCGCGCGCCCGGCGGATCGCCTCGTGCGCGTCCTCGCAGGATGTGTGGACCACGTACAACGGCACGCCCGCCATGTCGGCGATCATGATCGCGCGGTTGGTGGCCTCGCCCTCGACCTGCGGGGGGCGGGAGTAGGCGTGGGCCTCCGGCCCCGTGTTCCCCTCGGCCAGCAGGCGCGCGGTGAGTTCGGCCACCACGTCGCCGTTCTCGGCATGGACCATCGCGAGGCCGCCGAGGTCGCCCACGCGGGTGAACGACTGGAACATCTCGTCGTCGTTCACCATAAGCGCGCCCTTGTAGGCCATGAAGTGCTTGAAGCTGGTGATCCCGGCCTTCACGCTTTCGGCCATGTCCTCCCACACCGGCTGCCCCCACCAGGTGATCGCCATGTGGTAGGAATAGTCGCAGTTCGCGCGCCCCGACTTGTTCGACCACATTCGGGCCGCGTCCATCAGCCCCTGCCCCTGGCCCGGCAGGATGAAGTCGACGACCATCGTCGTGCCCCCGCTGAGGGCCGCGCGCGTGCCCGACTCGAAGTCGTCGGAGGAGTAGGTGCCCATGAAGGGCATCTCCAGATGCGTGTGCGGGTCGATCCCGCCGGGCATCACGTAGCACCCTGTCGCGTCGAGGTTGGTGGTGCCGACGAGGTTGTCGCCGATGTGCGTGATGCGGCCGTGGTCGATGAGCACGTCGGCCCGGTAGGTGAGGTCGGCGGTGACGATGGTGCCGTTGCGGATGGCGGTGGTCATGGGGTTGGTCCTTCGCTTTACCGGAAATGCTTACTAAGCAATGAAGTCATGCTTGCCAGATCATCAATGGACTTGACGGTATATAGAATTGGTTTGTAAGGAACGAGCAAAGCTAACTGCTCGCAAGAATAAAGCGAGCCAAAGCCCGCAAACCAATCTTGCTTGTTGAAATTTTCAAGGTTGTTTCCGGCAACAATTGATCCGGTAACCGAATTTTCAACCTCGCGCTTGAAAAGCAAATTTAAACCGTAATCATACTTTCTAGCGATTGTGTTGTTTGCGACCAGCATAAGCTTTTCATCGATTACACAAAGGCTATTAACCAAGACGTATGCTTCCTCACCAATAGCGAGCTCTGAGAAAAACGGCTCGTCGCCAGCGCCACGCAAAAGGTCGCGATCAAGATCAATCTTAAATTCATCTGCAATTGCCTGCTGCAGCAATGTCAACACAAGTATTGCACTAAAAATAGTCAAATTTCCTATTGAAAACAGTTTCATCTTCATTACGAAACCCCCGCCACATCCAGCACCGCGTGCAGCAGCACATCCGTCCCCGCCTTCGCCCATTCCGGGCTGATCTTCTCCGCCTCGTTGTGGCTCAGGCCCCCCTCGCAGGGGCACATGATCATCACGGTGGGGCAGACGCGCGCGGTCCAGCAGGCATCGTGGCCCGCGCCGGAGACGATGTCGCGGTGGCTGTGGCCGAGGCGTTCGGCGGCGGAGCGGACCACCGTCACCAGCCCCGGATCGAAGGTCACGGGGTCGAAGTGGCCGACGTCCTCGATCGACGCGCCGAGGCCCAGCTCGGTGGCGACCGCCTGGACGGCGCGTTCGACCTCTGCCTTCATCGCGTCGAGCTTGCCCTGCTCGGGGCTGCGGATGTCGATGGTGAACACCGCCCGCCCCGGGATCACGTTGCGGCTGTTGGGGTGGAGGACGGCCTGCCCGACGGCCCCCACGGCGTCGGGCTGGTGGCTCATCGCGATCTGGTGGACCCGCTCGATGATGCGGGCCATGCCGAGGCCGGCGTTGACGCGCATCCCCATCGGCGTGCTGCCCGTATGCGCCTCGCGCCCCGTCAGCGTCACCTCCAGCCACCAGAGGCCCTGGCCGTGCGTGACGACGCCGATGGTCTTGCCTTCCGCCTCGAGGATCGGGCCCTGCTCGATGTGCAATTCCAGCATGGCGTGGAAGCGGCGCTTGCCCACGGGCTCGTCCCCGACCCAGCCGATGCGCGCGAGCTCGTCGCCGAAGCGCTTTCCTTCGGAGTCGCGGCGGTCGTAGGCGTAGTCCTGGCTGTGGATGCCCGCGTAGACGCCGCTGGCGAGCATCGCGGGGGCGAAGCGTGCGCCCTCCTCGTTCGTCCAGTTGACGACCGTGATCGGCCGCTTCGTGCGGATGCCCGCGTCGTTCAGCGTGCGCACGACCTCCAGCGCGCCCAGGACGCCCAGCACCCCGTCGTAGCGCCCCCCCGTGGGCTGCGTGTCGAGGTGGCTGCCCATGGCCACGGGCAGCGCGTCCGGGTCGGTGCCGGGGCGCGTGGCGAACATCGTGCCCATGGCGTCGAGGCCCATCGTCATCCCCGCCGCCTCGCACCACGCCTGGAACAGGCGTCGGCCCTCGGCGTCGGCGTCGGTCAGGGTCTGGCGGTTGCACCCCCCGGCCACGCCGGGGCCGACCTGCGCCATGGCGTCGAGGCTGTCCCAGAGCCGGCCGCCGTCCACCGACAGGTTCGCGCCGTGAGCCGTCATCCGCCAACCCCCCGCCGGGGTCTTCGCGCCCCGGTCCGATTCCGTGCTGACCGTCCGGTCAAGGATGAAGCGACCACAGGGGCGGGGTCAGGTCAATGCCGCAGTTGGCGGGTCGCCGCGCAGGCCGGCGATCGAGGCGGAATTTCCGGCGGACGGGCTGGAACGCAAGCGCGCCGTGCCTATCTGCCGGGGACAGGCCAACGGAAGGGAACGCCTCATGTTCAAGGGATTGACCCGCTCGCTCGTCATCGTCGCAGGGCTGATCGTCGTCCTGCCCTACGCCATGATGATGGCCGTCCAGTGACGCCGCGGGGGCCGGCGCGGGCCGGCCGCCGCCCGGATCAGCCGAGCCGCCCCAGCACCTCGGCCAGCGTGCCGATCAGGTGGTCGATCTGCGCCCGGTCGATGATCAGCGGCGGGCTCATCGCGATGATGTCGCCGGTGGTGCGGATCAGGATGCCCCGCTCGTAGGCGTCGAGGAAGGCCTGGAAGGCGCGCTTCGTGGGCTGGCCGTCGATGGGCTGCAGCTCCACCGCGCCGATGAGGCCGAGGTTGCGGACGTCGATGACGTGCGGCAGGCCGCGCAGGGAATGGATCGCCTCCTCCCAGTAGGGGGCGATGGCGGCGGCGCGCTCGAACAGACCCTCCTCGCGGTAGGTGTCGAGCGTGGCGATCGCCGCCGCGCAGGCGATCGGGTTGCCGGAGTAGGTGTAGCCGTGGAACAGCTCGATGATGTGCTCGGGCCCCTGCATGAACACGTCGTGGACGGCGGAGGTGGTGAGGACGGCCCCCATCGGGATCACGCCGTTGGTCAGGCCCTTGGCGGTGGTCATCAGGTCGGGCGTCACGCCGAAGTGCTGGGCCGCGAAGGGCGCGCCGAGCCGGCCGAAGCCGGTGATGACCTCGTCGAAGATCAGCAGGATCCCGTGCTTCGCGGTGATCGCGCGCAGCTTCTCGAGATAGCCCTTCGGCGGGATCAGGACGCCGGTCGACCCTGCGACAGGCTCCACGATGACGGCGGCGATGGTCTCGGCCCCGTGCAGCGCCACGATCCGCTCCAGTTCGTCGGCGAGGTTGGCGCCATGCTCGGGCTGGCCCCTGGCATGGGCGTTCTGCGCGGGCAGGTGGGTGTGCGGCAGGTGGTCCACGCCGCCCAGAAGCGTGCCGAAGACCTTGCGGTTGTTGACAATCCCGCCGACCGAGATGCCGCCGAAGTTGACGCCGTGATAGCCCCGCTCGCGCCCGATCAGCCGCGTGCGCGCACCCTCGCCCCGCGCGCGGTGGTAGGCGATGGCGAGCTTGAGCGCGGTCTCCACGCTCTCGCTGCCCGAGTTGGTGTAGAAGACGTGCTCCATCCCCTCGGGCGCGATGCCGATCAGGCGGTTCGCGAGTTCGAAGGCCGCGGGGTGGCCCATCTGGAAGGCGGGCGCGTAATCCATCTCGGCCGCCTGGCGCTGGATCGCCTCGGTGATCCTCGGGCGGCAGTGGCCCGCGTTGCAGCACCACAGGCCCGCGGTCCCGTCCAGCACCTGCCGCCCGTCGCTGGTCGTGTAGTGCATGTCGCGCGCGCCCACGAACATCCGCGGGTTCTTCTTGAACTGCCGGTTCGCGGTGAAGGGCATCCAGAAGGCGTTGAGGTCGTTCGGGGTCGGCTTGCGGTCGAGCGCCATGGGCGTGTCCTTCGCGGGCGTGATTGCGCGGGAAAGCCTAGCAGGGCGCGCCGCACCCCACAACGGCCCTGACCCGCCGGGGCTGTTGCGTCGGGGTCCGATTTCCGGCAAGGGTCGGCTCCCGACCGGGAGCCTTGCGATGACCAGCCCGACCACCGCCCGCCCGCGGACCCGCATCCAGGCGAAGAACTCCGAGACGATCCTCGAGGCGGCGCTGGAGGTCTTCGCGCGCCACGGGTTCCGGGGCGCCACGCTGGACCAGATCGCCGAGACGGCCGGCCTGTCGAAGCCGAACCTGCTCTACTACTTCCCCTCGAAGGAGGCGATCCACCGGGCGCTGCTCACCCGGCTTCTGGACATGTGGCTCGACCCCCTCCGGGCGCTCGATCCGGCCGGCGACCCGGTCACGGAGATCCTCGCCTACGTCCGCCGCAAGCTGGAGATGAGCCGCGACTTTCCGCGCGAGAGCCGGCTCTTCGCCAACGAGATCCTGCAGGGCGCCCCGCGCATGGGCGGCACGATCGAGGCCGACCTCAGGCGGCTGGTCGACCAGAAGGCCGAGGTGCTGCGGCAGTGGATGCGCGAGGGGCGGATCGGGCGGGTCCACCCCGTGCACCTCATCTTCTCCATCTGGGCGCTGACGCAGCACTATGCGGACTTCGACGTGCAGGTGCGCGCGGTGCTCGGACCCGGCGAGGACCCCTACCCCGAGGCCGCCGGCTATCTCGAAACGCTGTTCCGCCGGTTGCTTGCGGCGTGAGGCGCGCCAGATGATGCCGCACGCCGCGCGACCCCGGCGAGCCAGGCAGGATCCGCGATGACCCCAGCAGACGCCGAAGCCGCCGCGCCGGACGCGGGCCGCGAGGCGGACCAGCCCCACCGGCCGCAGAACCTGTGGGTCGCCACGCTGGGCGCGGTGGGCGTCGTCTACGGCGACATCGGCACCAGCCCGCTCTACGCGATGCGCGAGGCGCTTCACGCCGCCGGCCGCGACGGGCTGGACCGGGACGACGTGCTGGGCGTGATCTCGCTGCTCGTCTGGACGCTGATCCTGCTCGTCGCGGTCAAGTACGTGATCCTGATCCTGCGCGCCGACAACAAGGGCGAGGGGGGCACGCTGTCGCTCGTCGCGCTCGTGCAGGAGGGGCTGGGGCACAGGCCGGGCTGGCTGCTGGCGCTGGGGGTGCTCGGCATCTCGCTGTTCTTCGGGGACGCGATCATCACGCCCGCCATGTCGGTCCTGTCCGCGGTGGAGGGGATGTCGCTCGTCACCCCCGCCTTCACGCCCTTCGTCGTGCCGGCGACGCTGGGGATCATCGTCGGGCTGTTCCTGTTCCAGTCGCAGGGCACGCAGACCGTGTCGATCCTCTTCGGGCCGGTGATGACGGTCTGGTTCCTCGTGATGGCGGGGCTGGGGCTCTGGCACATCGGGGACGATCCCTCGATCCTCGCGGCGCTGAACCCTGCCCACGCGGCGGGCTTCCTAGCCGAGAACGGGCTCGCCTCGCTGATCGTGCTGGGCTCGGTGTTCCTCGCCGTGACGGGGGGCGAGGCGCTCTACGCCGACATGGGGCACTTCGGCCGCCGCCCGATCCGCCTCGCCTGGGGGGTGCTGGTCTTCCCGGCGCTGACGCTCTCGTACCTCGGGCAGGGGGCGCTCGTGCTGGCCGACCGCGAGGCCGCGGACAACCCCTTCTTCCTGATGGCGCCGGCCTGGGCGCTGCCGATCCTCGTGGCGCTCGCCACCGCCGCGACCGTCATCGCGAGCCAGGCGGTGATCTCGGGGGCCTTCTCGATGATGCGGCAGGCGACGCGGATGGGTCTCCTGCCACGGCTGGAGATCACCCACACCTCCGAGGCGCAGGAGGGGCAGGTCTACCTGCCGGGCGTCAACGCCATCCTCGCGGTGGGCGTGATCGTGCTGGTCGTGGCCTTCGGCAGTTCCAGCGACCTCGCCGCCGCCTACGGCATCGCGGTGTCGGGCGACATGGTGATCACCTCGATCCTCGCCTTCGTGCTGTTCTGGCGGGCCTGGCGCTGGCCGCTCGCCGGGGCGCTGCTGGTGATGGCGCCGATCCTTGCGCTGGAGACGCTGTTCCTCGGCGCGAACGCCCTCAAGGTGCTCGACGGGGGCTACGTGCCGCTTCTGATCGCGGGGGCGATGGGCTTTCTCATCTGGACCTGGGTGCGGGGCACCACGCATGTCCAGGCGCTGAGCCGCAGGGGCGGCACCTCGATGCAGGGGCTGATCGAGACGGTCACGCGGTCGGGACGGCTGACGACCGTGCCCGGCACCGCCGTCTTCCTGACCTCGGATCCCGACAGCGCGCCGGCCGCGCTCCTGCACAACGTGAAGCACAACCACGTCCTGCACGAGCGCAACCTGATCGTCACCGTCGTGGTGGCCAACCGTCCCTACGTGCCCGAATCCGAACGGGTCCGCCTGCGCCCGCTCGCCCCCCGCTTCACCGGGGTCGACATGACCTTCGGCTACATGGAGGAGCCGAACGTGCCCCGTGCGCTGATGATCGCCCGCCGCATGGGCGAGAGGTTCGACATCATGGCGACCTCGTTCTTCGTCAACCGCCGCACCTTCCGGTCGAGCCGCGCGCAGGGGCTGCCCGGCTGGCAGGAACGGCTGTTCATCGCCATGACGAAGTCGGCGGCGGACGTCACCAGCTTCTACCGCCTGCCCACCAACCGCGTGGTCGAGATGGGCCAGCAGATGAACATCTGAGCTATTCCGCCGCCATGGCGCCGGGGTTGTTCGGGTGCGTCGTCCAGTTGGCGTAGTCGCCCACCCGCGTGCCGGTCCGCGGATCGACCGCGCCCTTCGGCAGCTCCACCATGGTGATGCAGTCCTCCACCGGGCAGACGTTGACGCAGAGGTTGCAGGCCACGCACTCCTCGTCCTTCACGGTGAAGACGCGGTCGGGCGACATGGCGATGGCCTGGTGGCTCGTGTCCTCGCAGGCGGCGTAGCAGCGGCCGCAGCTGATGCACAGGTCCTGGTCGATCCGCGCCTTGGTCACGTAGCTCAGGTTGAGGTACTGCCAGTCGGTCACGTTCGGCACGGCGCGGCCGACGATCTGGCGCGTCTCGGTGAAGCCCTTGCGGTCCATGTAGTCCGAGAGGCCCGAGATCATCTCCTGCACGATCCGGAAGCCGTAGGTCATGGCCGCCGTGCAGACCTGCACGTTGCCCGCGCCGAGCGTCATGAACTCCGCCGCGTCGCGCCAGGTGGTGACGCCGCCGATGCCGCTGATGGGCAGGCCGCGTGTCGCGGGGTCGCGCGCGATCTCGGCCACCATGTTCAGCGCGATGGGCTTCACCGCCGGGCCGCAGTAGCCGCCGTGCGTGCCCTTGCCGTCGATCGTGGGCTCCGGCGCGAAGTCGTCGAGGTCGACCCCGGTGATCGAGTTGATCGTGTTGATGAGGCTGACCGCGTCCGCGCCGCCGCGCTTCGCCGCCTCGGCGGGCTTGCGGATGTCGGCGATGTTGGGCGTCAGCTTGACGATGCAGGGCATCCGGCTGTGGGCCTTCACCCAGCGCGTGACCATCTCGATGTATTCGGGCACCTGCCCCACGGCGCTGCCCATGCCGCGCTCGGCCATGCCGTGCGGGCAGCCGAAGTTCAGCTCCACCCCGTCGGCCCCGGTGTCCTCGATCCGGTGGAGGATGTCGCGCCATGAGTCCTCGTCGCAGGGGACCATCAGGCTGATGACCAGCGCCCGGTCGGGGTAGTCGCGCTTCACGGCCTTGATCTCGCGCAGGTTCACCTCGAGCGGGCGGTCGGTGATGAGCTCGATGTTGTTCAGCCCCAGCAGGCGGCGGTCGGCCCCCCAGACCGCGCCGTAGCGGGGGCCGTTCACGTTGACGACGGGCGGGCCTTCGGCCCCCAGCGTCTTCCAGACGACCCCGCCCCAGCCCGCCCTGAAGGCGCGGCGCACGTTCACCTCCTTGTCGGTCGGCGGCGCCGAGGCGAGCCAGAAGGGGTTCGGGGACTTGATGCCGATGAAGGTGGTGGTCAGGTCAGCCATGGCGGGCTCCGGTACGGGGGAGGGATGTCAGCCGGTCAGCAGGCGCCAGAGCCAGCCGATGCCCTGCCCCACCACCTCGCCGAAGGCGGGGGTGACATAGGCCCAGGCCAGGCTGCCCGCGATGTTGACCGGCGCGAACTGCCAGAACGGCAGGCGCGCGATGCCCGCCATCACGAAGACCACGGCGCGCAGCGGGCCGAAGAAATGCCCGATCAGCACCGCGAACACGCCCCAGCGCAGGAAGGCGTCCTTGCCCTTCGCGACGAGCTCCGGCCGGTCGCGCAGCGGCCATATGCCCAGCATCCAGTCGCCGTAGCGCCACCCCAGCCAGTAGGAGAAGAACGATCCCAGCAGCGCCCCGACCGAGGCCCCCGCCCAGATCGGCAGCAGCGACAGCTCGCCCGTCGCGACCAGCGCGCCCACGCCGAGCAGGATCGCGGTCGAGGGAATGGCGATCGAGATGAAGGCCGTGTTCTCGCCCAGCGCGAACAGCAGGGCGATCCAGAAGGCCCATCCGTTGTTCGCCCTGACGAAAGCCAGAATACCGTCGATCCATCCGTCCATCGTCCGCTCCGCAGGGGTCCGCGCCGCAGACTGATCGCTGGCCGCGCCGGGCGCAAGCCACGGTCATCGCGCGCGCGCCATCAGGGCGGCATGGATGTCCTCGGCCGCGTCGCGCCCCTCGGCCACGGCGGTCACGGTCAGGTCCTCGCCCCCCGCCGCGCAGTCGCCCCCCGCCCAGACTCCGGGGATCGACGTCCGCCCCGCGGCATCCACGTCGATCTTGCCGCCCCTGAGGGCCAGCCCGCCCGGCGCGCCGGCAAGCGTCTGGCCGATCGCCTTGAACACCTGGTCGGCGCGCAGGCGGAACGTCTCGGGCAGAAGGGTCAGGCCGTCGGGGCCTTCGGCGGTGTAGGCGAACTCCACCTCGCGCACGGCGCCGTTGCCGTGGACCGCGACGGGGGCCGCGTTGCAGACGATGCGGACGCCCGCGCTCGTCGCGTGCTCCTGCTCGTCGAGGGAGGCGCCCATGCGGTCGCGGCTGCGTCGGTAGACGATCGTGACCGTTTCCGCCCCCAGGAGCTTAGACTGGACAGCGGCGTCCACCGCCGTCATCCCGCCGCCGATCACGACCACGTCGCGGCCGATGGGCAGCGCCGCCTTGTCCGCCGCCTGCCGCAGGTGCGCGATGAAGTCGACCGCCGGCACGACCGCGTCCCGTTCCTCGCCCGGGGCGCGCAGGGCGTTGACGCCGGCAAGGCCCATCCCGAGGAACACCGCGTCGTGGCTCTCGCGCAGCCCCTCCAGCGTGATGTCGCGCCCGAGCGCCACGCCCTGGTGCAGCGCGATGCCGCCGATCTTGAGCAGCCAGTCGACCTCGGCCTGCGCGAAGTCGTGCGGGGCCTTGTAGCTCGCGATGCCGAACTCGTTCAGCCCGCCGGGCTTGGGCCGCGCGTCGTAGACATCGACGTCGTTGCCCTTCATCGCCAGCCGGTGCGCGCAGGCCAGCCCCGCCGGCCCCGCCCCCACAACGGCGATCCGCCGCCCCGTGGGGGCCGCACGCGCGAAAGGATGCACCCCTGCCGCCATCAGCGTGTCGGTCGCGTGCCGCTGGAGCCGACCGATCTCCACCGGCTTGCCCTCGGCGGCCTCGCGCACGCAGGCCTCCTCGCACAGCGTCTCGGTCGGGCAGACGCGGGCGCACATGCCGCCCATGATGTTGGCCGAAAGGATCGTCCTCGCCGCCGCCTCGGGCGTCCCCGTGGCGATCTGCCGGATGAAGAGCGGGATGTCGATGCCGGTGGGGCAGGCGGTGACGCAGGGCGCGTCGTGGCAGAAGTAGCAGCGGTCGGCTGCGACCTGCGCTTCGTGCCGGTCGAAGGGCGGCACATGGTCGTCGAAGTTCGCGGCGTAGGCTTCGGCTGGCAGGCGCCCCGGCACGATGCCGGGCGTCAGCGGGCTGTTGGACAAGGCGATCCTCCCGGTGGGGCTCCGTTCCTGGGCGTTGCGGAAGGCTGCCACGGCCCGTCGTTTTTATCAAACGGTAAATTTCCCGGGCGGCACGCGGGGCCCGCACCCGCGTCGCGCAGGCCCCAAGTCGTGCTTTTCAGCCCCCGAGGGCGCCTGTATAAGCGCCCGGCGCAGGGCGGCGGCCACCCCGGGCCGCCCGCCAGGACACCGGACGGCAGAGCCGGGCAATCGCGGAACCAGAGGACGGCATGAGCAAGCAGCACACCGAAGCGGACGTGGCCTTCATCCAGGCGCTGGCCGAGCTTCTGAACCGCAACGACCTGACCGAGCTTTCGGTGAAGCGCGAGTACGGCCCCGACGACCGGCTGGACGTGAAGGTGTCCAAGCACGCGGCCGTGGTCCAGGTGGCGCAGGCCCCCGCCGCGCCCTTCGCCCCGGCCCCGCAGGCCGCGCCGGCCGCGGCCACCGCCGCCGCGGCCGAGGACCCGGCCCAGCATCCGGGCGCGGTCACCTCGCCGATGGTCGGCACCGCCTATCTCGCGGCGGAACCGGGGGCCGCGCCCTTCGTGACGCTGGGGGCCACGGTGGCCGAGGGCCAGACCGTCCTCATCATCGAGGCGATGAAGACGATGAACCAGATCCCCGCCCCCCGCGCGGGCACGGTGAAGCGGATCCTCGTCGCCGACGGCAACCCGGTCGAGTACGGCGCGCCGCTGATGATCATCGAATGACGGCCGATCCGATGACGCCGATCTTCGACAAGATCCTGATCGCCAACCGGGGCGAGATCGCGCTGCGCGTCGTGCGCGCGTGCCGCGAGATGGGCATCCGCTCGGTCGCCGTCCATTCCACCGCGGACGCCGACGCGATGCACGTCCGCATGGCCGACGAGAGCGTCTGCATCGGCCCCGCGCCATCGACCGACAGCTACCTTTCCAAGGCCGCCATCATCTCGGCCTGCGAGATCACCGGGGCGCAGGCGGTCCACCCCGGCTACGGCTTCCTCAGCGAGAACGCGGGCTTCGCGCAGGCGCTGGCCGACCACGACATCACCTTCATCGGGCCGACGGCGGAGCACATCCGCATCATGGGCGACAAGATCACCGCGAAGGAGACGGCGAAGGCGCTGGGCATCCCCGTCGTGCCCGGATCGGACGGCGGCGTGCCGGACTACGAGACCGCGCAGACCGTGGCCGCCTTCATCGGCTACCCCGTCATCATCAAGGCCACGGCCGGCGGCGGCGGTCGCGGCATGAAGGTCGCGGCCGACCCCCGCTCGCTCGAGACGGCGTTCCGCACCGCGCGGGCGGAGGCCAAGGCCGCCTTCGGCAACGACGAGGTCTACATCGAGAAGTACCTCCAGAAGCCCCGCCACATCGAGGTGCAGGTCTTCGGCGACGGCAAGGGCAACGCGGTCCACCTGGGGGAGCGCGACTGCTCGCTCCAGCGCCGCCACCAGAAGGTGCTCGAGGAAGCGCCCGGCCCCGCGATCACGCCCGAGCTGCGCGCGCGGATCGGCGGCATCTGCGCCAACGCCATGGCCAAGCTGAACTACATCGGCGCGGGCACGGTCGAGTTCCTCTACGAGGACGGCGAGTTCTACTTCATCGAGATGAACACCCGCCTCCAGGTCGAGCATCCGGTGACGGAGGCGATCTTCGGCGTCGATCTCGTGCGCGAGCAGATCCGCGTCGCGGGCGGCCTGCCGCTGTCGTTCTCGCAGGACGACCTCATGATCGACGGCCATGCGATCGAGGTCCGGATCAACGCCGAGCGCCTGCCGAACTTCGCCCCCTGCCCCGGCCGGGTGCGGATGTTCCACGCGCCCGGCGGCCTCGGGGTCCGCGTCGACAGCGCGCTCTACTCGGGCTATTCGATCCCGCCCTACTACGACAGCCTGATCGGCAAGCTGATCGTCCAGGGCCGCGACCGGCCCGAGGCGCTGGCGCGCCTGCGCCGCGCGCTGGGCGAGCTCATCATCGACGGCATCGACACGACCGTGCCGCTGTTCGACGCGCTTCTCGACGAGCCGGCGATCCAGACGGGCGACTACACGATCCACTGGCTGGAGACCTGGCTCGCGGACTCCTTCCAGCGCGCCTGAGGTGGAGGGGGCCGTCACCCCCGCGACGCTGCTTCGCGCCTACGCGGCGGGCGTCTTCCCGATGGCCGAGGGCCGCGACGACCCCAGGGTCCACTGGGTCGACCCGCGCCGGCGCGGCGTCCTGCCGATGGAGGGTCCGCGCATCTCGCGCAGCCTTGCGCGGCGCATCCGGCGGGGCGGGTTCGAGGTCGCGGCCGACCGCGACTTCGCGGGCGTCCTCGACGCCTGCGCGGCGCGGGACGAGACCTGGATCAACGCGCCGATCCGCGACCTCTACCTCGAGCTGCACCGGATGGGGCACGCCCATTCGGTCGAGGTGCGGCGCGGCGACGCGCTGATCGGCGGCATCTACGGCGTGGCGCTGGGGGCGGCGTTCTTCGGCGAGAGCATGGTGTCGGGGGCGGCCGACGGCTCGAAGCTCGCGCTCGTGTTCCTGATGCAGCGCCTGCGGGCGGGGGGGTTCACGCTTTTCGACACGCAGTTCCTGACGCCGCACCTCGCGAGCCTCGGCGCGGTGGAGATCCCGCGGGCCGACTATCGGCGACGGCTCGCCGCCGCGCTCGAACGGGCCGCCACCTTCGACCCGCCGGGCTGGGTACCCGACTATTCGGTCGCGCCGTCCCCGGCAGGAGGGGCGGGCGCGGCCTCGGCCGGCAGCACGCAGCGCAGCGGCCAGACGTCGTAGCGCGGATGGTCGAGCGCCGACAGGGCCGGGCTCGCCGCGACCATCCAGCCCGAAAAGACCGGCGTCGCCTGCCGGGCGTCCATGACCGTCAGATGGACGTAGGCGTTCGACGAGGGGTTGTCGGCCGGGTACCGGCATTCGTTCATCTGGATCGTCAGCTGGCCGCTGACCGCCGACTGCCCGCGCGCCAGCTCGATGTCGGCCGTCTCGCCGGTGATCTTGTCAAGCCAGCGCAGGATGGCGGCGGGGCTTTCCACCATCAGCCCCTCCTGCGCCGCGGCGGGGAACGCCGCCAGCGCGGCGAGGATCGCGGCGCGGATCGCGGCGCGGATCACGGCGCGCCGGCCGGCGCGGCGGCATCGCCGGACTGCCCGCCCACGAACTGCAGAAGCAGCGCCAGAAGGCTCACCGCGCCCTGCGTGTCCTCGATCTCCGCGCCCGGCTCGAGATTGGTGGGGGATCCGCCGGGCAGGAGCTCCACGTAGCTGCCGCCCAGAAGCCCCTCGGACGCGATCATGACCCCGGTGTCGTCGGGCAGCGCCAGGTCCTCGCGCACCGTGATCCGGGCATCGGCGAAGAAGGTCTGGGGGTTGAGGTCGAGCGCCGTCACCGTGCCGACCTTGACCCCGGCCAGCCGCACGTCGGTCCCGACCGATACGCCCTCCACCGACCGGAAGCTCGCGGTCAGGTCGTATCCGCCCGGCGCGGGGCCGAGGCCGGCCCCCTGCCCCGCGTAGATCAGGAACCCCACCGCGGCGGCGAGCACGACGCCGCCCGCCACGACCTCTGTCGCGTTCTCGGCCATCAGTCGGGCCGCCAGGCTTCGTAGTCGCGCCGGACCACCGGCTGCGCGTTGCGGATCGATCCCGGCGGGGCATAGGCGGCGTCCGTGCCGGTGACGTTCTCCTGATGCGGCTTCTGCCAGGCCTTCGCGGGCAGCGGCGCCTCGGTCGGGGGCCGGTCGAAGGTGTGGTGGAGCCAGCCGAACCAGTCGGGCGGCACCCGGCTCGCCTCGGCCTCGCCGTTGTAGATGACCCAGCGGCGGCTGGTGCCCGGCTGTTCGTAGTAGATGTTGCCCTGCTCGTCGGTGCCGACCCGCCTGCCCTTGCGCCAGGTGAAGAACTGGGTGCCCAGCGTCTGGCCGTTCCACCAGGTCACGGCGCGTTTCAGGAAGGACAACATCGGGCGGGCCTCCGGCGGTTCGCGACGGATATGGCCCAAGGCGTGCCAAAGGTCCAGCGGCAAGGGGGGCGGTCCCGGCCTCGATCCGCGGCCGCCCGGCCCCGGACGCCGACGGCACGAGACGGGAGCGGCGCGGGGACCGCCCCCCCGCGCCGTTCCGGACCCCGGTCGGGTCCGCCTCACCCCGCGTTCGCCGCTTCCTTCTTCTTCGGCTCGGCATGGACGAGCAGCGGCTTCGCGCCGTTGTTCACGGCCTCTTCCTTCACCACCACCTCGGTCACGTTCTCGAGCCCCGGCAGCTCGAACATGGTGTCCAGAAGGATATCCTCCATGATCGAACGCAGGCCCCGCGCGCCGGTCTTGCGCCGGATCGCGCGCTTGGCGATCGCGGTCAGCGCGTCGGCGGTGAAGGTCAGCGTCACGCCCTCGATCTCGAACAGGCGCTGGTACTGCTTCACGAGCGCGTTCTTCGGCTCGGTCAGGATCGTGACCAGCGCCGCCTCGTCGAGGTCGGTCAGCGTGGCGATGACCGGCAGGCGGCCGACGAACTCGGGGATCAGGCCGAACTTCAGCAGGTCCTCCGGCTCCAGCTCCTTGAACAGCTCGCCCACGCCGCGCTCCTCGGGGCCCCGGACGGCTGCGCCGAAGCCGATGGCGCTGCCCTTGTTGCGCTGCGCGATGATCTTCTCCAGCCCCGCGAAGGCGCCGCCGCAGATGAAGAGGATGTTCGTCGTGTCGACCTGCAGGAACTCCTGCTGCGGGTGCTTGCGGCCGCCCTGGGGGGGCACGGAGGCGACGGTGCCCTCCATGATCTTCAGAAGCGCCTGCTGAACGCCCTCGCCCGAGACGTCGCGCGTGATGCTGGGGTTGTCGGACTTGCGCGTGATCTTGTCGACCTCGTCGATGTAGACTATCCCGCGCTGCGCGCGTTCCACGTTGTATTCGCTGGCCTGCAGCAGCTTGAGGATGATGTTCTCCACGTCCTCGCCGACGTAGCCCGCCTCGGTCAGGGTGGTGGCGTCGGCCATCGTGAAGGGCACGTCGAGGATGCGCGCGAGCGTCTGCGCCAGAAGCGTCTTGCCGCAGCCCGTCGGGCCGATCAGCAGGATGTTCGACTTCGACAGCTCGATGTCGGACTTCGACGAATGGTTGAGCCGCTTGTAGTGGTTGTGGACGGCGACCGACAGCACGCGCTTGGCGTGGACCTGCCCGATCACGTAGTCGTCGAGCACCTTGCAGATGTCGCGCGGCGTCGGCACCCCGTCGGCGGACTTGAGCCCCGAGGACTTCGTCTCCTCGCGGATGATGTCCATGCAGAGCTCGACGCATTCGTCGCAGATGAAGACGGTGGGGCCGGCGATCAGCTTCCGGACCTCGTGCTGGCTTTTCCCGCAGAACGAGCAATAGAGCGTGTTCTTGCTGTCGCTGCCCGAGTTGTTCGCCATCGTCGTCCTCAATGATTGCGCGCCGGATGGGGCGGAAGCGTCGCGATGGCGGAGTCTAGGCCAGACCCCCGACCGCCACAATGTCAAAAAGCCCGCGCCGGGCGAACCCGCCGGGACGTCCCGTCAGGCCCCCTTGCCCGGGTCGTCCGCCTTGCCGCGGCTTTCCAGGATCTCGTCGATCAGGCCCCAGTCCTTGGCCTCCTGCGCGGACATGAAGTTGTCGCGCTCCAGCGCCGCCTCGACCGTCTCGTAGCTCTGGCCGGTGTGGCGCACGTAGATCTCGTTGAGCCGGCGCTTCAGCTTCCGCGTGTGCTCGGCGTGGATCATGATGTCCGTGGCCTGCCCCTGGTAGCCGCCCGAGGGCTGGTGGACCATCACCTCGGCGTTGGGCAGGGCGAAGCGCATCCCCTTCTCGCCCCCCGTCAGCAGCAGGCTGCCCATCGACGCCGCCTGCCCGATCACCAGCGTGGAGATCTTGGGCCGGATGTACTGCATCGTGTCGTAGATCGAGAGGCCTGACGTCACCACGCCGCCGGGGCTGTTGATGTACATCGCGATTTCCTTCGTCGGGTTCTCCGCCTCGAGGAACAGGAGCTGCGCGCAGATCAGGCTCGACATGCCGTCGTGCACCGGGCCTCCGAGGAAGATGATCCGCTCCTTCAGCATGCGGCTGAAGATGTCGTAGGCCCGCTCGCCCCGGCTGGTCTGCTCGACCACCATGGGAACGAGCGTGTTCATGTAGTGGTCGACCGGGTCTCTCATCGCGCCTGCGCCTTCCTGCTCTCGGATCGCGGTGATGCGCGCCCCTCGGACCCGAGTCTTAGTGTCGCGCCGGGGGGGGTGCAAGGGCGGCCGCCGCGGCGGGCCTGCCCGGCCGGTCCCGGACGCATCGGCCGTGCGGGAGGCGGAACGTCGTCACGCCCCTTCGCGGGATGCCCTCGGATCGGGCTTCCGCGGCGCGGGTACAAGGGGATCGGCCATCAGATCCTCGATCAGGAGCGACACCAGCGCCGGCCGGCCGGAGACGCCCGCCTTGCGGTAGATCGCGTTCAGGTGCGCCTTGATCGTGCCTTCCGCCGAGCCGCGCAGGCGGGCGATCTCGGCGATGCCGCTCCCCTTGATGGTGAAGCGCGCGACATCCGCCTCCGCAGGGGTCAGGCGCCAGGTGGCGAACATCTCCTCCATCAGGTCGTTCAGGCCGCGAGCGGCGGCCGACAGGCTGCGGACCATGTGCGCCTCGCGCCGAAGGAGGCGCACCAGCACGTTCGCCTCGACGCCAATGGCGACGACGAGCGACAGCGTCGCCACAAGCTCGGCCAGCGAATGCAGGCTGACCGGCTGCGCACCGGCAACTGCCGCGTCGCCCAGCCAGTCGGCCACGAAGAACGCGGCGCTCGCGCCCTGCACCGCGATCAGGACGGCAAGGCCGGTGGCCTGCGTCGGTCTGGCCTTGCGAGGATTCATCTGTGCAGCGTGCTGTCCACGGGAACGTCCTTGTAACCCGTGATCATCGCCAGCGGAAGGTTGACGCGTGTGCGGCGGCTTTCCCAGATGACCGCCGCCACGTGGATGACGACCGAGATCTCGGTCCAGGTCGCGGCGACCTCGTGCACGGTCTTGACCCAGCGCAGGCCGAAGAAGGTCGCGGTCGTCATGGCGTAGCCCGATGCCGCGATCACGGCGAGCGCGATCAGGAGGTTGTAGATCATGAGCGCGCCGAGCGGGGTATGGCCCAGGTGGACCGTCCTGCGGCCGGTGGCGATCTCGGCGGCCTGCATCGTCGCCGCACCCAGGTCGGGGGGGAACGTCGCGAAGCGGGCATAGCCCCGACCGACCACGCCCCAGACGAGCCGGACGGCGATCAGTCCGGCGATCGCATAGCCGAGCACCAGATGCAGCGTGGACGATGTCGCCACGAACAGGGCATTTGCCGCGAACGATGCAGCCAGCGACCAGTGGAAGATCCGAACAAGCGGATCCCAGACCTTGTATGTCATGAAGGTTCCTCCGGTGATCCGCGCGCCGCCGCGACCGGGCGGCGCGCGACAGGCTCAGGCGGCCTTGAGCGTGACGATGCAGAGCGACTGGTCGAGGAACACCTCGAAGGCGGTGCCGCCCATCAGCGCGTAGACCTCGTAGTTCCGGTCGAGAGTGCCGACCGAGCGGACCTCATCGAAGCCGAGCTTCGTCATGGCCGCGCGGATCTCGGCCTCCTTCGCCGGGTCGTCCAGCGGCACGTCGCTCGCCACGGCGGCTCCCGCGGCGAGGGCGACCGCCCCGGCCAGCGCTGCCGCGAACAGATTTGACGTCATGGTTCAGGTCTCTCCGTGTGCCTGTCCGGCCGGGATGGCCGGACCTCGTGGTCGAAGGATGCAGGCCCGTGCGGCGCGGGTGAATCGGCCGGCAGTTGGCTCGTGCCCGGGTCGTAGGCGGACAACCGCGCCTAGGTTCCGGGTTTAGGCGGGCATGCGGGCGTCGCCCGCCGGACTGCCGGCCGACCGGACACCCTGCGCCGTCCGGCCCTTCCTCGGCCCCGCCACGGGAATCGGCAGGGGGCCGCGATTGATCGGCGCGCGGTCCGCGCTACCTGCCGCCCCGGTCCCGGGGGTGACGATGCTCGAGCGGATTCCGTCCTTCACGCCGACCCGCGACGCGGGTCTTCGGCGTCTGGCCGACTTCCTGCCGCGTGCCGGGCGCGGCTACGCGGCGCGGCGCAACGTCGACGACCCCGACGATCCGAGCGTCTCGGGCCTGTCGCCCTGGCTGCGCCACCGCCTGATCACCGAGGCGGAGGTGCTGGATGCGGTGGCGCCGCTCGGCCCCGAGGCCGACCGCTTCCGCTCCGAGGTATGGTGGCGCATCTACTGGAAGGGTTGGCTCGAGATGCGGCCGGGCGTCTGGGCCGACTACCGGCAGGGCGTGCGAGCGGGACTGAACCGCGTCGCGACGGAGGCGGGCCTTCGCGCGCAGGTGGAGGCGGCCTGCCGGGGTGAGACCGGGATCGACGCCTTCGACCACTGGGCGCGCAGCCTCGCGGCGCGTGGGTGGCTTCACAACCACGCGCGGATGTCCTTTGCCTCGATCTGGATCTTCACGCTGCGCCTGCCCTGGGAACTCGGGGCGGACTTCTTCCTGCGGCACCTGATCGACGGCGATCCGGCGTCGAACACGCTGTCCTGGCGCTGGGTCGCGGGGATCCAGACGGTCGGCAAGCCCTATGTCGTGACGCCCGAGGCGGTGGAGGCCTGCACCGCGGGCCGGTTCCGCCCCGGGGGCCTCGCCGTGGCGGCAGACCCCCTGCCCGCCCGGCCGCTGCCCGCCCTGCGCCCGGTGCCGCAGGGGGACGCGCTCGACCCCGCGGACCCTGCGGCGCTCCTGCTGCACGAGGACGACCTTTCGCCCGACGTCCTGCACCGCGCCGGGCTCCGGCCGCTGGGGACCGCATTCCTCGACACGACCGGGGACCGCAGTCCCCTCGCGGTGTCGGGCACGGTGGCGGCCTTCGCGGCCGGGGCGATGCGGGACACGGCCGCGCGGCTCGGCGACGGGCTGGGCGCGCCGGGCCCGACCGCGTCGGGGGCCGGTGCGGCCGACGCGCTCGCGCGGTGGGCCGCGGGAACCGGCGCGCTCCGGATCGTCACGCCCTACGCGCCGGTGGGCCCCGCCGCGACGACGCTCCGCGCGCTGGAGTCGCGGCTTCACGCGCAGGGCCAGCGGCTGGTGCGCGTGCTGCGCGACGATGACGCGGCGCTGTGGCCGCTGGCCACGCACGGCTACCACCGGTTCCGCGAGGCGCTGCTGCGGCGGCGCTGACGGTCAGTTCTGGAAGACGCGCCAAGCCAGCGCCATCCGCGCACCGGCGGTGACGAGGCAAAGAAGCCCGAAGATGCAGGCCAGCGGCGCGAACCAGCCGGGAACGAAGGCGAGCAGCACGAAGAGCAGGATCGTCTCGGTCCCCTCGAGCAGGCCCGCGGTGAAGTAGAGCGACTTCTCGCCGCGCCCGTCAGTCTCCATCCCGGCGCGCTCGGCAAGGATGGCATAGCCGAGGAACGTCGCGCCGTTGACGTAGAAGGCAAGCAGCAGGAAGGCCCCCGCGACCGCGTTGGCGGCCGGGTCGGCGACCACGAAGGCGAAGGGAATCGCGCCGTAGAAGGCGAAGTCGCTGACGATGTCGAGGTAGCCGCCGAAGTCGGTCTTCTGGCTCGCCCGCGCGACCGCGCCGTCGAGCCCGTCGGCAAGCCGCCCCAGCACCAGCGGCGCCAGAACGAGAAGCCCGCTCTGGCCCAGCGCCACCATCAGCGCCGCGAAGAGGCCGAAGCCCAGCCCGACGAGGGTGATGACATCGGCCTCCACCCCCCGCGCGGCGAGCCATCCGCCGGCCCGGTTCAACCCAGGGTCGATGTAGCGCCGGATCGCGCCGTCGAGCATCCTGCCACCGTTCGCGCCGATTTGCGCCCAAGTCCCGACATCTTGCTGGCTGATCCTTGCTCATGACGCAAGGGCCGGCGACCGGCCGGTCGCGCGCCGGTTGACCGCCGGTTCCGCGCAGGGAAAGACAAACCGCAACTGGTGCAGAAATGCACCGCGCCACGGGGGAGGGGCAATCCATGACGGACGACGAGGGTGATCGCGCGCGGGGTCGGGCATCACGGGCACTGCTGCGGCGCCTGCGCCGGCTGGCCGCCGGACCGGCGGCCCTCTTCCTGTCGGCCTGCGTGGTGCCGGTGCCCCTGCCGGCACCGCAGCCGGCGGCCCCTGCCCAGACCTTCCTGTCCACCCAGGGCGCGGGGACGCCGATCCTCGCCAGCACGGGCCCGGCCCGGGGCTGCGCCCTTCCCGCGCGCGGCCAGGGGCAGGTCGCCGAGGTCGTGGCGCGGGTGAACGCGCAGCGACAGGCCGCGGGGCTGCCGCCCCTGCGCGCCTCGCGCACGCTCGCGCGCGTGGCCCAGGCCCATGCCTGCGACAACGCCGCCCGCGGCGTCTACAGCCATGTCGGGTCGGACGGCTCCGACCTCGGCACGCGGCTGCAGCGGGGCGGCTACGCGCTGCGCGTCGCGGCCGAGAACACGGGGCTGGGGTTCGACGAGGCGGATCGGGCGGTGGCCTTCTGGATGCAGTCGCCCAAGCACCGCGCCAACATCCTGAACGCCCGCGTGACCGAGATCGGCGTGGGCCTCGCCCAGGGCGCGCGGCCGAGCTGGGTCATGGTCATGGCGGCCGGCCTCTAGCCCGGACCCGGCGGCGGCCCGCCGTCGCCCACCGCCCGCGCCAGCACCAGCTCGGCCTTCAGCCCGCCCAGCGCGGCGCTCTCGCCGAGGCGCAGCGCCCCGCCGTGGCTGCGCGCGATGTCGGCCGCGATCGCAAGGCCCAGGCCGACGCCGCCGCCGCGGTTCGGGTCGCGGGCCTCGTCGAGCCGCGCGAAGGGCATCATCGCCTCGTCGCGCCGGTCCTTCGGGATGCCCGGGCCGTCGTCCTCCACGGCGATGCGCACCACGCGGTCGGTCACTGTCAGGGCGACCGCGGCTCGGCTTGCGTGGCGCGCGGCGTTTCCCAGCAGGTTGTCCAGCGCGCGCGCCACCGCCATGGGCCGGAGGGACGCGAAGGCCGCGCCCTCCACCGGGCCCAGCGCGACCGCCTGGCCCGCGCGCGCCGCGTTCTCCACCGCGCGCCGGACCAGCGCCCGGACGTCGACGACCTCGTGCGCCTCCATCGCGTCGCCCCGCGCGAACGACAGGAACTCGTCGACCAGCCGCTCCATGTCCGCGACGTCGGCCAGGAGCGCCCGGGTCTCGTCGTCCTCGGGCAGCATCGAGAGGCCCAGACGCAGCCGCGTGAGCGGCGTGCGCAGGTCGTGGCTGACCCCCGACAGCATCAGCGTCCGCTGCTCGATCTGCCGCTCGATCCGCGCGCGCATGTCGAGGAACGCGCGCCCCGCCGCCCGCACCTCCAGCGCGCCCGAGGGCCGGTAGGGGATGTGCCGGCCCTTGCCGAAGGCCTCGGCCGCGACCGCCAGCCGCTGGATCGGACGCACCTGGTTGCGCAGGAACAGGAAGGCGATCAGCGTCATCAGGACCGAGGTCACGATCATGAGCACCAGAAGCTGATGGGGGTTCGTGGCCGACATGCGCCGCCGCTCGACGACCAGCCCGACCGGCCCGCCGCGGGCCGCCACGGCCATGCGCACGACGTCGCGGTCCGTGGCGAGGTCGACGGCGCGAAGGCCCGGCACCTCGGCGCGAAGCGTCGCGATCACGGTCTTGCCCGACAGGTCCCACCAGGGCCGCCGGTCGGCCGCCGGCAGGTCCGCGGGCCCCGTCAGGTCGATCTCGAGCCCGCGCGCGAGGCATTCGCCCTGGCCGTCCGACGCGCCGTCCAGCGCGGCGAGCACCTGCCGGACCTCGATCGCGACGCTCCGCGTCATCTGCTGGGTCACGCGCTCGAAATGGCGCTGGATGAAGGCCACCGACACGACGAGCTGGATCGCGACCACCGGCACGATCAGGATCAGCGCCGCCCGCCCGTAGAGGCTGCGCGGCAGGAACGCGTTGGGGTTCGCCATCGCCCGCAGCCTAGACCGGGGACGCGCCCGCGGAAAGGGCCGGGCGCGGCCCCGCCCGGCGCGGCACGCGTCTCGGAAGGGAGAAAGGCCCGGGCGCCCCGGCCCCCCGCGCCCCAGCCCCCCGCCCCGAATTGCCGCTGGACGCCCCCCCGCACCCTTGTTATAGACGCCCCCGTGTTCCGGCGTAGCTCAGCGGTAGAGCAGTTGACTGTTAATCAATTGGTCGTAGGTTCGATCCCTACCGCCGGAGCCACAGCCGACGGCCGCCGCCGCTAGCCCGTCGCGCGATCCCGACAGCCCCGTCCCGACCCTTCCGCCTGCAGCCGTCCGCCGGTTCGGTCCGGGCTTGCCTGCGGTCGGGCGCGCAGGGGCGGCGCGCCGGTGGCCGGAATCGCGCCGGCCGGCTGGTCATGGTGCGCTTCCGCGCTACACTGCCCGCCACGGGTGCGTGGATAGGGCCGGCGGCGGGAACCCGGGCGGCGGGCCGGTGCGTTCAGTCGCCGGATGACCGCTCGTCGGGCCGACAAGGGAAGATCGAACATGAACAACCGGATAGCGACCTCGGGACTGACCATCCGGGAGGATCGGCCGGCGCCGGCCCGGTCCGAGCCCGCGAGGCCGCCATCCAGCCGGACCGCCGCCGGCACGCCGCGTCTCGCCTACATCACAGGGTTCGAGGGCACGCAGATCTTCGGCCACGGCACGGACGTCCTCGACACGACCGAGCACAGCGTCCGCTATCCGCAGGACCTGCGGCTTCTGGTGGCGGACGGGATCACCACCTTCCGCTGCTGCATCCCCTGGCACAAGATCGAGCGGGTGCGCGGCGTCTACGACTGGGCCTGGACCGACCGCTACATGGGCACGATCCGGCGGCTGGGGCTCAACCCGATCGTCGACCCGGTCCACCACACGAGCTTCCCGCAGTGGATGGAGCACGGCTTCGCCAACCCCGACTTTCCGACCGTCTACCGCGACTTCATCCGGGCCTTCGCGCGCCGCTACCCCTGGGTGACGGACTACACGATCATCAACGAGCCGCTGGCCACCGCGGTCCTGTCGGGCTTCATGGGCGAATGGTACCCCCACTGGCGCGACCGGGCGGGGGTCGTGCCCATCATCCTGGGGAAGGCCCGGGCGATCAGCCTGATCACCCCGATGCTCGAGGCGATGGTCCCCGGCCTCCGCATCGTCCACGTCGACACCTGCGAGCGGCATCACGCGCTCGACGAGCCCTCGCGCGAGCACGCGGACTTCGCCAACCACCTGCGCTTCGTCGTGCTCGACCTGATCCGGGGGCGCGTGGACGAGAGGCATGCCCTGTGGGACACGCTGACCGAGCACGGCCTGACCGCGGAGGATGCCGCAGGGTTCCGCGAACGGCCCGCGCGGATCGACGTGCTGGGCCTCGACTACTACGCGCACAGCGAGATGGGCTGGACCGTGGCGGGCCAGAGCGACGCCTTCCTGCCGTGGGGGTTCCGCCGCGTGGCGCTCGAGTATGCCGACCGCTGCCCCGACCTGCCGCTCATGCTGACCGAGACCAACGTCCGCGGGCGGATCGAGGATCGGATCACCTGGCTGAAGTACATGGTCGGCGAGTGCGAGGCGCTGGTGCCCGAGCTCGAGTCGCGCGGCGGGCGGTTCGAGGGCTTCTGCTGGTATCCCTACATCGATTCGACCGACTGGGCGTCGCTTTGCCGCGAGCCGAACCGGATGATCGACCCGCAGGGGATCTATTACCTGAGCGACCGGTTCAACCGGATGGAGTCGGAGCTGTCGCATCTCTACGCCCGGCTCGCGCGCGGCGAGATCGGCGCGGCCGAGCTGCCCGCCTACCGGATGGAGGAGCCGGTCTTGGTCGACCGCCGCGTGGGCAAGTACCTGCCCTACATGGAGGGCTGGGACTGGCGCGAGGGAGAGCCGAGCATCCCGCAACGGCCGGGACCCGGCGGGCCGGACTGACGGGCCGGACGGACGGGGTGGCGGGAGGCGGGGCTTTACAGGCAGGGATCTTCCGCCGATATCCGGGCGATCCCCTCGGCAAGGCCGCCCCGATGTCCCTCGTCCCGAACGACGCGCTGATCGTGGCCCACGGCTCGCCCGCCGACCCGGGGCCGCAGGAGGCGGCGCTGATGGCGCTCGCGGTGCGGGTGGCGCTCTGGCTGCCGGGCTGGCGGGTGCGGGGCGCGACCCTCGCCGCCCCCGGCGCGCTCGAGCGGGCGCTGCGCGGGCTGGACCGTCCGCTCGTCTACCCCTTCTTCATGGCCGAAGGCTGGTTCACGCGCACCACGCTGCCCGGGCGGCTGGAGGCGGCGGGCGCGGGGGACCTCGTGCGGCTTGCGGCCTTCGGCACCGATCCGCGCCTGCCCGCGCTGATGGCGCGGCAGGCGCTCGACGCGGCCCGCGCGGCGGGAATGGACCCCGGCCGGTCGACCCTGCTGGTCGCCGCGCACGGCAGCCAGGTCTCGCGCGCCTCGTCGACGATCACCGAGGCCGTGGCGGCGACGCTGCGCCGGACCACGCCCTTCGCGCGCGTCGCGACGGGCTACGTCGAGGAACCGCCCTTCCTGCACGAGGCGGCGTCGGCGCCCGGACCCGCGCTGTGCCTGCCGTTCTTCGCGCTGCGCGCGGGCCATGTCGCGGGCGACGTGCCCGAGGCGCTGGCCCGCGCCGGGTTCGCCGGCCCGCTGCTTCCGGCGGTGGGCGAAGCGCCCGAGGTCGCGCGGATGGTTGCGGCCACGCTCGCTGCGGCGCAGGCCGCGCCGGCACCCCGGGTCACGGTCGCCTGATGGACGCGAGGGCCATGCGCGCACCGATCCGCGCCATCGCCGCCGTCTGTGCGGCGCTGGTGCTCGGGGGCCTCCGGCCGGTCATGGCCGAGCCCGTCCGCGTCTTCGCGGCGGCAAGCCTGCGGACCGCGCTCGACGTCGTGGCGGCGGACTGGACCGCGGCGGGCAACCCCTCGGTCTCGCTGACCTACGCGGGCAGCGCCGCGCTCGCGCGCCAGATCATCGAAGGCGCGCCGGCCGACGTCTTCCTGACCGCGAGTCCCGAGTGGATGGACGCGGTGGAGGCGGCGGCGCTGCTCGTCCCCGGCACCCGGCGCGACCTTCTGGGCAACACGCTGGTGCTGGTCGGACAGGGGGCGGAGGGGCCTGCGGTGACGCTGGACCCGTCGCTCGACCTCGCCGCGCTTCTGGGGGACGGGCGGCTTGCCATGGGCATGGTCGACAGCGTGCCGGCCGGGGTCTACGGGCGCGAGGCGCTGTCGGCGCTGGGCCTTTGGGACGAGGCGGAACCGCGCGTCGCGCAGGCGGCGGACGTCCGAGCGGCCCTGGCGCTGGTGGCTGCGGGCGAGGTGCCCTACGGCATCGCCTATCTCTCGGACGCGCGCGCGGCGCGCGAGGCGGGCGAGGCCGTGCACGTCGCCGCGACCTTTCCGCCCGGGACGTACGGCCCGGTCACCTATCCCGTGGCGCTGGTCCGCGACACGGCCGGTGCGCGCGCCTTCCTCGACACCCTCGCCTCGCCCGGGGCGGCGGCGGTCTTCGCGGCGCAGGGCTTCCTGATGCGGCCTTGAGCGCGCCGTTCCTCAGCCCCGCGGAATGGCAGGCGGTCGCCCTTTCGCTGCGCGTGGCGACCGTCGCCACGCTGGCGAGCCTGCCGCTCGGCCTCGCGGTCGCCTGGGTTCTGGCGCGCCGGCGGTTCCCGGGGCACGCGCTGCTCAACGGCCTGGTCCATCTGCCGCTGATCCTGCCGCCCGTCGTCACGGGCTACCTGCTGCTCCTGACCTTCGGGCGGCGCGGCGCGGTGGGGGAATGGCTCGACGGGTTCGGCATCGTCTTCGCCTTCCGCTGGACAGGGGCGGCGCTCGCGGCCGCGGTCATGGCCTTCCCGCTGATGGTCCGCGCGATCCGCCTGTCGCTCGAGGCGGTCGACCCGCGGCTGGAGCAGGCGGCGGGCACGCTCGGGGCCTCGCCCGTCCGCGTCTTCCTGACGGTGACGCTGCCGCTGATCCTGCCGGGCATCCTGGCCGGGGCCATCCTCGCCTTCGCCAAGGCGATGGGCGAGTTCGGCGCGACGATCACCTTCGTCGCCAGCATCCCCGGCGAGACGCAGACGCTGCCGTCGGCGATCTACGCCCTCCTCCAGGTGCCGGGGGCCGAGGGGCGCGTCGCGCGGCTCGTGTGGATCGCGGTCGGCCTCTCCATGGTGGCGCTGATCCTGTCCGAGGCGCTGTCGCGCGCGGTGACGCGGCGCGTCCGGGGCCGGCGATGACGCTGCGGGTCGACATCGCGCACGCCTACCCGGGCCTGGCGCTGGAGGTGGCCTTCGACGCCCCCCCGGGTGTCACCGCCCTCTTCGGACCGTCCGGCGCGGGCAAGACCACGGTGGCCCATGCCGTCGCGGGCCTCCTGCGGCCCGACCGGGGGCTCGTGCGGCTGGGGGACACGGTGCTGACCGACACCGCGCGCCGCCTCCACGTGCCGCCGCACCGCCGCCGGATCGGCTGCGTCTTCCAGGACGCGCGGCTGTTTCCGCACCGGACCGTGCGCGGCAACCTCGCCTACGGCCAGCGCCGGGCCGACGCCGCCGCCTTCGACCGGATCGTGGCGCTTCTGGATCTGGCGCCGCTGCTGCCGCGCGGGATCGCCGGCCTGTCGGGCGGCGAGGCGGCACGCGTCGCCATCGGGCGCGCGCTGCTGTCCGATCCCCGGCTTCTCGTGATGGACGAGCCGCTCGCCAGCCTCGACGCGTCCCGCCGGATGGAGATCCTGCCCTGTCTCGAGCGGCTGCGGGACGAGGCGGGCACCCCGATCCTCTACGTCAGCCACGCGGTCGACGAGGTGGCCCGGCTGGCGACGACGCTGGTGATGATCGACCGCGGCCGCGTCCGGCGCGCCGGCCCGGCCGAGGCGCTCTTCGCCGACCCCGCGCTGATGCCGCTCTTCGGACCGCGCGGCGGCGCGCTGATCGCGGGCACGGTCGCGGGGCACCACCCCGACGGGCTGACCGAGGTCAGGGCGGCGGGCGGCACGCTCTGGCTGCCCGCCCTCGCGGCGGCGCCCGGGGCGGCGATCCGCCTGCGCATCCCCGCGCAGGACGTGATCCTCGCGCGCACGCGGCCCGAGGGGCTCTCGGCGCTCAACGTCCTGGCCGCGACGGTGACGGGCGTCCTCGCCGACGACGCGGGCGTGACGGTGGCGCTGGCGGCGGGCGGCCCGACGATCCTCGCGCGGATCACGGCGCGGTCGGCGGCGGCGCTGGCGCTGACCCCCGGCACGGCCTGCTTCGCCATCCTGAAGTCGGTTGCGCTGGCGCAGGGGGGCCCCGACTAGCCCCCCGGCCGGAACGCGCGGCAGACGGCCGGATCGGTCTCGATCCGCGCGGCCCCGATCAGGTCGAGGCAGTAGGGCACCGCCGGGAACACCGCGTCAAGACAGGTCGCGATGGCCTGCGGCTTGCCCGGCAGGGTGACGATCAGGCAGCGTCCCCGGATCCCCGCGCCCTGTCTTGACAGGATCGCGGTCGGCACCTCGGCCAGCGACGCCCCCCGCATCAGCTCGCCGAAGCCGGGCAGCGCCTTCTCCACCGCGTCGTCCATCGCCTCGGGCGTCTCGTCGCGCGGCGCCGGCCCGGTCCCGCCGGTGGCGAGGATCAGGTCGCAGCCCTCGCGGTCGGCCATGCGGCGGAAGGTGTCGGCCACCCCCGCGCGCCCGTCCGGGACGATCACCCGGTCGATCGCGATGGGCGAGACGATGGCGCGGCGCAGCCAGTCCTCGGCCGCGGGGCCGCCCTTGTCCTCGTACTCGCCCCGGCTCGCCCGGTCGGACACGGTGACGATGCCGATCCGCGCCGTCATGCGGCAGCCCGGAGACCGGCAAGCCAGGCGGGCACCGACGTCTCGGTCACGGAATCGGCCAGGTCGCCCGCGAAGGCCCGGAAGGCCGCCGCGTTCTTCGGGTGCAGGCCGAGGACGACCGGCATCCCCCGCTCCAGGGCCTCGGCGATCACGCCCCGGAAGCCGCGCCCCGCGCCCTCGTGCTTGCCGAACTTGTTCAGCACCAGCACGTCCGCCCCCGCCAGCCGCCCCGCCACGTCCGCGACCGCAAGCTCCAGCGCGCCCGCGTCGAGCCGGCAGCCCTCGGAACCCGCGCCGAGGGCCTGGCTGATCCGGTAGCGCCCCCCGCCGCGCAGCACGGCAAGGTCCATGTCGCAGGCGCCCCGGCCCGGCCGGTCGGTGTTGGCCTGCACCGCCCCGGCCACCACCAGCCCGCGCGCAGCGAGCCGTGCCGCGATCCGCGCCAGCGCGGCGTCGGTGGCGCCCGGGTCGGGCAGGGTCAGTGTGCCGATGCGCATGGCCGCAGGGTGGCAGCGACCGGCGCGGCCTTCAAGCCCCCGTCGCGCCCTCAGTCGCCCAGCACGATCAGGTCGCGCGCGGCGAAGCTGACCTCGGTGGCGTCGCCCACCGCCGGGGGCGGCGCGTCGGGGCGGTTGAAGGTGTCCATCGCCAGCACCGTGCCCGCCGCCTCGGCCCGCACGCGGATGACCGAGCCCATGAAATGCACCTCGGTCACGCGGGCGGGAAGCACCACGTCGCGCCCCGGCGCACGCCCCAGGTGCAGCGCCTCGGGCCGCAGCGCGAGCGCCAGCGGCCCCGTCCCCGCCGGCGCGCCCGCCGGCAGCGGCACCGCGACCTCGCCCAGCATCGCCGTGCCCGCCCCCGACCCGCGCGCCTCGAAGAGGTTGAGCGTGCCGACGAAGCCCGCCACGAAGCGCGTGGCCGGGCGGTTGTAGACCTCGAACGGCGTGTCGGCCTGCTCGGCCCGGCCCCCGTTCATCACCACGACGCGGTCCGACATCGACAGCGCCTCCTCCTGATCGTGGGTCACGAAGATCGTGGTGATGCCCAGCGTCCGCTGGATCGCGCGGATCTCGGTCCGCAGGGACACGCGGATCTTCGCGTCGAGCGCCGAGAGCGGCTCGTCGAGCAGCAGGACCCGCGGCTTCGGGGCCAGCGCGCGCGCGAGGGCCACGCGCTGCTGCTGGCCGCCCGACAGCTGGAACGGGTAGCGCCCGCCGAGGTCGGGCAGGCCGATCAGCGCCAGCATCTCCGTCACCCGCGCCTCGATCGCGGCGCGCGGGGTGCCGGCGATGCGCAGCCCGAAGCCCACGTTCCCCGCCACCGTCAGGTTCGGAAACAGCGCATAGGCCTGGAACACCATGCCCACCGCCCGCCGGTTGGGCGGCAGGCCGGTCACGTCCTGACCGTCGATGCGGATCGTCCCCGCCGTCGGCGTCTCGAACCCCGCGACCATGCGCAGCACCGTCGTCTTGCCGCATCCCGAGGGCCCGAGGAGCGAGACGAACTCGCCCCGCTCGACCGCCAGCGCGAAGTCCTTCACGACGCGGTTCGCGCCGAACGCCTTCTCGAGGTCGCGAAGGTCGAGATAGCTCATCGGGCCCCCGTCCGCAGGTGCCTCTGCGTCCGCGTGACGAGCGCGATCAGGCCCATGCAGCCCCAGGTGATCGCGAAGGCGATCACCGCCAGCGCGGAGGGCTCGTAGGCGCGGTCCTGCCCCAGGCGCTGCATGAAGGGCCCGAAGGCCGGCCGGTCCAGAAGGGCCGCCATGGTGAACTCTCCGATGACGATGGCGAAGGTGAGGAACGCGCCCGAGAGGACCGCGCCCAGCACGTTGGGAAGGATGACCCGGCCGAGGATCGTGCCCCAGCCCGCGCCCAACGACTGCGCCGCCTCGGTCAGGGTGGCCACGTCGATGGTGCGCAGGCCCGTGTCGACCGCGCGGTACATGTACGGCAGCGCCAGCACCGTGTAGCCCATCGCGAGCAGCAGGTTGGTCCCCGCGGCCGTCCCCGTCAGCGGCAGCCACGACCCGGTGTTGTAGAGCCGGATGTAGCCGAAGACGATCACGATGGCCGGGATCACGAGGGGCAGCAGGGTGACGAACTCGATCACGGGGCGCAGCTCGGGCATCCGCAGCCGCACCCAGAACGCGGTGGGCACCACGACCAGCACGCCCGTGGCGATCGTGACCAGCGCCATCGCGACCGAGAAGGCGAAGGTCCGCTGGAACTCCGCCTCGGCCAGGACCGAGGCGTAGGCGTCGAGCGAATAGCCCTCGCGCCGCATCGACAGCGAGAACTCGGCCATGCCGACCAGCGGCAGCACGAAGTAGAGCGCGCCAAGGAGGAAGGCGGCCCAGGCCAGCGCGCGCGTCACCGGAGCCACCGTTCCGACCGGGCGCGGAGCGTTATGTAGACCGCGTTCGCGGCGGCCGTGACGAGGATCATGCCGAGGGCCAGCGCGTAGCCGAGGTTGGGGTTGCCCAGCACGTCGCCCCGGATCTGCGCGTAGAGAAGGATCGGCGCGATGTTGAGCGCGGGCCCCGTCAGCGCGATCGCCGTGGCCACCGCCCCGAAGGCGTTGGCGAACAGCAGCGCCATGCACCCGAGCAGCGAGGGCAGGAGGATCGGCAGGGCGACCATCCGCCAGTACTGCGCCCCCGTCGCGCCCAGCACCGCCGCCGCCTCGCGCCATTCGCGCCGCAGCCCCTCGAGCGCGGGGGTGATGATCAGGATCATCAGCGGGATCTGGAAGAACAGGTAGGTCAGCACGAGGCCCGTCGTCGACAGGATCGTGAACCGCGGGAACCGCACCTGCCCGGGCAGCAGCCAGAGGAGTTGCTCGGGCACGTTCCACACCCCGGCCTGGAGCACGATCCCGAGGTCGGACCGCAGCCACAGGGTGATCAGGCCCGCCGGCCCGATCGTCGCGATGAAGGCGAAGGCGAGCGGCACGCCCGCGAAGTTCGAGGCGACCCCCGAGAACGTCAGCAGCGGCTGGCGCAGGGATCGCGGCAGCCCGCCCAGCACCACCGCCGCCGCCATCGCGAAGCCGATCTGGCAGCCCAGCAGCGCCGACCAGAAGCTGACCTTGATCGACACCCAGTAGGCGTTGAGGATCGACGGTTGCCTCAGCCCCAGCACGTTGTCGAAGGTGAAGCCCCCCGCCCCGTCGCGGAAGGCCCCGACCACGATGTAGAGCGCGGGCAGCAGCAGGAACAGCGTGGCGAAGGCGAAGAACGGCAGGACGCCCAGCCAGCGCGACAGCGCGCGTGCGCTTCGGTCGGGGGTTGCGGGCATCCTGCGCGTTCCGGTTGGGGTCGGTGGCCGGACCTAGGCCCGGCCGCCCGGTCCTGTCACTCGACCACGTCCGCGCCGACCACGGTGTCCCAGCCCGCGACGACCGCGTCGCGGTTGGCGTTCACCTGCTCGATGGTCGGGAACACGGCGCGGGCATAGGCCTCGGCCGGCGGCAGCCGGTCGAGCAGGTCCTGCGGGACCACGCCGCGCGCCACGAGGTCGTTGTAGCGGATCGGATGGCAGTAGCCCTTCAGCCACTCGATCTGGCCCTCGTCGGAATAGAGGTGCTCCATCCACAGCTTCGCCGCGTTGGGCTGCGGCGCGAAGGCTGAGATGGCCTGCACGTAGACCCCGGCCAGCGTCACGTCCGAGGGCACGACCACCTCCACCGGCGGGTTGCCGGCCAGCGTGTCGCGGGTCGACAGGGCGTTGTAGTCCCACTGGATCACGATCGGCGTGGTCCCCTGCGCCAGCGTGCCCGAACCCGCGATCACGGGCACGAAGTTGCCCGCGTCGTTGAGCTGCTTGAACCACTGGAGCCCGGCCTCGCCCGCGGCCTGCCCTGGCTCGGCGCCCGAGGCCATGCCGGCCGCCAGGACCGCGAGGATCGCCTGGTTCGACGCCCGCGGGTCGCCCGCCAGCGCCACCTGGCCCGCGTACTCGGGCTTCAGCAGGTCGGCGAAGCTTTGCGGCACGTTCTCCACGAGGTCGGTGTTCACGGCGAAGGCCATCACGCCGTAGTAGTCGCCGTACCAGTAGCCGTCCGGGTCCTTCGCGTCCTCGGGGATCGTGTCCCAGGTCGCGACCTTGTAGGGCTGGATCAGGCCTTCGTCCTTGGCCTGCGGGCCGAAGGCGAGGCCGACGTCGATCACGTCCGGCGCCTGGGGCCCGGCGTTGTCGCGGTTGGCGCGGATCGCCTCCAGCTCCTCGGCCGAGGACGCGTTGGGGTTCAGCTCGTTGATCTCGATCTCGGGATACTTGGCCTTGAACGTGTTGAACACGCCCTCGTAGTTGCACCAGTCGCGGGGCAGCGCGATGGTCGTCAGCCGGCCTTCGGCCTTGGCGGCCTGCTCGAGCGCGGCCAGGTCCTGCGCCAGCCCCGCGCCGGTCGTGGCCAGAAGCGCCGCGATCGCAAGCGACGCGGTTGTGGTCTTCAGCATCATCGGTGATCTCCCCTAGGGCCGGTCGGCCTGCCGTTGGCCCGCACTGCTTAGCGCCCGATTATGACAGTTCGGTGCAGCCGGTCAGGCGTCATGAAAGCCGGAAAACGGCCGCCCCGCAACGGTTTCGTCGCGGGGCCGCCAGACATCGTCAGGCCGCGCGCAGCATCCCGTCGCGCGTCAGCCCGTCGAGGCATTCGTCGAGCGACCGGGTGGCGCGCTCGATCAGCACGTCGATCTCGTCCGGCGTGATGACCAGCGGCGGGCTGATGATCATCCGGTCGCCGACGTGGCGCATCACCAGGTCGTTGGCGAAGCAGCGCTCGCGGCAGCGGTAGCCCACCGTGCCGGGCGCGCTCGCGAACGTCGCGCGGGTGGCCTTGTCGGGCGTGAGCGCGATGGAGCCCATCAGCCCGACGAGCTTCGCCTCGCCCACGAGCGGGTGGTCGGCGAGCGCCATCCAGCGCGCGGCCAGGTGCGGGTTCGCCACGTCGCGGACGTGCTCGATGATCCGCTCCTCCTCGAGGATGCGCAGGTTCTCCAGCGCCACCGCGGCGGCGACGGGGTGGCCGCTGTAGGTGTAGCCGTGGTTGAAGTCGTCGCCCGCGACCACCGAGGCGACGCGGTCCGACACGATCGACCCGCCGATGGGCTGGTAGCCCGAGGAGAGGCCCTTCGCGATCGTCATGATGTCGGGACGGATGCCGAAGGTCTCGCTGCCGAACCAGGCGCCGGTGCGCCCGAAGCCGGTGATCACCTCGTCGGCGATCAGCAGGATGCCGTATTTCTCGACGATCCGCTGGATCTCGGGCCAGTAGGTCGCGGGCGGGACGATCACGCCGCCCGCGCCCTGCACCGGCTCGCCGATGAAGGCGGCGACCGTGTCGGGGCCGAGCTCGAGGATCTTGGCCTCCAGTTCGCGGGCGCGCATCAGGCCGAAATCCTCGGGCGTCATGTCGCCCCCTTCGGCGTACCAGTGCGGCTGGCCGATGTGGTGGATGCCGTCGATCAGCCCGCCGTGCGCGTGGATGTAGGCCATGCCGCCCAGGCTGCCCCCGCCCATCGTGGAGCCGTGGTAGCCGTTCCTGCGGCTGATGATGTTGCGCTTGCCCGGATGGCCCAGCGCGTCCCAGTAGCGGCGGACGAGGCGGATGTTGGTGTCGTTCGCCTCGGACCCCGATCCCGCGAAGAACACGTGGTTCAGCTCGCCCGGCGCCAGTCCGGCGATCCTCGCGGCCAGCGCGATCGCGGGGACGTGGGTCGTCTGGAAGAACGTGTTGTAGTAGCTCAGCTCCTCGATCTGCGCGGCGGCGACCCGCGCGAGCTCGGGGCGCCCGTAGCCGATGTTCACGCACCAGAGGCCCGCCATGCCGTCGAGGATGCGGTGCCCGTCGCTGTCCGTGAGCCAGACGCCCCTGGCCCGGGTGATGACCCGCGCGCCCTTCCTCGCCAGCTCGTCCCCGCCGGTGAAGGGGTGCATGTGGTGCGCCGCATCGAGCGCCTGAAGCTCGGCGGTGGGCAGGTGGTTCGTGATCGCGTTCATGGCGGTCCCCTTCGCGGCGGCGGGGGTCGCGGAATCGGCCCCGTCGGGCCAGCATAGCGGCGTGCGCGCGCCCGCGCAATAATTTGATCAAATTTGGCCGGTCAGACCTCGCCGGCCGCGAGCGCGAGCCGCACCTGGTCCACGCCCTGCGCCACGTCGTCGCGGATCGCCCGGGCGAGCGCCGCCCCGTCGCCCGCGCGCATCGCGGCAAGCGCCTCGCCGTGGCGGTCGGGCAGGCCGCCGGTCCCGTACCGCGCGGCGACGACCCGCAGCGAGGGGCCGAACCGCAGCCACAGCGACCGCGCGATGTCCTCGAGCACGGGCGCCCCGGCCGCGTCGTAGAGCGTGAAGTGGAACCGGTGGTTGCCGGCGAGATAGGTCGGCACGTCGCCCGCCCGGATCGCGCCGTCGATGCGCGCGTCGAGGCGGGCGAGCCGCTCGATCCGCTCGGGCGTCAGCGTCGCGACCGCAAGCTCGGCCAGACGCGGCTCCACCGCGAGCCGGACGAAGGCCATCTGCTCCAGCGCGGGCGCGGTCAGGCGCGGCACGACCACGCGCCGGTTGCCCTGCAGCGTCAGCGCCCCCTCGGCGGTCAGGCGGCGGATCGCCTCGCGCACCGGGGTCATGCCCGCGTCGAGATCGCGGATCAGGCCCTGGATCGTCACCGGCTGGCCGGGCTCGAGCTGGCCGTAGAGCACCATGTCGCGCAGGCGTCCGTAGGTGACCTCGTGGGTCGGGATCTTGCGCGCCGCGCCGTCGTCCATGCTGCCTCGCCCCCCGGGACACTGCCGGGACCATATGCACCCGCCGTCGGCGCAGGCAAGCGGCTCAGTCCTCGGGCGCGGCCCCGCCCCGGGCGGCGGACCGGGCGATCCAGGGGGCCAGCCGCTCCGCCGCGCCCCCGGCCGAGGGCGGCGGCGCGAAGCGGTCGAGGACGCCGCGCCAGACGGCGGTCGCGCGCTGGTCGGCCGTCAGCGCCCCCGCCTCGGTCCAGCTGCCGTGGTTCGAGAGATCCGCGTTCAGCGGCGCATAGAACGCGGTCGCGTAGCGCTCCATCGTGTGCCGCGTGGCGAAGAAGTGCCCGCCGGGCGGCACCTCGGCCACCGCGTCGTAGCCGATCGCCGCCGCGTCGGCGGGCGCGGGATGCGCAAGCTCGGCGATGGTCTGCAACGCCTCGACGTCCTGGACGAACTTCTCGTAGCCGAAGGTCAGTCCCCCCTCCAGCCAGCCGGCTGCATGGATCGTCAGCGTCGCCTGCGCCAGCACCGCCCCCCACAGCGCCATCGTGTTCTCGGTCGCGGCCTGGCCGTCGGCCACGTTCGACGCGGCCCCCGCCGCCGACCGCCACGGCAGCCCGATCAGCCGCGCGAGCTGGCCCGACCCGAGGCTCGCGCGGATGTGCTCGGGCGTCCCGAACGCCGGGGCGCCGGACTTCATGTCGACGTTCGACGAGAACCCGCCGTAGGCCACCGGCGCGCCGGGCCTCGTCATCTGCGCCAGCGTGATCCCCGCCAGCGCCTCGGCATGCTGGAGCGCGAGCGCGCCGGACACCGTGACCGGCGCCATCGCCCCGGCAAGGCAGAAGGGCGTGATGATCGTCATCTGGCCCGCGCGCGCGAAGTCGATGATGCCCCGCGTCATCGGCACGTCGAGCTGGCGGGGCGAGTTGGTGTTGATCACGGTGCTGGCCCAGACCCCGTCGCCCCAGTCGTCGTCCGACAGGGCGAGACCCGTGCGGATCATCTCGAACGATTCCTCGGTCTGCGCGCGGCCGCGGGCGTAGACGAACATCGGCTTGTCGCCGTTCTCCATCTGCGCCTTCATCATGGCGTGGTGGCGCAGGGCGACGGGGACGTCCTGCGGCTCGGCCGAGGGGCCATGGACGTGGATCACGTCGAACGCCTGCTGAAGCCGGATCGTCTCCACGTAGCTCTCGAGGCTGCCGGGCCGGCGGCCCCGCGCGCGGTCGAAGACGTTGGGGCAGCCCGCCCCGGCCTCGAACAGCATCGCGCCCGGCGCGAAGTCCTGCTCGCGCAGCGGGTTCGCCGCGCGCAGGCGGATGCGGCGCGGCGCCGCGGCCAGCGCCGCCGCCACCATGTCGCGGCCGATGAAGACCATGCCGTCGCCGCCGAGCCGCGCGCCCGCCGCGCCGAGAAGCGCGCGCCCCTCCTCCAGCAGGACGCGGATCCCCAGCGTCTCGAGGATGGTCAGCGCCGTCTCGTGGATGGCCGCGATCGCGTCGTCGGAAAAGCCGCGCTGGGGCGCGAAGGGGTTCCGCAGGCGGATGTAGCGCGGCGCCGCGGGGGCCTGCCCTGCGGCCGACGTGCGCGGCGCGCGGCGGCGTGTCCTGGTCGCGTCGGGCGTCTCGAGCATGGCGGCGGGTCCCCGGTCCGGTCGCACCAGCCATACGCCGCGCAGCGGCGCCATCTGAGCCGTTCGCGCCATTCCGTGTCGCCCGTCGGCGATGCGGCGGCCCGATCACATCGCCGTGGGGGCCATGGGCAACCGCGCCGGAGCGGATAGGCTCGGGCCCGCACCCAACCCCGAAAGGCCCCCCCGTGATCCGAACCCTCGCCCTGATCGCCGCCGCCGCCGCCGCGGCCCCGTCCGCGCCCCGGGCGCAGGACATCGCCGCGCAGCCCTGGGACAGCATCGTCGCGCAGGCACGGGGCCAGACGGTCAACTGGTTCATGTGGGGCGGGTCGGACCAGATCAACGCCTATGTCGACAGCGTCGGCGACTCGGTCCTTGCCGACTACGGGATCACCCTGAACCGGGTGGCGGTCACCGACGCGGCCGAGGTCGTCAACCTCGTCCTCGCCGAGAAAGAGGCGGGCAACACCGACGAGGGGTCGGTCGACATGATCTGGATCAACGGCGAGAACTTCCGCGCGATGAAGCAGGCGGGGCTCGCCTGGTGCGGCTGGGTCGAGGCGCTGCCGAACAACCGGCTGATCGACTGGAACGACCCCTCCATCGCCAACGATTTCGGGGTGCCGGTCGAGGGCTGCGAGGCGCCCTGGAACCGGGTCCAGTTCGCCTTCGCCTACGACAGCGCGGTCTGGCCCGACCGGCCGCGCGACATGGCGGGGCTGCTGCAGTGGATCCGCGACCATCCCGGCCAGTTCACCTACCCCGCGCCGCCGGACTTCAACGGCTCGGCCTTCGTGCGCCACGTCTTCATCCACGCGGCGGGCGGGCCCGAAACGCTGCTCGGCCCCTTCGACCAGGCGAGGTTCGATGCCGTGGCCCCCAGGGCCTGGGCGATCCTCAACGAGCTCGAGCCGTCGCTGTGGCGGAAGGGAGCGACCTATCCGACCTCGATCACGCAGCTTCAGCAGCTTTTCGCGAACCGCGAGGTCGGGATCGTCTTCGACTACGACCCCGCCCAGTTCGGGCTGGCGGTCGAGGCGGGCACCTACCCCGACACGGTCCGGTCCTTCGCGCTGGAGGACGGGACGATCGGCAACACCAACTACGTGCTCATCCCCTTCAACTCGCCCCGCAAGGCGGCCGCGATGGTGCTCGCGAACGAGCTGATCTCGGGCGAGCAGCAGCTGCTGAAGGCCGATCCGGCGGTCTGGGGCGCCTCGCCCGCGATCGACGTGGCGCGCGCCGATCCCGTCGTCCGCGACGGATTCGCGGCCCTGCCGCGGCACCCGTCGGTGATCCCGGCGACCGAGCTTGCCAAAGCGGCCCTGCCCGAGCTTCAGGCCGACTGGCTGACGGCGATCGAGGCGGGCTGGAAGGCGAACGTCGGGCGTTGACGCCGCGCGGCCGTGCCGCAAGTCTGCGCGGATGCGACGACGCGCGACCCCCTGGCTGATGCTGGCACCGGCGCTCCTGGTGCTGGGCGGGCTGTTCCTCGGCGGGCTGGGGGTGGTCGTGGTGCGCAGCCTCGGTATCCAGCCTGCGGTCGGGCTGACCGAACCCACGCTCGATGCCTACCGCGCGGTGCTCGGGTCGCCCGACTTCCTCGGCAGCCTCGGCCTGTCCCTGTGGATCGCGGGGGCCTCGACGGCCCTGTCGGTCGCGCTGGGGATCGGTGCCGCGATGCTGCTGCAGGGCGCGGGCGCGGGCCGCGCGGCGGGGCGCTTCCTGTTCCAACTGAACCTGACCGTGCCGCATGTCGTCGGGGCGATCGGGATCGGCTGGCTGCTGGCGCAGTCGGGCCTCGTCGCGCGCGCCGCCCATGCGCTGGGGCTGATCGACGCGCCCGCCGATTTCCCCGCCCTGACGCAGGACCGCCGGGCGGTCGGCGTGATCCTCCTCTACGTCTGGAAGGAGGTGCCCTTCGTCGGGCTGCTGGTGCTGGCGCAGCTCTCGTCGCTGGGCCCCGACCCGGCGGCGGCGGCGCGCAGCCACGGGGCGACGCGCGGGCAGGCCTTCCGGCACGTCACGCTGCCCCTGATCCTGCCGGCGGCGGCGGCGGGCGGGGCGGTCACCTTCGCCTTCGCGCTGGGGGCCTACGAGGGGCCGCTGCTTCTGGGCCAGAGCTACCCGCAGGCGCTCGCCGTCCTCGCCTGGCGGCACGCCACCGCGGTCGACATCGCGACGCGGCCCGAGGCGGCGGCGATGGCGGTCGTGATCGCCGCCGTCGCCGGGGCGGCGGTGGCGGCGGCGGCGGCGCTCGCACGGCCGGGGGCGCTGCGGCGATGAGCGCGGGCACCGCGCTGCGCGCGGCGCTGATCGCGGCGCTGATGCTGCCGCTGGTGCCGATCCTCGTGTGGTCCGTCGCGCGCGGCTGGTTCTTCCCCGACCTCGTGCCCGCGCGCTGGAGCCTCGCGCCCTGGATCGCCGCGCTTCGCCCCGGCTCGGACGCGCTGGCCGCCGCGGGCGAGAGCCTGGCCGTCGCGGGCGCGGCCACGGCGATCGCGCTCGTCGTCGGCCTGCCCGCCGCCCGCGCGCTGGCGCTGCACCGCTTCAGGGGCCGGCGCGCGGTGCTGGCGCTGGTCGCGGCGCCGCTGCTCCTGCCGGGGATCGCGGTGGCGATGGGGCTTCATCCGGTCTTCCTCGCGCTCGGCCTCGGGCCGGGGCGGGCGGGCGTGATCCTCGTCCATCTCGTGCCGACGCTCCCCTACATGATCCTGTCGCTGATGGTCGTCTTCGCGGCCTACGACATCGGGTTCGAGGACCAGGCGCGCTCGCTGGGCGCCGGGCCGGTCGCGGCGTTCCGGCACGTGGCGCTGCCGATGCTGCTGCCCGGCATCCTCGCCGGGGCGGCCTTCGCCTTCCTCGTGTCGTGGGGGCAGTACCTGCTGACGCTGGTGATCGGCGGCGGGCGCGTGCAGACGCTGCCGCTGGCGCTCTACAGCTACGCGGCGGCCGGGCGGAACGACCTCGCGGCGGTGCTTGCGGTCCTGTCGGTCCTGCCGGGGGCGCTGATGCTCGCGGTGGCGGCGGGGCGGCTCCGCGGGCGGACGGCCCCCCTGCGATGACGGGGACCGCCGTCCGGCTCGACTCGCTGACGCGCCGCTTCGACGGCCGCGCCCCCGCGGTCGACGCGCTGACGCTCGATCTCGCGCCCGGGCGGATCACGGCGCTCCTCGGCCCCTCGGGCTGCGGCAAGACGACGACGCTCCGCATGGTCGCGGGGCTTCTCGAGCCGGACGGGGGCCGCGTCCTCTTCGACGGGGACGACGTGACGCGCACCCCGCCCGAGGCCCGGCGCGCGGTGATGGTGTTCCAGAACCAGATGCTGTTCCGGCACATGAGCGTGGCGCGCAACGTGGCCTTCGGCCTGCGGATGCGCGGCCTGCCCCGCGCCCGGATCGACGCCGAGGTCGCGCGGATGCTGGCGCTCGTGCAGCTCGACGGCGCGGGCGCGAAGGATCCCGCCACGCTCTCGGGCGGGCAGCAGCAGCGCGTGGCGCTGGCCCGGGCGCTGATCCTCGCGCCGCGGGTGCTTCTGCTCGACGAGCCGCTCTCGAGCCTCGATCCGCACCTGCGGGGCGAGATGCGCGACCTGATCCTGCGGCTTCAGGGCGAATCGGGCGTGACCACGCTCATCGTGACCCACGACCAGGAGGAGGCGGCCGAGCTTGCGCAGAGCATCGCGCTGATGCTGGGCGGGCGGCTGCGGCAGCACGCCGATGCGGCGACGCTTTACGCCCGCCCCGCGAGCCGCGCGGTCGCGGCCTTCTTCGGCGGCACGAACGCCGTCCCGGGCCGGGCGGACGGAGGGCGGTTCCTGTCGGCGCTGGGGCCGCTCGTCCTGCCCGGCGGGGTGGCGGAGGGTCCGGGCCTGCTGACCGTCCGGCCGGAGGCGATCCGGCTGCGCCCGCCCCCGGACGCGCCGAACCGGATCGAGGCCACCGTCCAGTCGGCGACCTTCCTCGGGCCGCGCGTGCGGGTCCTGCTGCGGGTGGGCGAGGTGGCGCTGACGCTGACCTGCGCGCCGGCCGAGGCGGCGGGCCTTGACGCGGGCATGGCGGTGGCCGTCACCCTGCCCCGCGACGCCCTCTGGGTGCTGCCCCCCGAACCGGAGCCCTTCCCGTGACCGACGCGCGCCCGCTGATCCTCGCCTGTCCCGCGCCCCGCAGCCTGCCGCTGCTCTTCGCGCCCGATCGCCTCGCGCAGTTGCGCGCGGCCTACGCGGTCGTGGAGACGACCGACGAGGCCCTGCCCCGCCTGCCCGTAGCCACCCTCGCGCGGGCGTGCTACATCGTCGGCCAGCCGCCGCTCGACGAGGCGCTTCTCGCCGCGATGCCCGCGCTGCGCTGCATCTTCAACGTCGAGTCGAACCTGCTTCCCAACATGCCCTACGGGGTCCTGTTCCGGCGCGGCATCCACGTCGTGACCACCGGCGCGGTGTTCGCCGAGCCGGTGGCCGAACTGGGGCTGGGCCTTGCGCTGTCGCTCGCGCGGGGGATCCCGCAGGCCGACGCGGCCTTCCGGGCGGGCACCGAGCGCTGGGGCGGCGACGGCAACGCGGGGGCGCGGCTCCTGTCGGGGTCGGACGTGGGGATCATCGGGTTCGGAGACCTCGGGCGCGCGCTGGCGCGGGTGCTGGCGGGCTTCCGCCCCAGGCTGCGCGCCCACGATCCCTGGGTGGCCCCTTCCGTCCTGCGGCAGGCCGGGGTCGGTCCCGCGACGCTCGACGAGGTCCTGGCGGAAAGCGACACGGTCTTCTGCGTGGCCGCCGCCACGACCGAGAACCGGGGCTTCCTCGATGCCGCCGCCTTCGCGCGGATGCGGCCGGGGGCCGCCTTCGTCCTGCTCAGCCGCGCGGCGGTCGTCGACTTCGACGCGCTCGCCGCCGCCGTCGCCTCGGGCCGCATCGCCGCCGCGACCGACGTCTACCCCGAGGAGCCGCTGCCGCAGGGCCACCCGCTGCGCGCGCTGCCCAGGCTGCTGCACTCCGCCCACCGCGCCGGCGCGCTGGACGTGGCCTTCAAGCGGATGGGCGAGATGGTGCTGGAGGACATGGCGCTGCTGGACCGCGGCCTGCCGCCCATGGTCTGCAAGCGCGCCGAGCGCGAGACGGTGGCGCGGATGCGGTCGGCCCCCGTCACCCGGAACTGACCCCGGCCCGACCTTGCACGTCCCGGCGCGATCCTCTAGGTAGGGCGCATCGCTGGCCACGGCGGGTGGGCAGGCAGGCTATGCACCGGATTGCAAATCCGAGTAGACCGGTTCGATTCCGGTACCCGCCTCCAGCGAACCGCCGATCCCGTCCGTCCCGGTCCGCGGGGCACCGCTGACCGCCCCTGCCCCGATCGACTCGACGCAAGCCTGCATCGCTGACGTTTGCCGTGTCGGCAGGCTCGACGTGACGATCGACGTCTCGATCCGGGGCGAGACGGGCAAGTTCAACGACGCCTTCGACCTGTGGTTCACCGACACCGCGAACGGCGGTGCCGCGTCGATCACGACCGAGCTGATGATCTGGACCCATGCGCCCGGATTCCCACCGGCGGGCGAGCCGGTCGCGACCTGGACATCGGGCGGCCGCACAGCGCAGGTCTACGCCGAGGACGACGTCAACCCGGGCGCGGGCGTGGAGGAGGTCCGGCGCTAGATCGCCCTGATCCGCGACGAGGCCGTCCTGCAAGGCACCGTCACGTCGACGGGCCGATCCGGTTCCTCACCGACCGCGGCCTCGTCCCGGGCGACGACGACATGGACGCGGTCGAGTCCGGGGCGGAGATCCTCGGCCGCAGCGACGGGATGACGCTGCGCTCGATCGACCTGCACCAGTCCGCCCAGGCCGTGACCGGAGGGGCCGACCGCCTGATCGGCCCGGCTCAGGCCGACCGGATCGACGGGCGCGGCGGTGCGGACGCGGGCCGCGCGGGCAACCGGGCCTTCGACGTGATCGGCAGCACCGCCTTCGGCGGCGCGGCGGGCGAGTTGCGCGCGATCCGGGTCGGCGACGACACGCTGGTCATGGCCGACACCAACGGTGACCGCCGGGCCGACCTCTGGCTGATCGCCGGGGACGCGACGCTGCGCGAGGACCATTTCCTTTTGCAGGGCTGGTCGGAGCAGAGGGATTCGAACCCCCGACCCTCTGGTCCCAAACCAGATGCGCTACCAGGCTGCGCCATGCTCCGCCACGGGCGTTCCTAGACCCGAACCGCCCCCCGGGGAAGGGTCATTCCGCGCAGGGCCAGACGGCCGCGGCCTGATCGAGACCGGGGTGGCGCGCCTCGGTCCCGGGCACGATGCCGAGACGCCGCGCAAGGCCGCCGTTGATCTCCAGCACCGCCGCCACCCCGGGGCCGCCGTCGATCGGCGTCTCGTCCAGCGGCACCGCGTTCTCGTGCACGCGGGTGACCCGCCCCGCCTCGTCCATGAAGATCATGTCGAGCGGGATCAGCGTGTTGCGCATCCAGAACGAGGCGCGCTGAGGTTCGGGGTAGAGAAAGAGCATCCCGGCCGAGGCCGGCAGCGAGAGGCGGTTCATCAGCCCCTGCGCCCGCTCCGCCGGATCGTCGGCCACCTCGACCGAGAAGCGCGCGGTCCCGCCGGGGCCGCGCAGGCTGATCGCGTCCGCGGGGCAGTCGGCCCCGGCCCACACGGGCCCGGCCGAGATGAGGATCGCCAGCGCCGCCCCTAGCCCGCCTGCCGCGCCGCCGATTCCCATGAGATCACCTGTACCGCCATCCGGCCGCGCTTTCCCTCGACGATCCGAAGGCCGACCGCTTCGCCCGCAGTCAAATCCGCAAATCCCGACGCGCGCAAGACCTCGATGTGGATGAAGACATCCTCGGCCCGGCCGAAGACGTTGGCGAAGCCGAATCCCTTGGCCTTGTCGAACCACTTGACGCGCGAGGGCTCCACCGGACGGGCGGCGATCTCGTCCGCGGTCGCGCCGCCCGTCTCCTCGCCGGGGGGGAGGGCGACGGCCGTCGGCACCTCGATGTTCAGCACCTCCACCGCCTGCACGCCGCGCTGCGTCTGCTGCACCGTCACGGTGATCGCCGTGCCGTCGGCGACCGAGCCCTGCCCGTAATTCCGAAGGACGTTGGCATGCAGCAGGATGTCCCCGCCGACGCCGTCGTCCGCGACGATGAAGCCGAACCCCTTGACGGGGTCGAACCACTTCACCCGGCCGTGCACCGTCTGCACGGCGACCTCTCCGTTGAACATGTTCAGAGCGGATCCCCCTCGAGCCCCTGCGTCCTTCGTCCGACAGGCCCGCGCGGGTTTCAACCCCCACGAGAAACTGCCATTACGTCACCCGGACCGCATCGGGCAAGGCTCAGGGGTTGAGCCGCTCGATCGTCCAGGGCCCGCCCGGTCGGGCGCGGGTCCACCGGAAGCGGTCGTGCAGCCGGAACGGGCCATCGGCCCAGAACTCGATCTCGACCGGGTGGATCCGGATACCGCCCCAGAACGCCGGTCGGCGGGGATGGGTTCCGAGGTCGCGCCCCAGGCGCACGACCTCGGCCTCAAGCTCCGCGCGCGACGCGAGGGGCTGCGACTGGCGCGAGGCCAGCGCGCCGATCCGGCTGCGCAGCGCGCGCGAGTCGAAGTAGGCGTCGGCCGCCGGCCCCTCCTCGCGCGAGGTGGTGCCGCGCACGCGGATCTGCCGGCGGAGCGACTTCCAGTGCAGGCAGAAGGCCGCCTTGCCCGTCGCCGCGATCTCCTGCCCCTTGCGGCTGCCGTAGTTGGTGAAGAAGACGAAGGCATCGTCCTCGATCAACTTCAGCAGGACCATGCGGACGTTGGGCATCCCCTCGGGGTCGACGGTCGCGAGCGCCACGGCGTCGGGGTCGTTGGGCTCCGCCTGTGCGGCCTCGGCCAGCCAGGCGCGCGCGATGGCGAAGGGGTCCTCGCCCGCGAAGATCCCGTCCCTGTCCATCCCCGTCCCCCTGCCGTCCGCGGTCGCGGCGGACCCTAGACCACGGCGTCGCGCGGCGGCAAGGGCCGGGCCGTGGGGCCGGCCGCCCTTGATGCCGCAGGGCGGATCGCCTAAGGCTTGGCCACGACAAGAAGAACGGCGGGACGGGGGGCGGGGATGCCATCGGGTTTGCTGGCCGGCAAGCGCGGCCTGATCATGGGCCTTGCGAACGACAGGTCGATCGCCTGGGGCATCGCGCGGGCCTGCGCCGCCGAGGGGGCCGAACTTGCCTTCTCCTATCAGGGCGACACCTTCCGCAAGCGGGCGGAGCCGCTCGTCGCCTCCATCGGCATGACCGAGATGGTCGACTGCGACGTGTCGGACGAGGCCTCGCTCGACGCGCTCTTCGCGCATCTGGAACGGGTCTGGGGCCGGCTCGACTTCGTGGTCCACGCGATCGGGTTCTCGGACAAGAACGAGCTGCGCGGGCGCTACGTCGACACGACCCCCGCGAACTTCCGCCTGACGATGGACGTGTCGGTCTATTCCTTCACCGCCGTCTGCCAGCGTGCCGCGAGGCTGATGCCCGAGGGCGGCAGCCTCCTCACCCTGACCTACTACGGCGCGGAGAAGGTGATGCCCCACTACAACGTGATGGGCGTGGCCAAGGCCGCGCTCGAGGCGTCGGTCAAATACCTTGCCGAGGATCTGGGCAAGGACCGCGTCCGCGTCAACGCGATCAGCGCGGGTCCGATCAAGACGCTGGCGGCGAGCGGGATCGGCGACTTCCGCCTGATCATGCGCTGGAACGAGCTGAACAGCCCCCTGCGCCGCAACGTGACGCAGGACGAGGTGGGGCAGTCGGCCCTGTACCTGCTGTCCGACATGGCCTCGGGCGTCACCGGCGAATGCCTGCACGTCGACGCGGGGTATCACGTGGTGGGCATGAAGGCCGTGGACGCGCCCGACATCGACCTCGTGACGGGGAAGAAGGAGGC